>NKAJ01001715.1_pt1 | contig 12375 bp, 11 predicted proteins | sample 1556001 | NCBI WGS metagenome assembly NKAJ01 (sample SAMN06204642, study PRJNA360343) | marine sediment metagenome | isolation source: Jiulong cold seep at northern South China Sea | place: China: South China Sea, Jiulong cold seep | collected 2013-06 | reverse complement strand
TTTCTTTTCAGTTAGTTATAAGTAGGAAAATGGCCTATGTAGAAGATTCAGGTTTTAAAGTGAATATGTTTAAATAGTGGCTGAACAAAAACTCAAAATACCTGAAATTATAGTCAGATAGATGCTATTCTCAAGTAGAAAGCTATTAGCCNTTTAAAGTGAATATGTTTAAATAGTGGCTGAACAAAAACTCAAAATACCTGAAATTATAGTCAGATAGATGCTATTCTCAAGTAGAAAGCTATTAGCCATTAGCCTTTAGCTAAGAGCTAACAGCTAATGGCTAATAGCTTTTTCACAAATCTTCACATCCGTAAATAAGCTGAAACTATTGCCGGCATTAAAAAAAATACTTTTCGGACAGGCTTGAAATCATCGTTGCTGATTACGTGAAAGGGTTTTAAGGTCTGTCTCGTATCTGAGACTGTCAGGCCAGTACGTCGAGAGAATAACGTTCGCGGTCCGTCTCGGCGTCTTTCACGTGCGTGATCCCGTGAATCTCATGTTCAAACCCGGGGAACCTGGCGTCGAACTCCTCGAGCATCTCGAAGTACTCGAACAGTTTTGGAGTCCTTGTCCTGTCGAATATCTCGCCCGGCATGATCACCGGAATTCCCGGCGGATACGGAACGAGCCCCGAGGCGTTGATTTTGCCGTCGATCTCATCGAGGAAGAGGCGCCTGACTTTGCCGCGAACTACATACTGATATGCTTCACCCGGCGTCATGGCCTGTTCAGGCAGGTTGTCGTACATCCGCTTAAGCGTCTCGATTATTTTGTGACTTTTATAGAACTCGTGCATTTCCCTCGCCAGGTCATGGATGCGCACCCCTGCATAGTGATGCGGGTGCTTTGCGTAAATCTCCGGAAGCACTGCCTCTACAAGCTCGTTGTCATCATACATTTGCTTGAATCGGCTGAGTTCGGTCATGAGCGTGCCGGATTTGCCCTTGGTCACCGCGATGGAAAAAAGCATCAGGAACGAGTATGTCTCGGTCTTCTCCGGAACAACTCCGTGCTGCTGGAGAAAGCTGCTTACGATCTCGGCAGGAATGCCCCAATCCGTCATGGACCCGTCAGCATTTACGCCTGGCGTGAGAATCGTGACCTTTATCGGATCAAGCATGGCATAACCGGTACCGATATCCTCGTAACCGTGCCAAGCATCTCCATCATTGATCTGCCAGAAAGTGGANGCTTTGCGTAAATCTCCGGAAGCACTGCCTCTACAAGCTCGTTGTCATCATACATTTGCTTGAATCGGCTGAGTTCGGTCATGAGCGTGCCGGATTTGCCCTTGGTCACCGCGATGGAAAAAAGCATCAGGAACGAGTATGTCTCGGTCTTCTCCGGAACAACTCCGTGCTGCTGGAGAAAGCTGCTTACGATCTCGGCAGGAATGCCCCAATCCGTCATGGACCCGTCAGCATTTACGCCTGGCGTGAGAATCGTGACTTTTATCGGATCAAGCATGGCATAACCGGTACCGATATCCTCGTAGCCGTGCCAAGCATCTCCATCATTAATCTGCCAGAAAGTGGGATCCTTGGAGATGTCGCCTTTGACCTCGGAAGTGAACTCGCCGAGCGAGGAGTTGCTGTTGCAGACCGGCTTTTCGCTGATGTTTTCCGGCTGCCAGGCCTTGAAGAACCAGCGTTCAGATTCGGGGCACTTGCCGGACTGTATTTCCTTGTAAACCCGCTCCATCTCACTGCGAAAACCGATGGCTTCTTCAATGGCGTCCTGCATCAACACATGGCCGTAACCGTCCTGCATCATGCGGGCCGCCACGTCGAGTGAGGCGATCATACTATACTGCGGTGACGTGGAAGTGTGCATCATAAACGACTCGTTGAAGCATTCATGGTCGAACTTCAGGTTGTCCGCAGCATCGCGATCCGCCACGTGAATCATCGATGCCTGGGAGAACGCCGCAAGAAGCTTGTGAGTGGACTGTGTCGTGAATACCGGCGGCATATCGCCTTTGATTTCATGCCTGTGCATTCCGTAGCGGCCGTCATAGACTTCGTGAAATTTTGCGTATGCGTACCACGCCTCGTCAAAATGCATGTTCTCCGTCATTGGTCCGATGCGTTTAAGCACCTCGGGCACGTTGTAGGTAAGGCCATCATATGTGGAGTTTGTGACCGTGCAGATCCTGACCTTTTCCGGTCCGTCTCCCTTGATCAATGGACATTCCCTGAGCTTCTTTCTGATGTTCTCCGGCTCGAACTCAGACGCCCGGATCGGCCCGATAATCCCAAAGGGGTTACGCGACGGAACCAGCCAGACAGGTATGGCGCCCGACATGACGACCGCATGTTCGAGCGATTTGTGGCAGTTGCGGTCCACAACTACCACATCGCCGCGCGTGACCCTGCCCCACCAGACAATCTTGTTCGCCGTGGACGTTCCGTTGAGCACAAAGTAGGTCTTGTCTGCGCCGAATGCGCGAGCCGCATTGGCCTCGGCCTTGCCCACCGGTCCTTCATGCGGCAGAAGCGACCCAAGCTCGGGCACTGAAATGGAAAGATCCGATCGCAGGACATTCTCGCCGTAATAGTCGAAAAACTGGCGGCCGGCGGGGGACTTAAGGAATGCCAGGCCACCCATATGCCCGGGCGTGTGCCAGGCATATTTGTACTCGTAGGCGTACTTAACCAGTTCGCCGAAGAAGGGGGGAGTGAGCTTTGCAACATACCTTTTTATGGCTTCTTCGATGAGGCCGGCAATAAAGTCAGGCGTATCTTCAGTCTGCCAGATGTAGCCGTCTATGTGCCTGAGCAAATCGACGGGCATCTCGCGCACTGCAAGGCGTTCAGTGCCCAAAAAGATCGGCAGATGCGGATTGCGGGCCTTAATTGCGCGCATGAGATCCATTGCGGTTATGCCATCGCTTTCCAGCCTCCAATCTACCAGGACGCAGCCAATGTCCATGTCTGACAGGAAGGCCTGCCAAGCGTTTTCCAGATCCATTGTCTGCACTGTCTTGATGCCCATGCCTGCAAGGCAATCGATAATGGCAGTGACCGAATGGCCCACGGTTGTTTGCGAGCCCAGTTGTCCTCCGGCAATGAGTACTTTCATCTGTCTCGTCCATTCCATAATTTTTTCCTCCTATTTTTTCTCAAGTTATTTTGTGACTACTCACGTAGTCAGGCTGAAGCTGTTTAGGCTGAAGGCTGAAGGGGTCAGAAGAGCACGATTGCCATACTTTTAGCGGAAACATCTGATTCTTGCACCAAACATGGCTTCAAAATGCGCTTTTTCCTGACAGTCTTCAGCCTTCAGCCTATCCACCTGAGTAGTTACGTTATTTTTACTTAGTGTCTTTGTGGCGGATTCTATGCTTCGTGAATGTATGGTGTTCTGGGAACCGGCTTTTTCTTAATTCATACATGACGATAGCTGGAAGGAAAAAAACCATGTCAGCAAGGGTTTTCCCGAGAAGAGTGCCGATCAGGTCATTCCTTATGAGTTTCAGTCCCCAGTAGATAAAAAACGGCCGCACAACCAGTACATCAAGAACCTCGGAAATTCCAAACTCAACGACAATATTGTGGGTATCCGTCAGGAACGAGTGCCATGTGTACCTTGTTTCACTTTCTCTATGCTTTGCAACACTGAACCGTATTTCTCTGAGCAACATGATACCGTAAAAACTCACCGAGCAGATTATCGAACCCAGGTATGCGGCAAGGATCCTGTCGCCTGATAACTTGAGGGTAAAATAGACAGTTGCCAGGGAAAGGGTGGTGCTCAACACCCCTGCAAGCATATATCGGTCAATCCATTCCTTTATTTTTCTTCTTCTTATACCCATCACAGAAAAGACCTCAAAGACTAATGGTGCCTTTTACCAGCAACACAATGGAGACAACTGCCGTAATGACAAGGGCGATTGCTATTATCATCTCGAAATTTTTGAAAAGCCTTTCTCCTTTTGGCCGGTCTTTATGAGCAAGCCAGTAGAAAAATATGCCAATGGCATAAAAAATCGAGGATAATAGTATGTAATTCAGTCCGGCTGCATATACCAGCCATAAACCGTATATGGTTGCAATGATTCCTGTTACCAGTGAACCTGTTTTACCTTTTCTGTTTTTTTCAAATGTTTCTCCTTTGGNTATGGTTGCAATGATTCCTGTTATCAGTGAACCTGTTTTACCTTTTCTGTTTTTTTTAAATGTTTCTCCTTTGACTGATAATTTCCATAGATACATGGGACTTAATATATATGGAATCAATACCATTACAGATGCTATGTCTATTGTGGCAAGATATACATTCTCAGCAAACGCAACCATGAGAATAGTTATCTGCATGAGCGTGCTTGAAATATACAACGCAGCAGATGGCGCTTTGTTTTTGTTCTCGCGTGCGAATATGCGGGGTAACACACCTTCTTGAGCAGCGGCATAAGGGACCTCGGCAACAATAATTGTCCATGCAATCCATGCCCCAAGCACAGAAACTATCAGGCCGATGTTGATAAAAGCGGCTCCCCATTGACCGACTATNGTCCATGCAATCCATGCCCCAAGCACAGAAACTATCAGGCCGATGTTGATAAAAGCAGCTCCCCATTGACCGACTATTNACTGATAATTTCCATAGATACATGGGACTTAATATATATGGAATCAATACCATTACAGATGCTATGTCTATTGTGGCAAGATATACATTCTCAGCAAACGCAACCATGAGAATAGTTATCTGCATGAGCGTGCTTGAAATATACAACGCAGCAGATGGCGCTTTGTTTTTGTTCTCGCGTGCGAATATGCGGGGTAACACACCTTCTTGAGCAGCGGCATAAGGGACCTCGGCAACAATAATTGTCCATGCAATCCATGCCCCAAGCACAGAAACTATCAGGCCGATGTTGATAAAAGCGGCTCCCCATTGACCGACTATCTGTTCAAGGACATAGGCGACCGATGGATCTTTCAGCCCGGCTAATGCCTGCTGGTTCATAATTCCAAATGAAAAGATACTGATAGCTGCGTAAACAACTAAAGATCCCAAAAACNATAAAAGCGGCTCCCCATTGACCGACTATCTGTTCAAGGACATAGGCGACCGATGGATCTTTCAGCCCGGCTAATGCCTGCTGGCTCATAATTCCAAATGAAAAGATACTGATAGTTGCGTAAACAGCTAAAGATCCCAAAAAACCGAGCATTGTCGCCTTGCCGACGTCTTTCTTGTTTTTTGCCCTTCCTGAAACAACAACAGCGCCTTCAATCCCGATGAAGCACCACAGGGTCACAAGCATGGTGCTTTTAACCTGTTTCAGTATTCCGCCAAGCTGGGGATTTTGGGCTCCCCAGAAGTCAAATGACAATTTGTCCCAGTGAAAAGCAAACAAGAGTATTATAACAAAAATGGCCAAGGGGATGAGTTTTGCGACAGTTGAGATCGTGTTTAAAAAGGAGGCGCCGTTCACTCCCCGTAACACAATAAAATTCATCACCCAAATTATCAGAGATCCACCCAAGATTGGGCCCCAGGTATGTGCCTTGATAGCAGGAAAGAAATAACTTGAAGCATCCGTTACCATTATGGCAAAGGCAACATTTCCAACTGCTGCGCTGATCCAGTATCCCCATGCCGAGTTGAAGCCGATGTACTGCCCGAACCCTTCTTTGGCATAGGCATAAATACCCGAACTCAACTCGGGCTTTCGATCAGATAACGTCTTAAAGGTCGAAGCAAGGAAATACATTCCAAAACCGGTAACAGACCATGCTATGATTACTGCTCCCAAAGCAGCGCCCGCAGCCATATTTTGAGAAATGTTGAAGATGCCTCCTCCAATCATTGAGCCGACCACCATAGCCATCAGACCCATCAATCCGAGTTTTTTTGCATCATCTCCCATTATTGTCCCCCCTTAATCTGTCATTGGTTGTCCGGCCCGCCCTGGCGCTTGCGCAACCATAACCGTTTGACTCAACCGGGCGCTAAAACCTAAGTTGAGCGATTTTTTGCGAAGAAATGTGCCGAGATCTTGATGCAGCAAGGTTTGCGAAAAGCGTAGGCATACCAATGGATATGTCGAGACTTTTCGCAAGTCCTTGATGCGCAAGAGATTGGTGCAGGTCGAGTAAAAAATCGCTCAATTTAGGTAAAAGGTCAATACAAATGACCGGTTACTCTTTGACAACATATGTGAAATATTTCATGGTTCCGTCAACATGTTTCTCAAAATACATGCCCTGGATTTCATTTTCGAACCCTGGAAACATGTTGTTGGTTACCTCAAACATCTTGAAGTAGTTGATCATGGGCTGTGCCCTGTCATCATAGCGTTCCCCCGGTATGATCACCCCGATACCTGGAGGATAGACCAGAGCAAGGGTCGCTGCGATGCGGCCCTTGATTTTATCAAGCGGCACGTAATCCACTTTGTTTGCGATAAAGGCATTATGGGCATCCTGGGGTGTCATGGCCATTTCCGGGAAGTGTTTCATCTGGAACTGCTGCTTCTGCAGAAGCCTGGCGTCATACTTCTTCAGGCTGCCGTGGATTTCCCGGCATAGTTCCTGGATCTTTTTTCCTTTGTAGAAATCAGGAAACTCTTCCACCAAATCCGGGAAGAAGTCCACAAGATCCGCGTTGCCGTCATAGAGGTTTTTGAATTCCACCAGCGCAGCCAGCAAAGTACCGGCCTTGCTCTTTTCAACCGCGGGTGTAATCAGAAAGAGAATGCTGTTGAAATCAGCCTTTTCCGGCACGATGCCCTTGGCCCTGAGGTATGCAGCAACAACAGGACCAGGAATGCCCCAGTCTTGATATTCGCCTGTTTTTCGGTCGATACCGGGAGTCAGCAACAGCATTTTGGTGGGATCGACCATGACATAATCGTCTTTGATGTTTGTATACCCATGCCAGGAAGCGCCTTCCCTGAACAGCCAGCATTGTTGTTCTTTTGCAATAACATCTGTCGGAATATCCTCCCATCTTACATTTTGCATATCTTCGGTATGTTCAGAGCCGGTTAGTTCAAGAACATCCGGGACAAAGGGATCGAAGAACCAATGCCTTGCAGGATTTTCTTCACGTTCGGTATATTCTTTTGCCAGGCTCCGTATCTTTTTGCGTATTTCAATACCTGTCTTGATGGCGTCATCCCACAAGAATTGACCATTTCTTCCCTTCATCATCTGCGCCCCCACATCCAGCGAGGCAAACATGGGATAAAATGGAGATGTGGACATATGCATCATATAGACCTCGTTGAGACGTTTGTGGTTGACCTGCCGTTTTTGACCCTTGATATGTGAGTCCTTTACGTGAATTTGCGATGCCTGGGAAATACCTGCGAGTTGTTTATGTNTCTTCACGTTCGGTATATTCTTTTGCCAGGCTCCGTATCTTTTTGCGTATTTCAATGCCTGTCTTGATGGCGTCATCCCACAAGAATTGACCATTTCTCCCCTTCATCATCTGTGCCCCCACATCCAGCGAGGCAAACATGGGATAAAAGGGAGATGTGGACATATGCATCATATAGACCTCGTTGAGGCGTTTGTGGTTGACCCGCCGTTTTTGACCCTTGATATGTGAGTCCTTTACGTGGATTTGTGATGCCTGGGAAATACCTGCGAGTTGTTTATGTGTGGATTGAGTAATCAGAAGGCCGGGATCTTTGTCCGTCAGATTATCAAGGCCCATGCCGTACCGGCCTCGGTAGATGGGATGGAAACGCATGAAAGTGCCCCACGCTTCATCGAGAAATATGTAATCACACAATGGGCCTATTTTTTCCAGCAAGGTCTTCNCGTGGATTTGTGATGCCTGGGAAATACCTGCGAGTTGTTTATGGGTGGATTGAGTAATCAGAAGGCCGGGATCTTTGTCCGTCAGATTATCAAGACCCATGCCGTACCGGCCCNATCAGAAGGCCGGGATCTTTGTCCGTCAGATTATCAAGGCCCATGCCGTACCGGCCCCGGTAGATGGGATGGAAACGCATGAAGGTGCCCCACGCTTCATCGAGAAAGATGTAATCACACAACGGGCCTATTTTTTCCAGCAAGGTCTTTACATTATAGATAGTCCCGTCATAGGTGCAGTTTTCAATAATGGCCAGACGGAAAGGGCGCTCCTTTTTCCATGCATCGGGATCCTTTACCAGCCTGTTTTCTTTAATGCGCCGGCGGATGAAATCTTCATCGAGATTGTCGTAATTGATGGGGCCCACCATGCCGAAGNAAAGGGCGCTCCTTTTTCCATGCATCGGGATCCTTTACCAGCCTGTTTTCTTTAATACGCCGGCGGATAAAATCTTCATTGAGATTGTCGTAATTGATGGGGCCCACCATGCCGAAGGAATTCCTGTCATCAGAAAGAAAGATGGGGATGCCGCCATTGAGCATCAGTGCTGAATGATGGTGCGACTTATGGTTGTTCCGGTCAAAAAGGATGAGATCGTCTTTGGCCACCGTGGCACCATTAACCATCTTGTTAGAGGTGGAAGTGCCGTTCAGGACAAAATAGGTCTTGTCGGCACCAAAGATCCGTGCAGCGCCCTGTTCCGCCTCAAGAAAGGGGCCTGAGTGGCCGAAGATATCACCCAGGTCGGGAACGAAATTGAAGTCGGCCCGGAAAAAGTTCTCTCCGAGATATTCAAAAAAAATCCGGCCGATGGGACTTTTCTCATAGAATATGCCGCCGTTGTGTCCTGGGGCCAGCCACATCTGGTTGCCGGACTCGACATAATCGATCATTCCCCCAAAAAAAGGGGTCTTGATCGACTCAATGTAATCAAGGTAGTGGCGGGAGACAAATTTGGCGATGAATTCAGGTGTGTCCTCCTGGAGAAAGATATAGCCCTTTACTTCCTTGAGAACGTCTGAAGAAAACTCTTCTATCCGGTGCCTTTCAGTAATCAAAAATATGGGCACATCCTCATTCCTCTGCCTGATGAAGTCGATGATTTCTGTGGTGCTGAAGTCCTTGCCGTCCTGATCCCAATCGATGAGAAAACAGGCGATGGCAGCGTCATTCTGGATGGCGATCTTTGCCTCAAGGGCGGTTTTTGCCGTGTGAACGTTGTAGCCTCGTGCCTTAATCGCTGCACTAATTGAGTCTAACAGTCTGCCAGTGACGGTTTCCCTGCCGACTTCTTTATCAATGACGAGAAACCTGAATAACCTGTCGTAATCCATACTTCCTCCTTAGCGAGCCCTTATTGGTAGGTCATGAGTTTTGTGGAAAAGTCTTTTTATTCTTCCGGTCTTTTATAGGATATAGGGCCTTTATCATAGCCCACTTTCTTGAGCCACCATTCAGGGTACCCTACCTCTTCAGCCTGTTCCGGGATGTTGACATACCCGTCATTGTATTTGACGATCAGCATATCCGCCAGTTTCCACCATTCCTTCACCACGCGGTTCGCATTATCGATGGAGTAATCTGTCAAATACTTATTGGCAAGTCTTGGGGCCCTTTTGTGAAGTTGTATTGCGGCCATTTCCACAGCAGGCTGCAGGGCGAATTCCATTTCTTCTATTTCTTTCTGTTTCGCTATTATATCCTTTTTCATGTATTCGAATTTCATGCCTGCCCAGTTCGCTACGAAATTAAAGGCCCACCATGCTACGTCCCTGTCGTATTTGGTAGTGATGCCCGTCTGGTAGGATCTCGGCAGATCCGTCATACCTACGTAAAAAGGCACAAAACATGTCAAATAGGGTTTGTCAGGCCCAAACCAGCAAATGCCTCCAATAGGATCCGGGAGCCGGCCGCGGGCCTGATTCACGTATATATACCCTGAGTAGAAGACTGAAAGCGGGCGTTCCCACGCTCCCCACATCTTTTGATCCGCTGTGCCGACGTCATTCTGAGCACCGTCGTATTTTCCGATCCAGCGGTACGGAGCCCCGAACGGCCCTGCTGCCAGACCTTTTGTCATATCAAATTCGGTACCTTCATAATGATCCCTGTGCAGTGCCATGACATCATGTACGTTCAGTTTTTTATCCGGCTTCACCGAAAACGGGTATTCCCTGGTGTACCCGTCTTCGACCCAGGGGCTGAAATTCGCGCTTGGCTTCAGCCTGCGCATGACGCTCCATACCCGGCGTAAGGAATAATAGGGATGGTTGTATTCCCCCTTACTGACGGCCTTAAGCCAGTCTAACTTCCCGTCCTTCGGGTCCCACCAGCCCTGCTGACGGACGACGTCAAAAAGGTTTTCCGAAAATATCATGTCGGGATCATCAGGATCCACCTCACGGATTCTGAATTCGTTCGCAGCAACGAACACTTCCCCGTCCGGGACCCTTTTAGCGACCCATAACCCGCCTTTCCCATCAGGTGTGGCACCACACATCTCAAACACCCAGCCTTCTTCTGTATCGCCGATGAGAAGCGTTTCCCCAGTACCATAGTACCCGTACTTGTCAATCAGCTCGCCTATGAGCCTGACGGCGTCCCTTGCTTTTGTACACCTTTCGAGAGCCACGCGAGATAGCTCAGCGCTGTAAAAAATACGTTTACCCGCTTTCTGGCGGGGTTCTATTCTTGCGCCATTTGTGCATTCACCAAACATTAGCTGGTGCTCGTTCATAATACCGTAGTTACCGTCAAAATACGCGTAGGTATGAGGGACCTGGTCTATATGCCCCAAAGGTTCTGACTTCGGGAGCCCGGGCGTATTATACCCGGGTCCACGGCTTATCCCAACGTAACGAACGGTACAGTTCCCAAAAGACACGGCATCGTAATATACCGGCCTTTTTGCCCCAGGCTTATGGTCAGCCGCCGGAACGTAAACGATGCGCTGGTCACCAAGTTCGTCGTCATCGGAATGGGAGACTATCACGGAACCGTCGGCAGACGCCCCCTTAGTCACCAGAATCGTTGTACAGGCCGGTGAAATGTCTGCACACAAAAAGATAAGAACAGTAACACTTAGCAATACAAAAAGGTTTTTTTTCATCTGTCATCTCCTTCAAAGCGTCAGTATTCGACATTAGGATGTATTTGAAGCCATCCCAATTCCTGGGATAGCTCCAGGAGTATCAAAAGTCCGAACAGGCACAACATCACATATCCTCCCAACCTTTGCCAACCGGCTTGTTTTCTTTTGGATTTAATAACCATAAGACATGGCAGCAATCCGAATACAAGTAAAATGCCAATTCCTCCCACCAGGTCCAGCGCTTTTAGAAACAGGTTGGGATATAGCAGAGCTACAATAAATGGCGGGCCGAAGGTAAGTCCCGCTTCTATGAATCGTTTGCTCTTTTTGCCATAGGAAGAGATCATATCTCTAAAGAATCCCATAAAGGCTATTCCTACCCCCATATAAGAGGTGATGATTGCAGCAAGTGAGAAAAACATTCCGGCAGTAGTAATCACTTTAGAATGTAAGGCCATAGAAAGAGGCACAGTTGCCGGGAGACCCTCATGCAAAGCTGCCAATATATTCCCTTGACCCTGGCCGGCTAAAGGCAGAGCGCCAATTACTACAAATACCCACAAGATATTTAGAACAAGCGCTAAAAGCGTCCCGATTAACAATGCCTGCCGGCATGCTCGAGGCTGCCATTCCAAACTTCTGCACACCGTCGGGATGATAACGTGAAAGGCAAAAGCGCACACAATAATAGGTAAGGTAGAAGGGACAAAATGCCAATCCGTATAAATAAGATGTTGCGGATTCAGATTTTGTCCGGTCTTGATCAGCAGGAACACAAAAGAGATACCCAATACCGTCATTATTGCTACATTTGCTTTACGTACCAAGTCTATACCAAACATGATTATACCAGTGGCCACTATAAAAAAGATTATTACCCAGGCTGGTTTTACCAAAGGAAGGTCAATCAAATTGACGAGTATCGAGGACGCGCCACTGAGATAGGCGACTAACAATCCATAGAAAATAATCAGGTATCCTGTTATAGTTAACCACTTACCCTGAGTACCCAGTTCTCGCTGAAAAAGGGTGGGAAAATCAGATGTCCTGTGGTCAGATTCAATAATTCTGGTTGTAAGTATCCATGTTGTGACCAACATTAGCCCCCACATAACCATCATACTGATTAAGGAAGGAAACATGCCTGACAGACCGGTCTTTATAGGGAGTCCCAACATTCCGGCTCCAATAGTAGTTCCGGTTATGAGTAGGGCAACAGTCAGAATATGGAAGAGAGAATTTTTTTTCATTTGTCAATAAGCCTGATCCCAGTTACTCTTTCAAGGAGAGAGCTTTTTTTATATTCTTACCAATTAATAAGAACTCGCTTTTTCAGGGATGGAGTATAAAGAAATTGGGCTTGTGTGTCTATAAAAAAAGACGACCCCCCTATTCCCAGGGAAACGTCAAAGTCAGTGCTAAAGTGCTAATATTTAGAG
>NKAJ01000808.1_pt3 | contig 12383 bp, 11 predicted proteins | sample 1556001 | NCBI WGS metagenome assembly NKAJ01 (sample SAMN06204642, study PRJNA360343) | marine sediment metagenome | isolation source: Jiulong cold seep at northern South China Sea | place: China: South China Sea, Jiulong cold seep | collected 2013-06 | reverse complement strand
TGTGTGAAGCTTGATTTTCTTATTATTAAACAATTATGTTTTTCTTGAAAATGTTTTATTAAGGCAGTTATTGTTCTAGTATTTGACTTGGTGGTTTTGGGTTTGCTTTGTAATCACTCTCGAATACCGGACGCTCACTTGACAGTTTAAAATCATCGATTAGCCATTCGGTTTGTTCAGCAAATCCGGTATTAGCATGGCCCATAAGATAACCATAATAGAAGCCTTGATGCCCATTTTCTGGGAGTTTGATTGCTGCATTTTCGTATGTCTGTAATTTAGTATGAGTAGATTCACCTTCCCACATGCGCCAGGACTCCATAACGCCATTACCAGCACCAAGAGAAGATTCGGCCCTCACATGATAAATCATGTGCATCCATCGACCCTGATCAGATGGGTATGAAATAAATGCTTTCGCTTTCTCGTGACCGGGTGTGTGGTGATCTTTAGAGCTATTCTTAAAATGCCTTTCACCGAAGTCGCTTAGTTTACTACCTGTACCATAGCCTATTTGACCAGGAGAGTAACTTAAATCAATAATGGCACTGCCTGGGTTATTCGTATCAGGTTTCATCCCGAAAGCAATCATTGACCCTGTACCTTTAGAAGAGTAGGCATCCATCCAAAGGTTTATGAATTTATTATTGTTTGAGCCCCCATCCACATCGACATAGTTAAAATTAGTTGGGACACGAATCCAATATTGTATCCACAGTTCTTTTTGAGGTGTCCCCAATGCAAATCTATTTTCTACCCATTCTTTTCCAGGCGTATAAATGAAGTTTAGATAATGTTCCCCTTTCTTAGTTGACCATTTCGAATCGGCAGTCTTCGACCAGCTCCAGCCGTTTGGGCTAGTATAGGATGTTTTTTCTGGTGACAGGGTGCCAAGATCTTTTTTCCATAGCATTCCATTTGAATTAAACACACCTGTACCGTTGTTGCCTTCCCAATAAAATCCTTGAGCGTTAGTACTTAACTGATTGCCTGACTCGAAACCATCTTCAAAGTAGTAGGCCTGTGCGATAGGTGGTGTTGAGCCGAGTAGAGCAGCAATTAATAAAGATGAACTGAATTTCATGATAATTCTCCGAGCAATATATTCAATAGAGCTTGCATCCTGAGGCTGAGCCTATAGGAAGATGATCTGGAATAAGAAAAGTGATGATTTGGGATACATTTGAGGCCAATAAGTTAACAAATATTGGCTAGATAATTTACATATTATAGTACTATATTACAATGGTGTCGATTTTTTGACAATAAATTCTAAAAAATAGTCATAAACCTAAAAAAAGCAGTATGACATGAATGTGTCAAATGTAGAGCCTATCTTTAGTTATGATCAGACACGGGATCTATTAATGATTAATCGTATAAAAATGAATATGATAGAGGCAAGATGGATTGGTATGCATAGAAAAATAATAAATTATTGAAATATTTATAATAAAATTCTTTTTCTAGGGGCCTGTCGGACTTAGTATGAATCTACTGCGAAACTGCCCTAAAAATGGCTTTCTCTCGCTACGATCAACTAAGTCCGACAGGCTCCTTCTTTATATGGTTCAGCGCGATGAGGTTTTGTGGTTTTATTTCATCGTTAGATGCAAATATGGTATAAACATATTTAGCGATTAAAGTCTTTTGGTGCAAGGTAAGAATAAACATTTGTTAGTCAATGATCCTTTCCATGATTTCTATTAGTGTTCTNATGAAAAGATTATCTCTTTGGTAAATGAATGGTTTCAAATGTTCTGGTCACTGTTCAAGATTATTGTTCTTAGGTGCTTTTGGGGACAGTCTGTTTAGTAAAAATATTTTGAGTGGTGTAGATATCCTTTTTTCAAAATAGAGGTGTATTATTAAAGATATCAACAGCATGAGTAATATGACCAATATTACAAGGGTTTCCTCGGGAAGGTATTCTTTGTAGTAATTAATAAGCGTTTTTCCGATTCGACTATGTATTAAATAAAGTGGATATGTTAAACCTCCTAATATTATTAATAATGGGCTTCTATTAAAATTTAGTTTACCTTGAATTAATAATAGGAAAACAATGTAAAAGCGCGAAACCAGGAGGAAGGCAATTAGTTTGTTGTAAATATCTGGGTTTTGATAGAGTAAGGCAAAAATCGTAGTTACCGAAACACCAACCCATAAAGCTGGGTAAAGTCTAACGAAGCGGGATATTGCGAATTCTGTTGGGGTGCGTGAGTGTGCTGTGTGCTGACAAGGAAATTACAAAACCGCTAATGATGAAAAAAAGTGGAACGCCCAGATATCCATATTGAGTGATAGTCGATAAATTCGGGAATGTATCAGAGGCCTCTACAGCAGTGTAGTGATAAAAGACGACCGCAAGTGCAGCTCCAAACCTAATTATATCAAGCGAATAGAATCTCATTATTACACTGTATTATTGGCCATTTTCTTTATATATAGTTCAGCGCGATGAGGTTTTGTAGTTTTATTTCATCGTTAGATACAAATATGGTATAAACATATTTAGCGATTAAAGTCTTTTGGTGCAAAGTATGGATAAACATTTGTTAGTCAATGATCCTTTCCATGATTTCTATTAGTGTTTTATTCGTATNTCTTTATATGGTTCAGCGCGATGAGGTTTTGTGGTTTTATTTCATCGTTAGATGCAAATATGGTATAAACATATTTAGCGATTAAAGTCTTTTGGTGCAAGGTAAGAATAAACATTTGTTAGTCAATGATCCTTTCCATGATTTCTATTAGTGTTTTATTTGTATTCTCAATGCAGAAACTTTGTTTTATCCGATTCACGGCATTGTATCTCAGGGAGGAAGGATAATCACTGTTGAATGCGCATTTTATCGAGTTTGTTGCAGATGCTAGATCGCGGTACTTATATAGTATTCCATTCTCCATGTTTGTTGTGGCTAGTGAAGTGGAAGGGCCATCTGGGACAATAGTGACAACCCCTGCGCTCATGTATTCAAGAATAGACAGGGAATACCCGACTTCACCTGTTGCAGCATGAAATCCTATATGACATGAGGGTAGAATGTTTCTTATGTCGGTACGATTTCCTGCAAAAGTAAAATTATTTGTTAATTGATATTTATTGACAAGGGTTTTGAATTCTTTCATGTTAGGCCCTTCACCGCAAAACAAAAAGTGTAGTTGGCTTATGCCCTGGTTATTTATAAGCTCGTGTGCGCACTCTATAAAAAAATCTATCCCCTTATAAAATGTGGCCCGGCCTGTTGTAACTACGATTTTTCGATCAGAAGGAATATTGAATGTTTTTTGTGCATATTGCTTATCATAATGAGATCGATCGATAGGAATAATGCCATTTGGGGCGCAGGAACACTTATTTCCTGGGATACACAAGACGCTAATTAGACGTGTGCGAACAAATTCAGTTGCACCAATATAATGGTCTGCCGTTATGTAAGGTAGTTTCTGTATAATGCATTTTAATAACTTCTTTGTAATGCTTGGTATATCTCTTTCGCCTGGAGTGTGGTCATGAATTACTATTGTTTTAACGCCCCAAAATCTGAGCATGATATATAATAAACTATATGCAGGTGAGTCAGTTAAATAAATATGTTTGATGTCATGTTGTTTTATTGCACCGCGTAAACGATTAAGTGAGGTAAATGAATGGTTGTGAAAATCGAGTTTAATAGGTATGATGCTGGTATTTTTAATAATGTCTGGAATGACCGTTATTTTTGGATAAGCTAAAAAGCTTTGTTTACCTTTTTTACTAAAATTATCAGCAATGGTTGCCCAGAAGTTTTCCATTAGCCACCAGGCATAACCAACATCAGATTCCCAGTTGGCGACTAGCAAGATATTGCCTTTCTGTGACATAATTCCCAGTAGAGTAATAAACAATTTTCAGTATAGTATAAAATATATCTGGCTCAATGGGGGCATATTATTCATGAAAGGAACAAGATTCAAGCCAATTCTGCGCGAGTGTCTGGGAACCTTATCTCGCGAGCTAAAGATAGCACTCACGCCAGTACCAATAGATAAAAAATGGGTTTTTTTGGTGGGTTGTTATAATTCGGGTACGACACTTCTCGCTGAATTACTCGGACAACATCCTTCTATATCTGCTTTGCCTACAGAAGGGCATTTTATTACAGACCAGTTTGTCACAGATTATGAGTTGGGTTTGCCCCGTATGTGGGTAAGTCGTGAAGATATCTTTTGTTTAACTGAAGATGATGAAGGACCTGATTCGTATAGAATCAAGAAGGAGTGGGCTATGCGCCTTGACACCAGTAAGCCGGTATTACTGGAGAAGTCCCCTCCAAATAGCGCAAGAACCCGTTGGCTTCAGAAGCATTTTGATGATACTTATTTCATAGGTATAGTACGTAACGGATATGCAGTAGCAGAAGGCGTCTCGCGAAAGGCGGAGCCAGGGCATTTGATAGATGGTTGGCCGATTGAAATGNCCAAATAGCGCAAGAACCCGTTGGCTTCAGAAGCATTTCGATGATGCTTATTTCATTGGTATAGTACGTAACGGATATGCAGTAGCAGAAGGCATCTCGCGAAAGGCGGAACCCGGTCATTTGATAGATGGTTGGCCGATTGATATGAGTGCACTTCAGTGGAAGCNGAAGCATTTTGATGATACTTATTTCATAGGTATAGTACGTAACGGATATGCAGTAGCAGAAGGCGTCTCGCGAAAGGCGGAGCCAGGGCATTTGATAGATGGTTGGCCGATTGAAATGAGTGCATTTCAGTGGAAGCGTTCAAATGAAGTGCTTAAAAATGATTCTGAATATCTAAAACGTTTCATGTGGGTCAAATATGAAGATCTTGCTGCGAATACCTTTGGTACTCTGGATAGTATTGCTGAATTTATCGGTATTTCAAAATTCGAAGGATTTGAGCATGGGCGCANAAGCGTTCAAATGAGGTGCTTAAAAATGATTCCAAATATCTAAAACGTTTCATGTGGGTCAAATATGAGGATCTTGCTGCGAATACCTTTGGTACTCTGGATAGTGTTGCTGAGTTTATTGGTATTTCAAAATTCGAAGGATTTGAGCATGGGCGTACCTGGAAGATACACGAACGAGATGAGTCTATAAAGGATATGAATCAAGAGAGTATTAACAGGCTGAATCGTAAGCAAATTGACCAAATAAATAAAGTTGCTGGTGATATGATAGAGGAATTTGGTTATACGCAGTTGTGAAAATTATAGAGCAACTACAGAAGTTATAAGTAGGCTAGGAGCCTGTCGGACTTAGTATGAATCTACTGCGAAAAAGCCATTTTTGTTCATTTTTCCGATTAATTTCGTTAAATAGCCGTGCTATTCGCCTCAAATAATCGAAAAACTGCCCTAAAAATGGCTTTCTCTCGCTACGATCAACTAAGTCCGACAGACTCCTAGAAGAGCGACGTGATTGTTATTCATTTGAGAATTTCATCACTGTGTCTGAGCCATAATTCGGTAGCAGGGAAGCTGTTACAAAAAATGACAGTTAAAACAGTCTTTGGCTATATAGAATGGTCATGTAAATTGAGACGCAGCTAAATGATTAGCTTCCGATCATCAAATGTATATCGAAATAGAATAACAACCACTAGTGCTATTTAAATCTAAGGAGACATGTTGATGGAAGTGAAATCGCCAATATTTATAATTGGGGCGGGAAGAAGTGGCTCAACAATTTTCCAGAGGATGTTTTGCGCCCACACCAATGTTGCATGGTTTACTAAATTCCATGCTAAGTACAAATCAAATATTGAGCCTCTAAAATATCTTACTTATATAGGTGATTTTCCTATTGTTGGCCCACGTCTTAGAAGTTTTCTTGATCCGGGAGAATTTTATGAAATTTGGGAGCTGACGAATCCTGGATTTAGTACGCCTTGCAGAGATCTTCAGGCGCTTGATGTGACAAATAAAAACAGGAAAAATATTATATCACTGCTTTCTAAAATAGTGACGAAGCGAAAAAATCGACCTCTAATTAAATTAACTGGTTGGCCAAGAGTTGGCTTTTTAAAAGAAATTTTCCCAGATGCCAAGTTTATTCATGTGATCAGGGATGGTAGAGCTGTAGCCAACTCAACTATGCAAGTTAATTTTTGGTGGGGCTGGAGAGGTCCATATAATTGGCGATGGGGTAATTTGGATGAGCGCTATAATGAGGAGTGGATAAAGCATGAGAAATCATTTGTAGCATTAGCCGGCATACAGTGGAAAATCCTGATGGATTCGATAGGTGAGGTTAGAAAACATGTAGATGACCGAAATTTTCTAGAAGTACAATATGAGTCTTTATGTAAAGACCCCATAAATGTTTTTAAAGATGTGGTCGATTTCTGCGAGTTAGAATGGACAGGTAAATTTGAAAAAGATTTGGCAAGGTTTTCATTGCGAAGTCAGGATTTTAAATGGAGTGAGGATCTTACTGATGATCAAAAGAATATACTGGAAGGCATATTATCGGAACATCTGAAAAGACATAAATATTTATAACTGGAATTGTATTTGCTTGTAAAAAGCCGACCTGTCAGTTATTGCATATGAAGAAGTTGAAGCGGTCTACCATAACCATGCGCCGCTCATACCGTATGACAGGTTTTGGTATGGGTTATCTTATAAAAGTGGGTTTAAATGTATGTGCTAGATTTCGAAGCCGTTTAAATAATGCAATTTTATCGGCCCTCGAAAGAATTGGCGATACAAAAAACATGACTATGAATAGGGCGATAAGCAAAGTTCTCAGGAGTATTGAAAGCATGATGTTCTCAGAAGCCATTAACGAGAATAAAAAAATCACTACTGCTAGAGCTGCTGTCAGTAGTACTTTTTTCCAGGGTAGCTCCATATCGTAGTACATTTTCCCTTTTTTGTTTGTCCAGTAAAGCCGCGCAAAAAAGCCAATTGCAGTAGCCCAGGCAGCACCAAATATCCCGAACGCAGGTATGAGAGTAAAGTACGCAAATGTAATCACTGCGGCGGCCATCCATTCTGCATAAGCAATTTGAATGGTTTTCTTTTCAAGTAATATCCCGAGGTCGCAGAATTTTGTCCATGCTTGTAGTACATAGGCAAGTATGATTATTGGGGTTATTTTATAGGCATCATGAAATGCAGGATCTGACATTATTTTCAACAGATCTTTGGTGTATAACGAAATACAAAGACCAAGAAATATCAAGATTGAACTGGTGTATAAAAAAGTCCTTTGATAGATAGCTTTAGCATCTGGTTTATCTATGATTGCATATTTTTCTGCATCCCACATTTTCTCGAAAGGTGTCCATGCAATAAGCGTGAATATAAAACCGAATTTGTAGCCTAAAGCATATATTCCAACCTGTGATAGATCAGAATACATATTGAGAATGTAACGGTCGCCAAAGGTCAGGTAGAAAGTGGCAATAGATGCTAGCTTAAGCGGAAGGCTGAATGAAAATAGTTTTTTACACAGGGCTAATCTGATTTTTAACCCAACGTTGGTAATTGTGTAACCAATAAGGAAAATTGCCATAACAGAGCTGGCTATCACAGTACTGTATATAACGCCTTCCACGTGAAGATTCAAGTAAACGATGAAATACACATTAAGTGATAGCTGTAGAGCGAGTCGTGAAATGCTAAAAATTAGGAATAACCAGGGTTTCTGTTGCGCTCGTATGTATGTCATCGGGATTTGATTGAGCGGTATAAGAAACATGGTAATTGCAAATAGTGCAATGTAGTTTTTATATGAGGGGTCCGAAAATATGACGATAGCCAATGGCTCTGATGTAAGAGCTAATATTATCGAACCAATACCGTTGAGCAGAAATCCTAGAAAAAGTGCAGTCGCTATGGTGCTTTTTTTGTCATCTTCACATGTCGCAGTGCAATAATATCGGAATACGGCTTGCGCAATTCTTGCACCAAATATAATAGTGGCAACATCTATCAGCATGGAGAGTAGTTCGACAGTGCCGTAATCCTCAGGCGTTAGATAGCGCGTGTAAATCGGTAGCATTATTATACTGACACTGTGCCTGAGGATATCTCCAAACATGTAGATGGAGGTGTGGCTGATCATTTTGTTGCTGGAAGCATTCATGTGTTGTTGGGTTTTCAGGCAGTCAATGATTGGTCTATTAAGTTGACGCAAGCATTTTTCTTTGTGAAGAGGTTGGTGTTACTCTTTAATGGCATGTCGACATCGGCTTACTTAATCGTCTCACAATGTAAGCAATAAACCTTGGTTATTTTGTCCTGGCCTGTGAATACAGGAATTTCTTTTGATTCGACATTATCTAGCCATTGTTGTTGCTCTTTAGTTAAATTCCAATCCCGATGAAAATGCGTTTCACCGGATGTTATNTCTTTAATGGCATGCCGACATCGGCTTACTTAATCGTCTCACAATGTAAGCAATAAACCTTGGTTATTTTGTCCTGGCCTGTGAATACAGGAATTTCTTTTGATTCGACATTATCTAGCCATTGTTGTTGCTCTTTAGTTAAATTCCAATCCCGATGAAAATGCGTTTCACCGGATGTTATTAGCCATAGTTTCCGACTGTTATCGTTTGTAATAGTTTTTAATATTTCAGGCGTTGCAGCTACACTGTTGACATATATATCGTGTAAATTGTTGTCCTTCCCTTTATACAAAAACTTTCCGCCTGATTCGGAATATCTGCGTAGCCAGTAATCAATATTTCCTGCGTACCAGCGCTGCGTGAGAACGTCCTCGGCGATTACGATGTCATTGTCTTTTCTGTGTTTGGCTACAAAAAGGCCAGGGGTTTTATGGTCAGGGTAAAATGGAAAAATAAGAGCTGCTTCATTTAATTTGTCACCATAATAAACAGTGCCGGCTTTATATGCAGCCATTAAACCGTGGCCACCAAGAAGTCCTGACAGGCCAATCAAACAGACAAAAACTAAAGCCGGAACTTCTGCATTCGTATAACGGTGCTGAAAGAGTTTCTGTGCTGGTATGTACAGAGCGTATGCAATAATGATTAGCATAAAAGGATAGGCTATTATCAAATAGCGTGCAGCTGCCCATTTCATGAATATTCCGACAAGAATCAGAGGGAACAGGCCAATAACCAGTAATACCCGTATATCTGAGTTGGACTCTGTTTTTTTTATGGCTGCCAGGTACAGCATGGTCGACATAAATAGTAAGGTGATGCCAGAAGATAAAGTGTTTAAGGTGATCCAGTTAGGGTAGGGGAACATTAGTAATGATTTTATTCCCGGAATTACCCCGTATTCAGTAATTGTTAGAATGACCGTGATGGCTGCAACAGTAGAAATTGCAATCAAAGGTTTCCGGGTTCTCCGCAGATAGTGATTTAAGAATTCTGGATTAAGCAGTAATAATAGTAGAAGTGACAAAAAGGCACCGTGCAAATGCCCGGTTGCAGCAAGACCACCTATAAGCGTGGCCAGTGAATATCTGGCAAGCGCGCGGAATTCCTTGCCATTAGTGTGGTCAGTGAAACCAGATTTCATTGCGAGCCATATTCCGAGCAGAAAACCAGTTATACCTTGTGTTAATTGCAAACTTGTTACAGTAAGATGTTGCAGGAGTGATTTACTTGCGACTGCATTAGTAGTAACTATGCCGTAAGCCTCCTTCCATTGTGAGTACGGGCCTCCAACAATTATTTCTCCATAGAGGTAAGTCGCTACTCCGGTAATGATGGAGAAAAGGATTAATTTATATTGCGGTGTCGTTGCATAATCTTTTATGAATAGCGTTATTAACGGTATAAATGCTAAAAATACACCAAGTTTGTGGAAGCTTGCTGCAGTGATAAACAAAATAATAGAAATGGCTAGATACCAGGATGTGTCTCTCCGGGCCCATCGTAGTATGCTGAAGCTGCATGCTACATAAAAAAACAGGAACGGAGCATACATCCTTGCCTGGCGTGATGTAATAATGTGCCATTCAGATATCGCAAGAAGTAGAGCTGCCAGGAATGCAATCGAAGTACCGGTAAACGGCCGGGCAAGCAGAAAGATGAGGGGGATGGTGAGAATCCCAAATAGTGCACCGGGCAGCCGGTATGAGTACTCATTGTTTAAGCCAAATATTTTTGCTGAAATTGAGTTAAGCCAGGTATGTGGCAGTGAACGATAATAGGGCATACCGCTTGGCATTTGGGGCTTCCCTGTTTCTGCCATTGAACGTGATGCGAAAGCGGTCGTTTCTTCGTCCATGTAAAAACCTAGATCACCTAGATGATATAAACGAGGCAGGGCAGCGATTATTGTAAGTAATAAAACCAGAAGCGGGACTTTATAAGTGCGAATAAAGCCTGGTATTATATTGAGGGGTATATTGGTCATATCAAGGTGGGTTTTCTTAACTAATGACGCGCTTCGTTAGCGATATTCGCTAATGGTGGAATCAATTTATGATCTTGTCGATTTTATATTCTTTAAGGTCTTTGGCGTGTGTGAAAATAATAATTTCACCTATAAGACCAATAGCGATAATTTGTACTCCAAGGACGATCAGCAATGAGCTTAGAAACAGGGCGGGTCTATCCGCCAGGGTAGTATCAAAAAACAGGCGTTCTGCAATTAGATAGAGGCTACTAATAACTCCAAGGCTGAACAGTGTTGTGCCAACAAGCCCAAAAAAACGCAGCGGCTTCTTAGTGAATTTTATTAGGAAGAATATAGTTAACAGGTCGAGCAGTCTGCGCACATATAGGCCAGGCGCGTAAAGACGCTGGTGAACATCTTTTTCTGATTGGGCTACTTCAAGTTCAATGACTCGAAAACCCTGGCGATGAGCCATTACCGGAAAAAATCTGTGCAGGTCTCCATAAAGTTGAATATCCTCTACGATATTACGTGTAAAGGCTCTTGCACTGCAGCCGGCATCATGGATTTTCAGGTCGGTAGATAATCTTAAAAGAAAATTGAATAGTTTAGTTTGTAGTTGGTTCAATAGTGAATCACGGCGTGGCCATCTGCGCGCAAGGACCATATCGCAGTTTTTGAGTGAGGCAACGAGCCTGGGGATTTCGTTAACTTCAATTTGCTGATACGCTGGCAGGGTAAGAAAAATATCTCCAGATGCTTTGCTGAAAGCTGCGCTTAGGGCTGTTGCTTCTCCAAATTGCTTGGCGAATGTTATTATGGTCAGCTTTTCATTATCCTGTAACTCGGTAAGTTCTTTGAGCGCTTCAGGTTGTTCGCCATCCAGTGTATAGATGAACTCATAACTCATGCCCATTGTTTCTATACTGTTTTTGTATTTGTAATAGAGTTCAGAAATGGAATCACAACGCTCGGTAATGGGTATGATTACAGATAATTCTATTTTTTCAGTTGTGGCATTATTCACTTGCTTTCCTCATTGCCTGGTTTTAGTACTACTTTTAATTTGCGCGAAATGTTCCAGTTTAAGATCGCCTGTTCGATAAATCAGCTCGCCAAGCATGCCCCAAAGCAGCAGGACGATCGCTAATGAGCTATAGAGGACACCAACACTGTAGAAAACAATCGTTGGAGAGTTATAATCTAGCATCAAGGCCGCGATAAAAGCAGATATGCCGATAATTGCAGATGCGCCGGCTACAATAGCAAAGATTATTAATGGTTTGGAAAATGAAGATAGTATGGTTTTGATCGTGATCAGGTCAATGAATACTTTGTAGATTCTGTTCAAACCATATTTAGATTCTCCAAATGCTCTGGCGTGGTGTTTTACTTTGACCTCGGCGATCTTGGTGCCAGCGAGTGACGTCATCGCAGGGATGAAGCGGTGCATTTCCGAATAAAGGGGTATCTTCTTGATAACGTCGGCTCTGTAAGCTTTCAGTGAGCAGCCATTATCTTTTATTGGCACACCGGTTATTTTTCCGATTAGCCAGTTGGCGATTTTTGAAGGGATCTTTCTCGTTATCAGTTTATCCTGTCTGTTGTGCCGCCAGCCGACGACGATATCGAAGCCTTCATCAATTTTTCTGACTAACATCGGGATGTCATCAGGGTCATTTTGCAGGTCGCCATCCATGGTCACCAGAATTTTTCCATTAGCGTTGTCAATTCCGGCTGCCATGGCGGGTGTTTGGCCGTAATTTCGGCGAAACTTGACAATTCTCAGCCGTTTGTCTTGAGCGGCAAGCTTACTGGCGACAGGGACAGTATTGTCCTTGCTGCCATCGTCTACGAAAAGCATTTCATAGTTAATTCCCATCCTGTCAACTGACTTTATGATGGCGTCATACAGGGGGGTAACACTGTCTTCCTCATTATAGAGAGGGACAATTACAGATAAGTCCATAGTCTGAGATTTTTCTTGCACGCGAAGTTATTATTTAAATAGGGAATGTTAATGGATTATAGGCTTCTTTCATAAT
>NKAJ01001935.1_pt2 | contig 12387 bp, 13 predicted proteins | sample 1556001 | NCBI WGS metagenome assembly NKAJ01 (sample SAMN06204642, study PRJNA360343) | marine sediment metagenome | isolation source: Jiulong cold seep at northern South China Sea | place: China: South China Sea, Jiulong cold seep | collected 2013-06 | reverse complement strand
CCGGAAGAGTATCAAGAGAAACTTGAAGCCGGGGCAGATATTAGTCATGAGATAAATAAGGCTGATAAGAAAATACAAGAGCTTGAAGCGCAGGCTAAGAAAATTTTAAAAAAGTTAGGGTGCGTAAGCCCGAAAACCCGCTCCGTTTACAACGGCATGGCTGGTATGCTGATTAACTGGCAAGAGTTCAAGGATAACTTGGAATAGGTAAGTTAGCGCTTATGCTCTTGGGCATTTTTTTGGCTGAGGAAGAAATCCCACCTCATTCCCAGCCAAATTAAATGATTTCAGTGCGTTTATTCAAAAGCCGGAAATTGGGAATACCCAAAGTAGAGTTTGTGCCATCCATATCTACGTGGTATNAGTTAGCGCTTATGCTCTTGGGTATTTTTTTGGCTGAGGAAGAAATCCCACCTCATTTCCAGTCAAATTAAATGATTTCAGTGCGTTTATTCAAAAGCCGAAAATTGAGAATACCAAAAGCAGAGTTTGTGTCATCTATATCTACGTGGTACTTTTATCAACTGAATAAGCCATTTGGCCAATTTGGAGGAAATAGTGAACAACACCAGTAAAATTGTGCTTGACTCAAGGGAGATGGACCGGGCCCTTACAAGAATGGCCCACGAAATCTTAGAACAGAATAAGGGAATAGAGGATCTCGCCCTTATTGGCATCAGGACAGGCGGAGTACCGTTATCCGAACGTCTGCAGCAGCGAATCGCTGCCATAGAGGGGACTATGCTCCCAGCCGGTATTTTGGACATTACTCTCTATCGAGACGACTGGAGTACCCTGAGCCAGCATCCCATAGTCAGGAAGACTGACATTTCATTCTCTATTGACAACAAAAATATAATACTGGTGGACGACGTCCTTTATACAGGACGTACCATCAGGGCCGCCCTGGACGCCTTGATTGACTTGGGAAGACCTCAGAAGATCCAGCTTGCTGTCCTCGTGGACAGGGGGAGACGGGAGCTTCCGATCAAGCCTGATTTTGTAGGACTTTCTCTCCAGACTGCAGCCAATGAACACGTAAATGTCTTTTTGAATGAAATTGCAGGGAGAGATGAGGTTGTCCTGGAGGAATATGCTACGCATTCCACAGGGCAGGCAGACACACAGACAAACAGGTCACTGAATCCAGGATAGAATCGCAGATGCAAACAGATACTCGCAGGCTACAATCACAGGATAACTCAATCACCAAATCACCAAATCACCTTGGCATCACCATGGGCTGTCCGGCAGGAATCGGTCCTGAAATCATTATAAAGGCATTTGCTGCCAATCCTGAATGGTTGCTGTCCCCTCCGGCAGTCGTCATAGGGGACATGAACATACTTAAAAGGGCATCAAAAGCACTTGATATCAACATTCCCATTACGTCCTGGATGCCCGGCGATCCCCTTTCCGGCAGTGCGATACATGTAATTACCCGGACCGGTCTTAACATTGAGGATGTCCCTTGGGGTAAGCCGAACTCCGCTACAGGAAAGGCCTCTTTTGAGTATGTCACCGAAGGCATTAGACTCTGCCGGGGGAAAAGGCTCTCCGGCCTTGTGACCGCTCCTATCAGCAAACTGGGTCTTAAGCTTGCCGGCATCGACTACCCGGGGCATACTGAGATCCTAGCCGACAGGACCAACACGGAAAGATACGCCATGATGTTGGCAGGCGACAGACTCCGGGTAACCCTTGTGACCATACACTGCTCCTTGAGGGAGGTGGCAGACAGCATCAGCACGGAAAAGATTTTTCAAGTAATTTCCCTTACTGATTTTTCCTTAAAAAATGAGTTTGGTCTAAAAGAACCAAAGATTGCCGTGGCCGGGCTGAATCCGCACGGAGGCGAGTCCGGGATGTTTGGTAATGAGGAAGAGCAGGTCATAACACCCGCTATAGAAATGGCCAGGGAAAAGGGCATAATGGCCAAAGGACCTTACCCTCCGGACACGGTATTTTATCAGGCTATCAACGGGAAATTCGACGCTGTAGTCTGCCAGTACCATGACCAGGGGCTGATCCCATTTAAGCTTATTCATTTTCGGGACGGGGTCAACCTGACCTTAGGTCTCCCAATAATCAGGACTTCAGTAGACCACGGGACCGCATATGACTTGGCCGGTACAGGTAAGGCGGATTGCGCCAGCCTTGAGGCGGCAATCAGGCTCGCATCGAAGATAGTGGTGAATCGTTTGAAGAAAAAAAAATGAACTATTTTCACGACAAATAACAACTTATTTTGAAAGACTTGCTTCTATGGCTCGTGGGTCAAGCCATTCAAGCGGGTCCTCTTGTTGTTCTTCATGCCTTATTTCGAAGTATATGCCCTCCTGGATCCATGAACCCCCACCAGTCAGACCTATAATATCCCCCTCGGAGACCTCCTGTCCAACGGTCTTAAAGAACTGTGCCCCCTGACTTACCAGGCTGAAGTATTCGTTTCCATGATCGATTATCAAGACCTTTCCATAACCAGGTACGACATCATTGTATTCAACTGTGCCGTCAAAAATTGCTCTGATTTCACTGCCCCTGGGTGTTGAGAAAATTACACCGGGGCATTCCCCATCATTCCTCCAGCCATCAGCACCGGTCCTGGATAGCCGTCCTACTACAGGTGGGCTTAGCTTGCCTTTCTGTAACCTAAAGTCGTACATTTCCGGTGAAATAAGACCTGAAATGAGACCCCCGGCACTTTTGCTGCTAAGACGTTTTATAATATCCTGAAGCGATTGCTCAGCAGATTCAAGCTCTTTTAACATCACCTCATACAGCTTTCCCTGTTGTTTAAGTTCGTCAAAAAAGGCCTGTTTTTCCTGTTTCCGTTCTTCAAAAAGAAGGGCATGAGTTTCAATTTCATCAGCAGCCGCTTTAAGAGCTTCTCTTTGTTGTTCCAGCTTGGTTTCATTCCCGGCAAGCTTCTTGATACGTAATCTGTAAAGGCATCTCTGCTCTCTGTCATGATCCAGTATAAACCTGAAATAGGTCTCTCTTGATAAAAGTTCCGGCAGGGTCTCTGCAGCGAATAATATGTTTAAACTACCCACTTCGCCCATTTCTCTGAGTGCCCTGAGCCTACTTTCTACCTGGAATTTCAGTGCCTGAAGGGACTGCTTCTGGTTGACACAATCCTTTTGGGTCTCAATAAGTGCGAGTTCTTTTATTGTCCACTCTTGACGAGTTTTTTGAAGACTTTCCCACTCCTGAGCTATTTTTTCATCCAGTTCTGTTAGTTCTTTGAGTAATGAGCGTTTACTCGATTCTATGTCAGATGCTTTTTTCTGGTGAGTTGTTATCTCTTTTTGCAGAGACTTGAGCCTTTGCTGTTGGGCTTCAAGTTCTTTCTTGACTAGATCCTCTTCGCCAAATGCGTAAGCGTGTATTGATAATATTATCAGAGCAATAAGCCACAGCCGGTTTCGCTTTATCACAAACGCAAGGACCTCCGCATGGCCAAGACAGTACCCAGTACACAGAGCAATACGCTGCTTGCTATTATAGCGACGGTATACTGCCAAGGAATAAAACAGATATTCACACCCCTGAGCAGTTCGGACTTGGCCTCAAGGCCTTGAAAGAACCTGTAACATGCAAAAACGACTCCTAACGCAAGGCTTGAGCCCAGAAGGCCCTGCAAAAAGGCCTCGACAAGGAAAGGACCTTGTATGAAAATATTTGTCGCTCCAACGAGGCGGATTATCTTGAGTTCTTCTTGTCTGGCATAAACAGTGAGCTTTATGGTGTTTGTTACCACGAAAGCAGCGGTGAACAATAAAAGGAGTCCGGTTATTGCCACAATAATTCGAACAAGACCTGAAAAAACATACAGTCTGTCTATCCACTCCTGCCCGAACTGGACCTTGGATACTTCAGGCCACTTGTCTATTTCTCCGGCCAGTTGCTTAATTCTCTTCAATTGGAACACAGCCCTGTTGACTTGGATTTCAAAAGAAGGGGGCAGGAACTGGGGATCAACTCCTTCAAGCACTTCTTTCTCATCCTTTAGTAATTTTTCCAGCCTTCCAAAGGCTTCTTCAGAAGATATGTAAGTTACCTTCTCCACTTCTNCCTGTTGACTTGGATTTCAAAAGAAGGGGGCAGGAACTGGGGATCAACTCCTTCAAGCACTTCTTTCTCATCCTTTAGTAATTTTTCCAGCCTTCCAAAGGCTTCTTCAGAAGATATGTAAGTTACTTTCTCCACCTCCGACAGTCCTATAAGCTTTTGATAGAGGGATGGAATCCGGTCTTTTGGTGTATCTTCAGTGAGGAAGACCACCAGGCCAAGCTCTGCACCAAATCTATCAACAAAGTGCTGGAGGTTAAAGTAGAGCAAGGTAAAAAAGGCAAAAATCAGGATGGAAAGGCTGACCACCATTGTAGTTATAAGCTGCGCACAAAAGTTTTGTCTAAAGTCGGAAAAAGCCCTACGGCAAAGGATAGCCAAAGTCATTATTAGATCCTGATTTTTCCGTTAAAGAGTCTTATCACTCTGCGATGGGTATTTTCAAATAGTCTGTCATCGTGGGTTGCAAAAATAATAGTTGCCCCCCTGGCATTTAGTTCTTCCATAAGCATTATTACTTCTTCAGTCCGTTGCAGGTCCAGGTTTCCTGTGGGTTCGTCAGCGAGAATTATGGAGGGTCTATTGACCACGGCCCTGGCAATAGCTACACGCTGTTGTTCACCTCCTGATAGCTGCAACGGATAGCGACTCGTTTTTCCTGCAAGCCCGACCCCTTCCAACACTTGCATTACTCTTTCTTCTGCCTGCTTCTTTCCCAGGCCGATTACTTCCAGACTCAGGGCAACATTATCAAATATGGTGCGACTTGAGAGGAGCTTGAAGTCTTGAAAAATAACACCGATTTTTCTCCGCAGGTATGGCACTTGGGCATTTGAAAGGGATGAGAGTATCACACCGTCCACCCAGATCTCTCCTGATGTAGGCCGTTCAGCACAAAAAAGGATGCGTAGCATAGTGCTTTTCCCTGCACCGCTGGGACCGGTCAGGAAAATGAATTCACCCTTTTCAATCTCCAGATCAATGCCGGAAAAGACAACATTGTCCATGGAATACTTTTTGGAAACATCTTTAAGTCGAATAATGGATGATTCAAGAGAAATCATAGTGAAATATGCAAAATAATCGAAAATCCATAAAGTAACATCGAAAATCCCTCAAGGTGGGGCTCAAAGAAAGAGTAAATGAAGGAACCTTCGGCATCCTTCACGACAAATCAAAAGTAGTTTACACTTTGTCGATCTTGTATTTTGGCAGTAAAACTTGAAATTGGAAAAATACTAAAGATGTAGATACGTTACCTAATTTCAAATTTCAAATTTCAAATTTCGACAAAGGCAGTATACCTTCCAAGGAACAGACGATCAAGGGTTAAACTTTCATTATAGAGCGTGCCTCAATATACGGGTTTAAGTCTTTTAACACATTTGGCCGATAAAGTAGCCAGATAAATATATTTTGGTGTGTCACCAGGAGGTATACTTGTTACTATGGCCAAGATAGACGCTTTTTTCAAATTGCTGCATGAACAAGGGGGGTCGGACCTCCATCTGGCATCGGGTTCTCCTCCCATTCTTCGCATTAGAGGCGACCTTCAACGTATAAAATACAAAATGCTGGAAAATGATGAATTAAAGGCAATGCTCTATGAAATTGCCCCTGAGAATAAGATCAAGGTCTTTGAAGAAACCGGAGACGTTGACTTTGGATATGAAATCCCGGGTCTTGCCAGATACAGGGCCAACTTTCTTATGCAAAAATACGGGGTCGGTGCTGTATTCAGGGAAATTCCAAGTAAAATCCTGAGCGCCGAACAGCTAGGACTCCCGGATATCATGACAAAGCTGTCGATGCTTCCCAGGGGTCTGGTCCTGGTCACAGGGCCAACCGGAAGTGGGAAATCCACCACCCTTGCCGCAATTCTGGATCATGCCAACCGCAATCGTAAGGATCACATTATTACTGTAGAGGACCCTATCGAGTTTGTCCACGAAAACAAAGGGTGTCTTGTAAATCACAGGGAAGTGGGTTCCCATACCAAGTCCTTTAGTGCAGCTCTGAGAGGGGCACTTCGTGAAGACCCGGACATAATTCTGGTAGGTGAATTAAGAGATTTAGAAACAATTTCTCTGGCCATTGAGGCGGCAATGACAGGTCACCTGGTTATGGGCACTTTGCACACCATCAGTGCAGCAAAGACTGTTGACAGGATTATTGAGATCTTTCCTACCCACCAGCAGCCCCAGGTTCGGGCGACCCTTGCTGATGCCTTGAGGGCTGTGATATCGCAGACCATGTTCAAGCGGATTGATATAAAGGGGCGATGTGTTACCTTTGAGATTTTAGTTGCCACTCCGGCTGTGAGAAATCTTATCCGCGAAAGTAAGACCTATCAGATCCCGTCATCCATGCAGACAGGCAAAAAATTTGGTATGCAGACCTTGGACGATGCCATAATGGAACTGATGCAAAAGGGATGGATAGACCCGGACGAGGCCTATAACAAGTGCGTTGATAAAGCGAAGTTTAAACCTTTTGCCAAAAGCGCAGCTGCAGACTTTACAGAGGTTGGTTGAGATGAAACAGGTAGATCTGGATAGAATTTTAGCCGGTATGCTTAGTGCCCATCCAAGGATATCTGATTTGAACTTTACAGTCGGTCGGCCATGTCAAGTAGCAGCAGATGGTGAGCTTCATCCTGTTGTTATGGATCTTGCCACCAGTCACCTGATCCCCTTCCAGACAGAGCAGCTCGCTCTGGCTTTAATAAATGATGACCGGCGACTTTTGGCAGACCTGTTTCGTCATGGCTCATGCGACTTTTCCTACGATTTGCCTGGTGGTCCGAGGTTTCGTGTAAATGTGTTTTCCCAAAGAGGGGTCTATAGCATTGTAATGCGCAAGCTGGAGAGCAAGGTCCCTACTATTGAGGAACTCGGATTGCCGGATTGCTTCAAGGCAATGGCCAGAGAAAAAAATGGGATAATATTCTTTACCGGCGCCACCGGCACCGGCAAGACCACGTCTCTTGCCGCCATTTTGGATGAGGTTAACAGGACAAAGCAACTCCATGTGATTACCCTGGAGGATCCTATTGAATTTGTCCATCCTCACAAAAAGGCCACTTTTAACCAGAGGGAGCTCGGCAAAGACATCGATGCCTTTGCCAGCGGATTGAGAGCGGCCATGCGCCAGGCACCCCACGTATTACTGGTTGGAGAAATCCGTGACAGAGAGACAGTGGATGTGGCCCTTAACGCAGCAGAGACAGGTCATCTTGTATTTAGTACTCTCCACACGACAAGCGCCGGCCAAACCATCAATCGTATTCTGGGAATGTACTCAACAGAAGAAGAACGCCAGGTCAGATTCCGCCTGGCGGATTCTTTGCGCTGGGTGGTTGGGCAGAGACTGTTGCCCAAAATAAAGGGAGGAAGGGTGGCCATCTTTGAGATCATGCAGAATAACATCCGTGTCAAGGACTCTATCATAAATGGAGAAAGCGAGGGAAAGACATTTTACGAGATCATAGAAAGTGGTCAGGCGTATAATATGCAGACCTTTGACCATCATATTATTCAATTTTTCGAACAAGGCCTTATCGACGAAAAGACATCTTTGGCATATGCCAGCAGTCGAGCAAGCGTGCGTCAAGGAATAGATCAAATCAAAAGCAAGAGAGGTGAGAAGACATCTGACATCGATGGATTGAGCGTAGATGCGGATTGGGAAAAAGAACCCCAGAGTCTTTTTTGAGCACAGGAGATCGTAAAGTGGATGTAATTTGTACCGGCTGTAGCAGGCATTACAAAATAGATGAAGAAAAATTGCCATCAGATAGCGTAGCGTATTTTACATGTCCGAACTGTAAAGAGCGAATAAAGATCCAGGTCCCTTCCAAGAAAATTTCGCTGTCTCCGGATGAAAAGGCAGTCACTACCGAATCGCAAGGCTTTGAATCTTTTGAGCCAGGCACCAAGACAGCACTTGTCTATTGTCCCGAGCCCCAGACAAGGAAACTGTTGCAGAAAGAACTGACATGCTTGGGGTATAAGTTGAGGTTGATCAATCAACAGGATGATATCAAGTTCAGATTCAGATATCACATATATGACCTGATTCTTTTGTATCAAAATGGACCTGAGCCAGAGGACGATCTTGCCGATATTCAGGAATATATAAGTTCTCTTCTGATGGACATACGCAGAAAGATCCTCGTGGTTTATATTCATCCGGGAGGGGATCGCCTTGACTACATGCAGTCCTTTTCAATGGGGGTAGATTTAACAATAAGTCCTTCTGAGTTAGGACATCTTTCCAAAATTCTTTCCACGGCTCTTGAGACCGAGCAAATGACTTACAAGGTCTTTTCTGAATGCAAGGCCAAGGTGGAAGGGGAGGTGTTTTAGGCACTTAAAATACCTGCTCTTGAATTTGTGGCTTCTTCAGTTAAACTAATTATATCCTGGTCTGGCGTAAAATTAGAATACTGTAGAAAAGGCACATAATGGACGAACATAACCTTGACCGTCGTAGCTTTTTACAAGGATTAGCCGGTGCCGCTGTCATGGTAACCGGCCTTTCAGAAGCCGCAGCAGAAGAGCCGTCAGCGGGGATAGCAAAGGCTGGGCAAAAAACAGCTATTCCCGATATCCAAAAATACAGGAGTTTGATTGGAGCACTTGAGGGATTCTCGGCAACGATTATTCGGGAACATCTGGCCCTTCTTGAAAGATATCGCCAGGAATTGTCCGAAGTGGAATCACAGAATCGGACAATTGATCTTGCTTTGGCGGATACCCTTTCCAGCAAATGGCGCAATCATGTCTTGGCCTGGATCGAGTTACACAACGCAGTCAGACTCCATGAATTGTATTTTGACGCATTGACACCCAAGAGCGTTAGACCCGGCCAAAAGATCGGTAAGGCCCTGGAGGAATCATTTGGTTCTTTTGATCAGTGGTGGGTAAAATTCAGGGCCACTGCTATGGCAGTGAGGGCTTGGGGCGTATTTGCGTGGGATAATCAATCAAGGCGACTGGTAATTTTTGGTCTGGACAATGACTCAGAATGGCCCTTGGGGCTTGAACCCTTGCTGGTTGTGGATATGGCTGAGCATGCATACGTACTGGATTTTATAGGGCAACCTTTGGCCTATCTGGATGCGTGGCTGGCAAGAGTTAACTGGGTAGTTGTAGATTCCAGGCTGGCCATGGCCTCAAAAAAATAACAGCAGTTACTATCAAGTTGAATGCTTCAGGAGAATAATGATGAAAGTTAGAAAGGCCGTGGTCCCGGTGGCGGGCCTTGGAACAAGATTTCTGCCTGCCACAAAGGCCATTCCCAAAGAAATGCTGACCGTAGTGGACCGGCCTATCATTCAGTATATTGTGGAAGAGATAGTTGCATCCGGCATAAAAGAGGTGGTTCTGGTAACTGCCTCCGGGAAGTCAGCCATTGAAAATCATTTTGATTACTCCTTTGAACTTGAGATTTTTTTATCCCAGAAGGGTAAGCTGGATCTTCTCAGGGAGGTTCGTCACATATCCGATCTCATCGAGATAGTTTCGGTCNAAAATCATTTTGATTACTCCTTTGAACTTGAGATTTTTTTATCCCAGAAGGGTAAGATGGATCTTCTCAGGGAGGTTCGCAACATATCCGATCTCATCGAGGTAGTTTCGGTCCGTCAGAAAGAGCCTCTGGGCCTCGGACACGCTGTAAAGGTCACAGAACCAGTAGTCTGCAATGAGCCATTTGTAGTTGTGCTCGGCGACGACATGGTAGATGCCAAGATCCCCTGTGTTTTTCAGATGTTAAAGGTCTTTGAAGAATTCCAGCAATCCGTTGTCGCCGTACAAAAGGTTCCTTTGGATGAAACTCATAGATACGGGATCATAGAGGGTGAAGAAGTAGCAGAAGGGGTCTACAAGGTACAGAGACTTATTGAAAAGCCTGCGCCTGGTACTTCCAAGTCCGATCTTGCCATAATCGGCCGGTATGTATTAAGGCCTGAGATATATGGTTGCCTTAACAGGACCCTTCCAGGGGTAGGCGGTGAAATCCAGCTAACAGATGCCCTGGACTGTCTCCGAAAAGAACAGGGACTCTATGCTTATGAATTCAAGGGCAATAGATATGACGCCGGAGACAAAATGGGATACCTTCAGGCTACTGTGAATTATGCCCTTTCACATCCGGATCTTGGTGGAAGATTTAAGGAATACCTGAAGAAACTGGTCGCTGATCTGGATGATTGAGGAATGTTCTTCCAGGGCGAGGGATGAAACACCTGTTGAGCTTAATTCCCCTGGCTGCAATCAACTGATAGATGTTGTAGTGCCCTTGCCCATATATACGGCCCTTACCTACATCTTGTCAGGACATACTCTTTTCCCCGCTAAAGGTAGCCGGGTCCTGGTTCCTGTAGGTCGCAGGAACATGGTCGGGGTGGCATGGGGAACCCCTGCAAAAAAGCCGCCCTCTGTGGATTTAAAAAAGGTCAAAAAGATACTTGACCAAGGACCTCTCCTACCTGAATCCCTTATCAGTTTTCTTGAATGGACCTCATCATATTATTTTTATCCCATAGGACAGGTAATGGCAGAGGCCTTGCCACCGGGGCTTTTATCCGCCCGGAATCGACGCATATCCCGGATAAGTGATGGTTTGCCAAAGAGCAGGGACTGCCGGCCGGAGTTTCCGCCCTGGTCAACCGAGATTCCCTTGCAACTCACCAAAGAGCAGGAAGAAGCATTTAATGCCATTTGTGATGCCCTTGCTGCCAGGTCCTATCACCCTATACTTGTGCACGGAGTANGCCAAAAAGCAGGGACTGTCGGCCGGAGTTTCTGCCCTGGTCAACCGAGATTCCCTTGCAGCTCACCGAAGAGCAGGAAGAAGCATTAAATGCTATTTGTGATGCCCTTGCTACCAGGTCCTATCACCCTATACTTGTGCACGGAGTAACCGGCAGCGGAAAGACAGAGGTCTATCTTCGGGCCGCCAAAGAGTGTGTAAAACAAGGCCGCAGCGTGTTGGTGCTGGTGCCTGAGATTGCCATGACCACCCAGGCCGTGGGCTGGTTCGTTGGCAGGTTCGGTGAGGAGGTGACAGTGCTTCACAGCGGCCTGACAGAGGCCCAGAGGCGTAATCAGTGGTTCAGGATAAAAGAGGGAAAGAGCAGAATAGTTGTTGGGACCCGATCTGCCATTTTTGCCCCATTATCCGATATTGGTCTTATTGTAGTGGACGAGGAACACGATCCCTCGTACAAGCAGTCTGAAAAATTCCGGTACCAGGCAAGGGATATGGCCCTGTTACGTGGCCGGATGTCAGAGGCAACAGTGATTCTGGGGTCCGCCACTCCGTCCGTATCAAGTTTTAAGAACTCCCTTTCGGGCAAATATCAGTTGGTTACTATGGGAAAACGAGTGGCCGAACGGTCTCTTCCCGAGGTAGTAGTCGTAGATCGCAGAAAAAAAGAGAAAAAGGATCAACATCATAAATTGGGGTCAGCAAGACCTGAATGGCTCTCCAAAGAACTTAAAGATGCGACAGGAGATACATTAGAAAGAGGANATATCAGTTGATTACCATGGGAAAACGAGTGGCCCAACGGTCTCTTCCCGAGGTAGTAGTTGTAGATCGCAGAAAAAAAGAGAAAAAGGACCAACATCATAAATTGGAGTCAGCAAGACCTGAATGGCTCTCCAAAGAACTTGAAAAGGCGACAAGGGATACCTTGGAAAGAGGTGAGCAGGTCCTGCTGTTTCTTAACAGGCGGGGTTTTGCAACCTATATTTTTTGTCCTGATTGCGGACATGTGTTCAGGTGCCCCCACTGTGAGGTCACGCTTACGTGGCATCGTGGAGATAAAAGGTCGAAAAGCGAAAAAGATGGGGTGCTTCGCTGCCACTACTGCGGGATGGAATCACCTGCCCTGCCTGTCTGCCCGCAATGCATGGGGCAGGCGATCAAAACCTTTGGCTATGGCACTGAAAGAATTGCAGCCGACCTTGAGGAGATTTTCCCCGGTGCCAGGATCGCACGGCTGGACCGGGATACAGTACGAGCCCGAAGGCATATGGAGGAGGTTATCCTTGATTTCCGGAAAGGGCGTCTTGATATACTTGTGGGTACCCAGATGATCACCAAAGGTCATGACTTTCCCGGCCTTACCCTCGTAGGCATATTATGCGCGGATTTATCCCTGAATTTCCCCGAATATCATGCAACTGAGAGGACTTTCCAACTCCTTGCCCAGGTGGCGGGCAGGGCAGGACGCGGAGAACGGCCCGGCCGGGTTTTAATTCAGACATGGTTGCCTGATCACTATGTCCTGAACTGCGCAAC
>NKAJ01001498.1_pt1 | contig 12419 bp, 9 predicted proteins | sample 1556001 | NCBI WGS metagenome assembly NKAJ01 (sample SAMN06204642, study PRJNA360343) | marine sediment metagenome | isolation source: Jiulong cold seep at northern South China Sea | place: China: South China Sea, Jiulong cold seep | collected 2013-06 | reverse complement strand
TCTTTGACGCAAGCTTCATGACCGGGTCAACCATACGAATGGACGGAGGCTATATGCTGGGGGGGGATAAAGCAGTCTCTATGCCCAAGGGAGTTGTCGAACCTGGTGAACCCACCTTTGGAGGTTCTGTTCNACTTGATCATACTCTTTTGCAACGTACCGCAAGGGTTGAAGAAGTAGCAAAAATGGTGCGTTTCCTGGTCTTTGACGCAAGCTTCATGACCGGGTCAACCATACGAATGGACGGAGGCTATATTCTAGGGGGGGATAAAGCAGTCTCTATGCCTAAGGGAGTTGTCGAACTTGGTGAGCCCACCTTTGGAGGTTCTGTTCCAGCGGAGACTGCTGTTAAAAAAACTCGGAGTAGATCTTAAACAACTGAAGATGGTATAAAAATCCGCGAGTACAGATTTTGCGCGTAACGGTCAGTCATCCCCGCGATGAAATCACAGACCCTTCGCTCATAAGGGGTTTTGTCGTCGATGTCTACTGCTTCTTCTTCAAACATCCGAATGTTTTCCCGGACAAAGGCATCTTTGTTCTTTAAAAAATACTCATACAAGTCAAAAAGGATCTTTTTGGCCTTTTCAAACTCACCATGCACCCGAGGTGCCCTGTACACGTTGTCATAGAGAAAGGCCCTGAGGTGAATCATCGTTTCATAAAGACGAGGACTTATTGAAAGCTCCATTTCCCCGTCCACTACCTTGGTGCTTGCTATCACGTCTTTGATCATGGTCGAGATGCGGGTGGCGTGATTTTCTCCCAAGACATCTTTACACTTTGACGGAACATCCTTTTCAGAGATCACTTTACTTCTAATTGCGTCGTCCAGATCATGGCTCAGATAGCCAATGACATCTGCTATGCGCACGATCCTTCCTTCAACAGTCATGGCCCACTTATTTGATTTTTTGGGGATGATCTCTCCAAAACCCTTTGAGTGCTTAAATATTCCATCCCGGACTTCATAGGTGAGGTTGAGGCCCCGGCCGCCATTTTCCAGCACATCCACCACTCTCAAGCCCTGACGGCAGTGAGAAAATCCCCCGGGCACGATCTCGTTTAAAATAGTTTCACCGGCATGCCCAAAGGGAGTATGCCCAAGGTCATGACCCAAGGCCACCGCCTCTGCCAGGTCCTCGTTGAGGCGAAGTGCCCTGGCGATTGTCCTTGCGATCTCTGATACTTCCAGTGTGTGTGTAAGACGGGTGCGGTAATGATCTCCCATGGGAGACAAAAATACCTGTGTCTTATGCTTGAGACGGCGAAACGACTTGGAATAGACGATGCGATCGCGGTCTCTCTGAAAGGGTGTTCGGATATTACATGGCTCGACAGGATAGAGTCTTCCTTTGGTCTCGCTGCTGAGACAGGCCTGGGGACACAGGATCAGACGTTCGCGTTCTTGAATCTCTTCCCTGATAGTTAAGGGTTTATTCAGCTCTTCAAGCCTTAAACCGGAATCTGCATACATATATTGTTTTTATAACTGGAGCATTTCTGGAAATCAAGCACGTTGCGCTTTTTCACCTCCTCATGCCTTGTTCTCTAACAAGATGATGAGTCCTGCAAGCAGCTCTCCAGTATATCCAGATATTAGCTACTGTGTAACAAATACAAAGACCGGTTGTAATCCAAAGAAAGGCCGGAACCGCACTTTCAAACCCATAAAACACACAGCCCAGCACCAGCGACAGCAAGGCAACAGGTACGAGTATACGTCTTTTTATCCAGGAGATATCGATTTCTTTCTCTTGCATTGCCCACATGTCAAGCCCCTGGCTCCCGAACTCAAGCGCCACGATAAGGACTACCAGGCTGCTCAGTTCTTTTGGAGCTGAGGGCATCAGGGCAAGTGACAAGAGTGGAAGCATTAACGAGGCAATAAGTCTTCCCAGGGCCGGCAGCCCCTGTCTCAGACATTCGGGAAGGCCTATAATGAGATATTGGCTGCCGGACACCAGGGTAATGCCAAGCATAACAAGGCCATAAGTAATAATAATATGGGGCGGTCTAAGTAACAGCCCTACGGTAAGCCCAAATACAAGAAGGATCAATGCCGTTTGCATACGAGTTGACAGGTGACCATCCCTCCAATAGAGGGCCGTAGCCAGGAATAGAGTGGCCAGCAAGGCGCCGGACAGAAATGCTATAAGAACTGTTTTGTCCGGAAACATATCAGTCATGAAAATCAGACCTGCTCCTATCATTTGAAGAGTGGTCTTGATTTTTGCAAGTTCAGTGACACGGAGCTGCTTTTTCGATGCTGTACAAAATCTGCGGAACTCTGTCACCAGGAATTCCCTTAAAAAAATTGGCCACACGATCCAAAGGGGGAGGATGCCAAGATCTACCAGGGGGATCAGGGTAACAGCTATAAAGATCTTGTCGGCAACGGGGTCAAGGAGCTTGCCCAGGGGTGTGCTACCATCACGGCGGGCCAGCAGGCCATCAAGATAGTCAGTAAAACCCAAGAGAGTAAAGGCTACAAGGGCTGCGATCTTTGCCCTGATATCTCCATAGACCAAAAAATACGGCAGGGGCAACAGTATGATCCGAAGGCCTGTAAGGTGATTAGCACGGATCTTCATCAGAGATATTTCACAAGGCCTTCTTTTCTGATTTTCTCTACTGCCTGCTTAACCTCATCAAGCCTGTTCCTGGGACAGACGAGCACTGTATCACCTTCAGCCACAATTACCATATCCTCTGTCCCCACAGCAGCCACCAGGATACCACCTTCCGACATGAGCAGACAATTCTTGCATCCAACAGATGCAACCAGTCCATCAATGGCATTGCCGTCATCGTCCTTGGTCGATAGATCATAATAGGTTTCCCAGACACCCATGTCATGCCAGCCGCAATCACATGGAAAGACCACGACATTAGAGGCCTTTTCCAGAAGACCTTTATCCAGAGAATCATCCGGTATCAGGTCATAGTATTTGCTGACCATGGATGCTTCTTCCATTGAGCCGTAAAGGGACCTGATATGTTCAAGAGGGCCCCATGCTGCTNCCTTTTCCAGAAGACCTTTATCCAGAGAATCATCCGGTATCAGGCCATAGTACTGACTGACCATGGATGCTTCTTCCATTGAGCCGTAAAGGGACCTGATATGTTCAAGGGGGCCCCATGCTGCGGGCATCCATTTTTTAAGGGCCTCAAACAACACCTTGGATGAAAAAGCAAAAATTCCGCTNATTGAGCCGTAAAGGGACCTGATATGTTCAAGAGGGCCCCATGCTGCTGGCATCCATTTTTTAAGGGCCTCAAACAACACCTTGGATGAAAAAGCAAAAATTCCGCTATTCCAAAAAAAAGTCCCTGATGAAAAATAATCGAGCGCAGTCTCTCTGTCCGGCTTTTCGTGGAATGCCGTAACGTCATAGCAATTTTTACCCATTATCTTGGTTCTTAACCTGCCAATCTCCACATAACCGTAAGCAGGCTCAGGCCTAGCAGGCTTTATCCCAAAAGTAACAAGGCAAGGATTAGATCCGGCAAAGGAGAGCCCGGCATCCAGGACACATCTGAAGTCTTTCTCATCCTCGATAAGATGGTCAGAAGGTAGAACTGCTATTAAACTATTGGGATGGAGGGACTCAATCCTGGCTGTAGCCCAGGAAATTGCAGCCGCAGTCCCCTTAGGGCATGGCTCAATGAGCATATTTGAGCTGATAAGACCTGGAACATAGGCTAACACATCTTCCTTCTGGGCCGGTTTTGTAATTACCCAGATCCTCTCCCAGGAAAACATGGGCCGAATTCTGGAAATAGTCTGCTCAAGAAGCGTCTCCTGGCTGTGGATGCAGAGAAACTGCTTAGCTTTGTGTTGCCGACTCCTCGGCCAGAGCCTGGTCCCAAACCCTCCGGCCAGCACCAAGGCATGATAGCATTCCTTGCTCAACGTTTTTCCTCCAAACCTGAAGTCATCATTGCTGCCAGGGCCGCTACTGCTCCAATGGCTGCGGTCTCTGAGCGGAGTGTCCTTCTACCCATGGTGACAGTGGAAAAACCCGCTCCCTTACATGCCAGAATTTCTTCCCTGGAAAAGCCTCCTTCCGGCCCGGCTATAACAGCCACAGGAGTATTGTTTCCCTGGTCTCTCCAAGCAGAAAATAAGGAGCGCTTCTTTTCCGACTCCCAGAGAAGAATTTTTGCCCCGGCATAAAAAACCTTTTCCAGAGCCTCTTCCAGGGAAACTACCGGGTAGATAGTCGGCACAAGACTTCCTTTACACTGCTTCAAGGCCTGTCCGGCTATCTCCTTCCAGCGGACGAGATGTCTGCCGGTCTTTTCAACATCTACTTTTACCACAGTATGTTGAGTAATTACAGGACAGATAGTCTGAACCCCCAACTCAGTCGCCTTCTGTATCATCCAGCCCATGCGGTCTCCCTTGAGCAGGGCCACAATCAGATTAATCGGCAGGCAATCATTTTGCTGTTCTGAGACCTCCACAATATGCAAACCTACTTCTGTCCTATTTACCCGGATAATTTTCGCCTTGGCTACCACTCCGGAGCCGTCTATGAGTTCGACAAGGCTCCCTGACCCCAAACGCATCACGCGCGTCAAGTGATGCGCCTCCCTGCCAGTGAGGGTAAGTGTGCTCCGGGCCCTTGAGAGAACATCAGATGATATCAGGAAACGAGCAAGGGACATTAATTTATAATATACTTCAAATTGTTACCTATCAATGATAATCGTCCACTGAATTTGCAGCCGACCGCAGCCGCTTTGAATTAATACACTTATCCTGGTTCGCGAGTCAGGAAAACAACTTAACTATCTTACTATCTCAGACATGAAACCGGACAATCTATTTGTTCCATACAGGCGTTACAAAGAATGTAGCCATAACTAGGTAATATATGGTAATATATAACTAAAATATCAGTTGACGATCTAAGGGGAAATTACTATGCAGGTTTCAGTTCCATCCTGTTACGAACAAGTCTATATCAGCAAACTCGATGAAATCGACATTTTTCGGACCACCTATTCGATTTTGTAAAGCAAAAAAGGAATTCTTTTTATGAGACAGATTCTGATCCTGATTCTGTTCAGCCTTATGGCTTTTGCCCCATCGGTTTATGCCGGGTTCTGGGACAGTGCCCTTGAGACTGTAAAAGACGTAACCGGCCCGAAAGAGGCCGGGAAAGCCGTCGGGCAGCAGGACGGGCTCACTGACCAGGAGATCCTGACCGGGCTTCGGGAGGCTCTGAATCTCGGGGTGCATAGGGCAGTGGAAAGGGCCTCTGCCTCAGGAGAGGCACTTCCCGTCCTGGCTTAGGCCGTAAAGGATCTGACCAAAAGAAAATACGCACGGACCCAGTGGCCAGGACTACGGACATCCTGAAAAAAGTATTCGGTTTGTGAATATCCCCTGGGGGTATTTTTCCAGAGAAACATTTAAGAAGAGAGGAGCAGCCTTATGGGTAAGTTGAGCAGAATACTGGTTACGCTGGTTGGCTTGGTTTGCGTCGTACTGATAGGACTTGCGATTTTTGTACACTTCTATCTTACGGAAGACCGTGTCAAGGCCCTGATTATTCCACCGGCGGAGGAGGCCTTGGGCAGGAAGGTCCATATAGGGAGTATCGATGTAGGCCTGTTTACAGGCATAACCGTCAGGGATTTCTCTGTTAAAGAGGATGACGGCAAGACGGATTTCCTGAGCACCAGGGAATTTGTCCTAAGATATAATCTCTGGCCCTTGCTTCAAGGGGCAGTGGTGGTTAGCGATGTGCGCCTGGGTGAACCGAGGGTATGTATCCTCCGGGACAAACAGGGAAGGTTTAACTTCGAGACCCTGGCATTTCTGGCCGAGGGGGAGGAGAAGAATGCAGAGCCGGAGCCGGGCACTGAAGCCGGGGCTGCACTTCCTTTGGCCCTCACAGTGGAACAGGTGAAGATTGACAGGGCCCAGGTTGTCGTCCGGGATGCAACTGGAGAAATACCTGACACGGATGTAAGGGCGGACCTAGTGGTCGCTCTGGATGTGAGTCGTGATCTGGCTTCGTTGAGTTACAAGGGAAATCTGAACTTTGTCGCAGATCTCGTTTACGGTGAAGTCAAACCCAATATCTCGGGAAAGAGTGATTTCGATCAGGACAGACTGGAATATGCGGTGGACGTCATTCTGGATGACCAGAAAGCGCGTCTCAGTGGTGAGGTGAAGAACTATGCCAAGGTCCCGGACATACGCCTGGACATCACCAGCGAGGCTATGGATATCGACCGGCTCCTTGCAGTCCTGGCAGTCCTTCCAGCAGCATCAGAGGCTGGAGAAAAGAGGACGTCTGCAGAAGAGGTCACAAAGGTATCTGATCAGCCTCCCGGAGCCGCCTTGCCCCCGGGTCTTAGGGCTCTTGGTGAGGTCAGGGTTGGCAGGACCCTTTACAAGGGGCTTGAGGTAAAGGACTTCCTTCTGCAATACAACCTTGAGAAAGGAATTTTGACTATGAAAGACCTTTCCGCCGGGGTTGCCGAGGGACAGGTTTCAAGCAGGATGAAAGTGGATCTTAATAAACCAGGTCTCATCTACGGAGGTGATCTCGATGTAAAGTCAGTAAAGGTTCAGGGGCTTTTGCCCGCCTTGGCCAATATCTCCGGCGACATGGTTTCAGGAGCCATGGAATCTCACTTCACCTTTTCCGGGGCTGGCATTGAGTGGCCGGTTCTTCGGGATGCCCTGAGCGTTGAAGGCACTTATGCACTGCGGGATGGCAAACTCCGGGATATCCCGGTAACCGTGGCAATAGCGAAACTCCTGGGGCTCGAGGAGTTGAAAAGACTGTCTTTTGAGAGCCTTGATGGAACTTTGCATGTAATTAAGGGCAAGGCCGCCATTAAGAGCCGGATGACCGGGGAGGACGTCGGTGCAAGGGCGGAAGGCACGATCGGGCTGGACGGCAATCTGGACATGCCGGTGACATTGCTTCTTTCTCCGGCACTCAGCGAAAAGCTCCGGAAACGCACCTCGGTTGCAAAATACCTGACTATCAAAGAGGGACAGACTGAGCTGCGCCTGAAACTGGCCGGAAGCCTGATGCGTCCCTATCCGACTCTGGACACAGCCGGGGTCTCAGAACAGGTGAAAGAGACTATCTGGAAAAAGGCCGTCGAGAAGCTGGATGAAGCCCTGACCGGCAAAAAGAAAGAGGCAGGGGAAGAGGATGCGGATGCCGGCAAGGATGTGGGCAAGGAACTTATCAGGGGAATATTAGGGCAGTAACCTAACCGGATCGGACTTTTTTAGGCGGGGACGTGTAGCCCATGAAAAGAAAATCATCTGAATTCGAAAGGAAAGGATTGGGGGGCGGTAGCGGAACAGGTCTTTGATTCGGCACGTAAAGCTTTGACCGGAAAAACCCTGATGGGAAAAACCGCTATAAAAGGAGGATTTGAAGCATGGAGATAGATTTAGGCAAGGTGTTGGACACATTGACGGTCTGGGTTGCTCAATACTCAGTGAAACTGGTGGCAGCGATCCTCATAATCATCATAGGACGCTGGATTTCCAGACGTATATCAAGACTGTTGGGGAGGCTTCTTGATAAGAACAACGTGGACGTAACACTGGTCAGGTTTGCGGAAAACCTGACCTACTATGCCCTCATTGTTGTAGTACTTATAGCGGCCGTCGGGCAGCTTGGCATTAACACGACTTCTTTTCTAACTATTGTCGGTGCGGCCGGTCTTGCCATCGGTCTGGCCCTCAAGGATTCCCTTTCCAATTTCGCGGCAGGAGTCATGCTCACTTTCTTTCGGCCATTCCGGGTAGGAGATTTTGTGGAGGCAGGAGGTGTCACCGGAACGGTTCAGGGCATTACCATATTCAATACAGTGCTTAATACCCCTGACAACCAGAAGGTGATTATCCCCAATGGTATAATCACCAGCGATGTAATCACAAATGTGACCGCCAATGATACCCGTCGCGTTGATCTGGTGATCGGTATCAGTTACAGCGATGACATCGCCAAGGCCAAAAAGATAGTCAGTGACCTGCTCCAGAAGGAAAAACGTGTTCTGTCCGATCCCGCACCAGTTATTGCCGTATCGGAGCTGGCCGACAGCAGTGTAAATTTGGTCGTGCGTCCCTGGGTGAAGACCGGAGACTACTGGACGGTACGATTTGATCTCACCGAGGAGATCAAGAACAGCTTTGACGAGGCCGGTATCAGCATCCCGTTCCCGCAGCAGGATGTCCATCTTTTCAATGAAAATTCTGCATAAACCGCAGGCCCGCGCATACGGTTCGTCCTACAACAATTTTCAGACAGCCTCTTAGGGTCTGACACGAAAATTACAGACTTGAGGGCTTTACACCGATAAAAAATGCATAGCCGGCACTTTAAAAACCATCCTCAAGACCACAAAGACGGACAAGCCCATGTCTCATCCATACTACGATCCTGACTATATCTTCCAAATCCTTGAAAAGGAAGGCCTTGTATCAAAAGAGCAGATCGCTAAATTAACACCCAAGCTCTCCATACCTAGACGGAAGGGCCAGGATCTTGTGCAATGGCTGGATTCACTGCAACTCCCCCGGGCGGATTCCCCTGACACTGATCTGGAAGAAGCAGATATTATTTCTCTTATAGCAAGAGATCATAAGTGGACGTTCAGGCGATTGGACCCCTTACGCCTTGATATGGAGGTAGTGACAAAGACACTTCCGGCCTCTTTTGCTAAAAAGCGCCTGGTACTGCCTCTTTCTTGGGACGATGGAGAGCTCGAAATAGTCTGCTACGACCCCGAAGATCGGGAGCTTCAACAGGATGTCGAGAGGGCATGTCAGGCCCGGACCCGTATCTCAGTGGCTCCCCGCAGAGACATCGAGCGCATTATAAGTGAATTCTTTGACTTTAAACAATCCATTGCTGCTGCTGAAAATGTGCTCAAAATTCCAACAGCGGATATATCCAACCTGGAACAGTATGTGCGGCTGGCAGCTCCGGATATCGCATCCTCAGACAAATACATACACAAGGCAGTGGATCACCTTTTTCAGTATGCCCTGGATCAGCGTGCCAGCGATATTCACATAGAGCCAAAGCGAACACAGTCCCGGATACGCCTTCGCATAGACGGCATCCTGCATACCATCTACCGTCTGCCCAGGGTAGTACACGAACCAATATGCACCAGAATAAAAACCATGTCCAGGCTGGACATAGCGGAAAAACGCCGGCCTCAGGATGGTCGTTTGAAAGTTGCCTGGAAGGAGGACGAGGCAGAGGTCAGGGTATCTACTATACCGGTTGCCTTTGGTGAAAAGGTTGTGCTGAGGCTGCAAAGTGCGGAGATACTCTTCAGCGACCTAACCAAGCTTGGATTCTCAGAAAGGGACCTTCAGGCCTATAAGTGTTTTATTCAAAATAGCCACGGCATAGTACTTGTTACAGGACCAACAGGAAGCGGAAAGTCTACCACGCTTTACTCTACACTTCGACATCTCAGCTCACCGGATATCAATATAATTACTGTGGAAGATCCCATTGAAATGGTTTGCGAAGAGTTTAATCAGATAGCAGTGCAGCCACAAATAGATGTGACATTTGCTTCAATACTCAGGAACATACTGAGACAGGACCCGGACATCGTCATGATCGGGGAGATACGGGATGGTGAAACCGCCCGGCATGCCATACAGGCAGCCTTGACCGGCCACCTGGTCTTTTCCACTCTGCACACCAATGATGCTGTCAGTGCGATTACGAGGTTGAAGGACCTTGGCCTTGATCCTTACCTTATCGCATCCACCCTGGTTGGAATTGTTGCACAACGGCTTGTGCGTATGGTCTGCAAATCGTGCGGTAAACCCGTAATGATCCCGGCGGATCGGCTAAGGGCCTTTGGCTACAAAGCCTCAGAACACGCACAGGCGAAAAAGGGTATGGGCTGCAGCCGCTGCCGCAATACGGGTTATTGGGGCAGGATCGGGATCTACGAGGTCTTTTCTGTCTCTGATACAATCAGAGAAATGATCCACTTGGAAGAAAATGAAGAAGCCATTAAAAAGCAGGCATTCAAAGAGGGAATGAGGACACTAAAGCACGATGCCTGCAGAAAACTTCTCTCCGGGATAACCACCATGGAAGAGGTGATCGGAGTTACCTCATCATAGAAGAAATTGATTAAAACCCTTCCTCTATAAAATTTTTTGTAAAGCTCTTAAGGCCCCTTTATAGGTATTTCCCTGTCTGGTCCGGCAATATTGAAGTTTGGGACTGTTTTTTCCAGACAATTCCATTAAACTGAATCTGATGCACGGATCAGGNGCCCCTTTTAATTGAGTTTGAAGTGCCTAAAATAAACTAAAGTGAGCTAAAGTGCCTAAAGTGAGCTAAAGTGAGCTAAAGTTGTGGTGCGCGCTTTCAGCGCGGTTAATATAAATAGACGGAGCAAAGCGATACCTTAACTTTAGGCACTTCAAACTTTAGTTCACTTTAGGCACTGCTCCTGTTTATCCAGATTAGAATAATAACACCGAGCCTCTTACAAAACCCGGAGTTTTTGCCAGAGGTTCACACTTATTGGAAAAATATTGATGCTGGATCAAGAACGATTAAACAGAGATTATCCCTCGGACGTACAGGTCATCCATCTGGGAACCAGGGAGATTATCATTATCGGCACGGCTCATATTTCTAAGGATTCGGTCGATTTGGTCCGCAGGGTGATAAAAAGCGAAACGCCGGACTGCGTGTGCGTGGAACTTGATGCCAAAAGGTACGAGACGCTGTCCAAAAAGAAACGTTGGGAATCTCTGGATCTTAAGGAAATCATCCGCAAAAAGCAACTCAGTACCCTGTTATTCAACCTGATGCTGGCTTCCTACCAGAAAAAGTTGGGAGACCAGCTTGGGGTATTACCCGGCACAGAACTTCTGGTGGCTGTGAAGACTGCGGAGGAAAAAGGGATTTCCATAGCCCTGTGCGATCGCGATGTCAGGGTCACTCTGCGGCGGGCCTGGCATGCCACATCCTTTTTCAAGAAAAACTATCTGCTGGCCAGTCTATTGGCTGGATTGTTTGATCGGACTGAAATCACAGAAGAAAAGCTGAACGAATTAAAGAAAACAGATGTCCTTTCAGAACTTATGCTGGAACTGGGGCAGGCCCTGCCGGAGCTGAAGCGGGTCCTTATCGACGAACGAGATACGTTTTTATCCGAAAGAATCAAGAACGCAGAGGGCGAGCGAATCGTTGCAGTGGTGGGAGCAGGCCATGTCGAGGGAATCAAAAAGGCGTTGCTGGAAGACAGGCATGCCCAGATGGAGGAAATCAATGTTATTCCGCCTGTCTCCCCGATCTGGAGAATTCTGGGCTGGTCTATCCCTGCGGTAATCCTTGCCTCTCTCGGAGCAATTGCATGGAACAAAGGGTGCGATGTAGCTGGTGATAATATTATTTACTGGATCTTGGCTAACGGCATTCCTTCTTCCATAGGGGCCATGCTGGCCTTAGCTCACCCGCTTACCATTGTCTCCGCCTTTGCCGCGGCGCCTGTGACCAGCTTGACGCCTGTCATCGGTGCCGGCTACGTCACCGCCTTTGTCCAAGTTTTGGTTCAGCCACCGGTGGTCAGGGAATTTGAAACAGTACTGGAAGACATGTCCACGCTGATCGGCTGGTGGAAAAACAAGCTGCTTAAAGTCTTTTTGGCTTTTTTGCTTCCAGGCCTCGGTAGCATGATCGGCTCCTGGATCGGTGGGTATGAGATCATCTCCAACCTGTTTTGAGATCAGTTAATCGTACCACAAAGGTCTGAATCAAAGGGGTTGTATCGCATAAGCGCTAATTGTTTTTGCACCGGATGGACTAATGAACATCGAACATCGAACGTCCAACATCGAATGTTGAATGGGAAAAGATGAAGAAACAGACTTATGACCTGGAAGAAAGGCTGCTCCCTTCTGCATCAAAACGGTTGACAAAAAACAGAAATAGCCGTTGAATATTCGGTATTGGATATTCGTTTTTCATTCGATGTTGGACGTTCGATGTTCGATGTTCGACGTTCATCTTTCAAAATAATTCCGTACAGCATACATGTAATCTGTGAACGTTTACAAAACAACTTAGCGCTTATGGGGTTATATCGGATAGCCTTCGTGAGATATGATGTTAACTTTTAACAAGGAGAAGAGGACTATGAGGCGAAGACTCACAATTTGGATTTTGGCATTGACCCTCGTCGGGGCATTCGGTCTCATCGGGTGCGACAAGAAAGAAGAAACAGGCGTTGAGCAGGTGAAGCAGGATGTAAGCGAAATGGCCGAGGAAGGAGCTAATGCAACCGAGCAGGGTGTCCAGGCCGTGGGGGAAAAGGTAGAAGAGGCTGCTGAAGCCGTTAAGGAGACCTCAGAAGAGGCTGCTGAAGCCGTGGGGGAG
>NKAJ01002013.1_pt1 | contig 12459 bp, 15 predicted proteins | sample 1556001 | NCBI WGS metagenome assembly NKAJ01 (sample SAMN06204642, study PRJNA360343) | marine sediment metagenome | isolation source: Jiulong cold seep at northern South China Sea | place: China: South China Sea, Jiulong cold seep | collected 2013-06 | reverse complement strand
CCCCCTACAGTCCCGCCTGCTCCTTGAGAGTTTCCACCATGTCTATGCGCTCCCAGGTAAACTCCGGCTCAGGTCTGCCGAAATGACCATATGCAGCCGTTTTCTTAAAAATCGGCCGTCTCATGTCCAGGTAATCAATGATATCCTTTGGTTTAAAACTGAAATTCTGTTCTATGAGTTCTACGATTCGCTCCCGTGGAATGGCCTCAGTGCCAAAAGTGCGGACATTTATGGCCAGTGGCCGGGTAACACCAATAGCGTAAGACACTTGGACCTCGCATTCCCTTGCAACCCCGGCGGCCACCAGATTCTTGGCTACGTAACGGGCCATATATGAGGGGGAACGGTCAACCTTTGTCGGATCCTTTCCGGAAAAGGCCCCGCCACCGTGATGACCACGGCCTCCGTAAGTATCAACAATAATCTTTCTCCCGGTAATTCCACAGTCTGCCAAAGGACCGCCTACCACAAAACGCCCCGTACTGTTTATAAAAAATTCTGTCTTGCCGGTTAAGTGCTCAGGTGCAACGACTTTTTTAACAACCTCTTCAATCACTGCCTCTCTCACTTCCTTATTGCTGACTCCAGGGTCATGCTGGGCAGCTACTACGATGGAATGGGCTGAGACAGGTCTTCTGTCCTCATACTGAATCGTAACCTGTGACTTGCCGTCAGGTCTCAGAAATGGCAAAATCCCTTTCTTTCTCACCTCTGCCAGACGAAATGCCAATCGATGGGCATACCATATGGGCATGGGCATGTAGTCAGAAGTCTCATCGCTGGCATAACCAAACATCAGACCCTGATCTCCAGCCCCGAGGTCGCCTTCACGATCCACACCCATGGCTATATCCGGCGACTGTTTGTCAATGCTGGAAATAACTGCACAGGTCTGCCAGTCAAAACCCATGGAAGAATTGGAATACCCGATCTCTTTTATAGTACCACGGACTACCTGAGGCATATCTACATAGCAATCTGTGGTTATCTCGCCCGCGATCAAGGCCAGCCCTGTGGTTACCAGAGTTTCACAGGCAACCCGGGCATAAGGGTCTTTGTCTATGATGGCATCCAGAATAGCGTCTGAGATCTGATCCGCCACTTTGTCGGGATGACCTTCAGTTACTGACTCCGACGTGAAAAGAAAATTCCGCATCATGACTATATATACCTCCTAAAAAATACCGGCTTTCACCGGCAAATCCGAGAAATTAATTCTTTGGCGGAGAGGGTGGGATTCGAACCCACGGTACACTTTTCAGCATACACTCACTTAGCAGGCGAGCACCTTCGGCCTCTCGGTCACCTCTCCGTATTGATATTTTTTTGGCGGAGGGAGTAGGATTCGAACCCACGGTACCTCTCGGCACAGCGGTTTTCAAGACCGCCGCCTTCAACCACTCGGCCATCCCTCCAGGCAGAGATCAATCTTTGAGCAATTGATTAACAAATACAAATTACTGACGGCAGCAAATACTGTCAAGAAACGATTCCGGAGACTATATATATAACTTGCCAGAAATACAAACTTTAAAAAATATATGGCATCCTTCATTCATCAGTTTACACTGTTTTCGAAAAAGCGTGTATTGTCGAATTGAATGCCGATATCGAAATTGGAAATTGGAAATTAGGTAACGCATCTACATCNAAATACTGTCAAGAAACGATTCCGGAGACTATATATATAACCTGCCAGAAATACAAACTTTAAAAAATATATGGCATCCTTCATTCATCAGTTTACACTGTTTTCGAAAAAGCGTGTATTGTCGAATTGAATGCCGATATCGAAATTGGAAATTGGAAATTAGGTAACGCATCTACATCTTTGTGTTTTTCCCAATTTCAAATTTCAAGTTTCAAATTTCACTGCCAAAACACAAGATCAACAAAGTGTAAACTATTTTTGACTTGTCGTGAAGGATGTCAAATATATGAACATTTTCTCTTGACAAAAAGAGAATAAATGGAATAACTGAATGAACGTACATTCATTAAAATCCATATTGCACCTGCCCATGAAAACCGCAGACAAACATGATAAAATTGTACAAGCCGCCATTCGGGTGTTTGCCCGTAATGGTTTTTTCGATTCTCGCATAGCAGAAATAGCCAACGAAGCCAATGTGGCTGATGGTACTATTTATCTTTATTTCAACAATAAGTACGACATCCTCATCACTATATTTGAAGAAGAAATGGGCAAAATCATTGCCAGGGTGAAGCAGGAAATCGCTTCATTTGATGACCCGAGGGAAAAGTTGGAGCGCTTTGCCTATCTCCACTTGATTCTGGTCCAAGAAAATAGAGACCTGGCAGAAGTAATACAGGTAGAGCTGCGCCAAAGCAGCAAGTTTATGAAGGAGTATCGCAACAAAAAATTTGCCGAATATGTCAACATCATCTCACACATAGTACGCCAGGGTCAGGCTCAAGAGATCTTTCTAGCAGAAGTGATGCCCGGGATATTCAAAAGGGCCTTTTTCGGAGCACTGGATGAAATGTCTAGGTTCTGGGTCCTTTCTTACAAGAAAAAATACAGTGTCGCCACAGCCGCAAAGCAAATAAGTGATTATTTCCTCCAGGGGATCCTTACCAAGGAGGTCCGCGAGGCAGAGCCTCCTCAGAATAGGTGAGCAAGACGTTCCGGCACGCGGAAGAAAAATACATAGATCTAGGCCCTTCCAAGCATAGAAAGGAACCATGCCCATACTCAATTGCTATTGATAACATAGAACTTATGAGTTCGGGATAAATTCGATCTGGTTTGGCTAATCTCCTGATTTCATTTCGACTTTTTAAGAGTTTGTCACAATTAATACCCGGCATAATGTACGATAAGAAACAACAAAAACAATATAAAGCCAGCGGCTTCACCTATAACAATAAGTAGGACTATCCTCCGGCCTGAGGGGCTCATCCTTAGCCACAGCCTATCCATAAAAAATTTCCAGAACTTGCTCCATGGGGTATTCTTGTTTTGCAGTACGAGATACCAAGCCACGCTTTTAAGCCAGGAATTAAGTTCTCCCTGGTCCATTGGAGATCCTTCATTTTCCATAATTTCCTCTTGCCGCAGGATAGAAGTGTCTCCTTTATCTCCGAAATGTACTGTAATACGTCTCAGGTTTTCAGCATTCAAACGAACAGATAGAAGACGACCATCTATCAATTCTTCAACAACACCGTCATAATTTACCAGGTTTTCAGTTCGATCATACCTCACCCTGAGCCCAAATCGATCTCCCTTCTTTATATGGCAAGCTCTTTCTACGGACAAGACCTCCCATTGAGGATTCAGCCTGAACCACTTTTCAAGCCCATAGAAAAAAGGTGATATTTTTTCCTGCGGAAGCGGTATTTTTATACTGCCGGATAAATTCATGTTTTGTAGAAATCTCGCTTTGACGATCTATCTACCTGACAAAGACGACCGGCCTTTGGGTCTTCCTAAATATTTTTTCCGGCAAGTTGTACGATTCAAAACGCTTCCACCAACTGCATAGCAACTTGGAACCAATAACAACCAAATCATAACTCCCCTCTTCCATTTCCTGCAAAATCTCTTCTTCAGGACTGCCGTACCGCATTTTTGGGATTACTTTAACCTCTTGATTGCAGGCCTTCTCCTGAAATTCCTTTAATACCTTATTGCCTTCGTCATGCAATGTCCTGTCTATGTAATCACGGTATTCATTTCTCCCCACAGCATATATCTCATCGGCAAATTTTTTTAAAAACGGGTTGATAACGTAAAGCGAACATATAAGAGCGCCTGTACTTTTTGCTATACCCACAGCAAAGTCCTCGGCCTTTACCGCCTGTTCGTCACCATCGGTACAGAGTAGTATTTTGTGAATCTCCATTATCAAACTTTATTTAACCTTGAAAACTTCTGTTCCCAGGAGAATAACTACAATGGCTGAAAGTACAGCCTTGAGGCCGGCGGCGAAAAGACCGATAATAAAGGCTTTACCACCCGCTTTCTTCAAATCGTCAAATGCTATATTCAATCCAACTCCCGCAAAACCTATGGCAAAAAATATCTTGAGAAACTGTTTTCCAAAAATGTACTGATGGTCCTTGGTGAAGACTCCGAATTCATTTAAGGTCACCATTGCAAAAAATCCAAGTATAAATAAGGGGAATTTGTCGACAATAACTTGCCAGGTATTCATTTTTTCTGACCGGCCTTCCGCGGCTGCTGTTCTGACTATGTAAAACCATATGCAATAAAGGACTACAATCGGGATAAACCCGACCCTGACAATGTTAATGATGTTTGCGGTCAACAATGAATCATGCCCGTACCATGAGGCGGCGGCAACAAGCTGAGCAGTATTCAGAATAGATGTTCCAACCCAGGCACCAAAAACAGGCTCGGACATGCCGAGAGCTTTTCCTATGTACGGAAAAGTAAAGAGCGCCAGCGTGCCAAAAAGGAGTATCGTCCCGACAGCATAAAAGAAGTCCCTTGGTTTTGATTTCACGATCGGAGCCACTGCCACCGCAGCCGAGACTCCGCAAACTCCGGTACCAGCGGCCATTACACCAATCAACCCCTCGTCTAGTTTCAGTTTTCTGCCTAAAAAAGACACAAGGACTACGGTGCCGAAAATAAATATTACAACCAGTAAAAGAGCGACCAAGCCCACTTTAAATAGATTTGACCACACATAATAACCACCGAGCAATACGATGCCGGGCTTAATAATAGGCCGCGCAAGCACCGTGCCGGGTTTAAACGAATCCGGGATGCCGATTGTATTTCTTATAAGCATTCCACCTAAAAGAAGAAGGGCCACATACGTGAGCTGGAACTCAAGCATTTTGTTGCCGAATTTGAATTTGAAAGGGATTTCCCTGGCAGCAATCAGAGATTCATAAATATCTTGTTTGAGGATATGGGGTTTTTTGGGTTCCTTCTTTAACGTGCCTTGTTTATAGAGAAGCAGTTGCTCCTTATAGTTTTCTGCGTGTTTTGCCTTGTATTTATCAAATGGCAATGGAGGTTTATGATCTGCGTTAGACTGCGAAATCTTTTGGCACTCTTTGAAGTCTTTTTGCCAGCCACGCATGGAATAATCCCATTGAAGCGCTAACCAGCCTAAGATCATACACAAGATTAACCCTGGAATGTATTTTTGTAATCCATTTTGTGCTGTTGCTGACATCTATGCATCTCCCTTTAAAAAAATAGCGACGGAAATGTTTTCTTGGTTATAATTCCGGCCAACCCCAAAATCACGGTAATAGCGGATATAATAAGCACCCAGATATCTTCCTTTCTCTCAGCCGAGAATACTTTCTTGGCCTCTTCTTCAAACCCCCTGGTCTTTCCTTCCATCTTAGTCCTCCTTTATACGTTCAAACATGTCTTCTGTTTCACAACCTTATAACCTTGTCAAAGGTACATAGCCATCCTTAGGACCCGTAAAGGAATAACTCCTCGGTTTTGCATCTCATCTTCAGGCCATCTTTGATCGATTTTCAATCGCAAAATCCTCAACATAACACTGCTATGCCTGCGGTTTTGCTCAATCAAATCGACCAAATCCGACCTAAATCTGAGCGCANATAATTCCGGCCAACCCCAAAATCACGGTAATAGCGGATATAATAAGCACCCAGATATCTTCCTTTCTCTCAGCCGAGAATACTTTCTTGGCCTCTTCTTCAAACCCCCTGGTCTTTCCTTCCATCTTAGTCCTCCTTTATACGTTCAAACATGTGTAGGAATTTTTGCGAAATTATCATTTCATAACGAAAGCAGGAATTGGTGAATATTCTACTACCCGTGCGGTTACGCTACCCAAAGCTACTTTCTTAATACCATGTTTTCCATGAGACGCCACCACTATCATCTCCGCATTCTCTTTCTTTGCTGATTCAATAATTACATCTGCAGGTCTGCCCACTTTAGTTACNTTTACGGGTCCTTAGTAGAATAGTTCTCAAATGTAGGAATTTTTGCGAAATTATCATTTCATAACGAAAGCAGGAATTGGTGAATATTCTACTACCCGTGCGGTTACGCTACCCAAAGCTACTTTCTTAATACCATGTTTTCCATGAGACGCCACCACTATCATCTCCGCATTCTCTTTCTTTGCTGATTCAATAATTACATCCGCAGGTCTGCCCACTTTAGTTACGTCTCTCCCGCTCACTCCGGCATCTTTTATTCTTCCCCTACCACATCAGGGTCTATGGTTTTGCCAGGAGGAAAGCCATGGGCCAACCGAATAAGTGTGCGCATTGCCGACGTCATTTTCGCCCAGGAACATACCAACTTCTACCTGGAAATCCGCATCTTGCAAAGATGGACGCGTTAATGGTTAAAATTGTACCTATTTCAGTATGTTAGACACATCTTGCAAAGAAGGACTCGATAGCCTTTTATTGCCTCTTTCTCTACGATGGAAAATAAAGGAGGCGGAAGGCCATGATTGAGAAAAAGCCTGTTTTCGAGATTCACCGCTTGGCAGGCTGGTCCGTTTCAATGACAGCTTTCTGGGGTTCCTGCGGCCGTTCAAGATCACCCCGGTAGCCTGCAATAACAATATCAAGGTCCTCTTTACCACGGCTATCGACATAATTAATCATCTGATTGCTGCCGAGGCGGATCGTTCCCTTCTGGAAAAGCTCCATTATTATCAATCTCCGGACGTGCTTGTTTCAGCGCGGCCACTTTCAAACCGGCCATTTCTGTCCATTTTTAAGCTGGCGTTAATATCTTTCTGACGTGCGTTAGTGTATACAGCATCCTAGGAATGCGGCATGCCATTTTTCATTGAAAAAACAGGTAGCTGTGGTATTATTGGCATAATACTCATTCCATAAAGTAGGAAACTCGGGCTAGGTGTAAACAAAAAGGCATTCTTTTCCGATAAGAAGGATGTGCATAATAACCGTGTGGCAGAAGGTGGACCTGTGGCCGCAAATCGTCGCGGATGCCCAAATTGCCGGCACATGAGGCCACCCTCACTGCTGATGAAGGGTATGAGATGGATCTGATAGGAAACCTTTCGGTCTTTAATCCTGCGTTAGTCTTGCAGACCTTTAACCTGTCCTTGCTCTCCGGCGAGCTCAGGTTCGTAATCCCTGGCAATACAGCGAGCTTCTACTTCAAGGATGGGCACCTCATCTACGCCAGCGCAGACAAGAAGAAGAAGAAAATCGGCCAGTTTCTCATCGAACACGAGTGGATCACCAGGGAACAGCTGAACTTGGCCCTCCAAATCTTTCACAAAGAAGCTGGCCGCAAGCGCATCGGACAGATCCTGGCGGAACATGGATTCCTGGATCATGCTGACCTGGTCTCTGCGGTTCACGAACAGATTAGGGAGGTGGTCTTCGAGGTTCTCTTTTGGGAAAAGGGGCATTTCGTCTACCACGACAAGGTCTATCCAGAGTCAGAGGATATCCTTGTTGACGAAAGGCTTGATTTCTTGATCCTGGAGGGCCTTGCACGTCTGGACGAGGCAAAAGGGTCCTCCTGACATACAGGGCCTTTCTCCTGAGGCCCTTGATCTGCCTGAGGCCTCTGATACCAATGAGTCCAAGGAGCCCACTTTCCAGAATAAATGATCCTATAAGTGACTTAGGTATGCCCTAGACACCTGGAATATTGGGGACTGCTTATTGTCCGTCTCGGGTTTGTTCGCTCTTCGCTTTCCTCGCCCGATACCTTGCAGTGCCCTTCTTTGTTCGTTTTTACTTGACCACATCACTTCCAATAGTGCTAAAAAATTTAGGGTGCTTGGGAGTGCAGTTTCGGATCAAATCGCAAAAAGCGATTTCCTGTCAGCTTGTGAGGCTTACTGGCCAGGTGCTCAATAGTGTCATACAGGGCTTTGAGTGGGAAGGGCTTGGCAAGAACCTTATCGAAGTCGCTATCCTTAAGCAGCCAGGGCGTTCCGGAAATAGCGACAACCGGAGTAGTTTTGCGGCTGGAATTGCGGACATGCCGAGCGACCTCTTTGCCGTCAATGTCCGGCATACAGATATCTGTTATTACAATGTCGATGAATTTTTTATCGAATTTTTGAATTCCCTCTCTGCCGTCGGTCGCAGTTTCAACATTATATCCGAACTCTGTTAACGCCAGTTGCAGCAGACTTACAATCATTTGTTCATCGTCGATAACCAAAACCGTGCACATGCTGACTACCAGTGATTGCTAAAAGTTGCAAATAACGACATTTTTCAAGTTAGCATCTTTTATCTTATTACACCCGGCTTGTCAACAATATATTGTATTTTATTTATATTAAACCTCCATATATAGATAAAATCGTATTACGATCTTATAGAAACACAGATGCATTTTTCTGCATGATCTCACAATCCTGCTCGGTCAACCCAGCACCACAAACAACCTGTTTTGCCAAGTTTTGATCAATCAGGTCTTAGGGAGCATGGGCGTCCCTATCCCGATAGCCCAAGAATATCAAGCCGCTTTTAGCATGAAATCAACATGCACTGCTTCAAAGGGGAATTCTATTTGACCTTTATCGGTCTTTTGCAATATTCCAACATTCAAAAGCATGTGCACATCACGATGCACTGCTTTTATATCTCTGCCCAAACGACGCGCTGCTTCACGCATTGACATTGGCCCTGCGTCTGTCATAACTTTGAGCAGCTCCCATCGATTGCCCGAGAGCACCTTAAAAAGGAGCGTAGGCGACTCGAAGCTGATGAATGTTCCTTGCGGTTTTCCCTCTAAAGCTCCAAGTAACCGTTTGTTGATTTTCTCACGGGAAGAAATCTCCAATATTACGGTACGCATGTTAAAACCTCCAGTTGTCCACATCGTTCCAGAAATCTTCGAGCAATGCTTTCGGTGTGGTGAAAATGTATGGAATTTCGTCTTCACCTATATGCTTGTGATCACCCTTGCCTGCCTCGTTGTCGTAACGCAGCACACAATTACCATTCACAACAAGGGCAAGCTTTTTAGCCTGTTTTCAGATAATAGACTCTATTTCTCCACAAGCTTCCACAGATCGATAATGCCCATACTGGCAATAATGTGTCGCTCTTCATCCACGACCGGAATTTCTTTAATATTTCTATTGACCATCAGGTCAAGCACCTTCTTGATGTCATCTCCTTTTTGGGCAAAAATAATGTTCTCGTCCATGATATCAGCGACTTTTTCAGAAGTAATCCGGGCCAGCAGCNCGATATTTGAAACCGTGGTGACTTTTTGAAAGAGGCGAAGAGAGTAACCACACCACCATTTCAACGAAAATATTTTCGGAGAGGATATGCCGCTCGTTGAGCATTAATTTGGCGTTCATGTTGGATGTAATAACAACATTGATAAGTGTTGTCAAGAGTCACAACACATACCCATTATTGGATNTCTTCGAGCAATGCTTTCGGTGTGGTGAAAATGTATGGAATTTCGTCTTCACCTATATGCTTGTGATCACCCTTGCCTGCCTCGTTGTCGTAACGCAGCACACAATTACCATTCACAACAAGGGCAAGCTTTTTAGCCTGTTTTCAGATAATAGACTCTATTTCTCCACAAGCTTCCACAGATCGATAATGCCCATACTGGCAATAATGTGTCGCTCTTCATCCACGACCGGAATTTCTTTAATATTTCTATTGACCATCAGGTCAAGCACCTTCTTGATGTCATCTCCTTTTTGGGCAAAAATAATGTTCTCGTCCATGATATCAGCGACTTTTTCAGAAGTAATCCGGGCCAGCAGCGAGCGGACGTGGAAGCTGTATCTATGCCGGGCGGCAATAACATCGCGGATTAAAACACCCAGAGAGAGGTATCCCCCAAGTCGCCCCTGTTTATCCAGTACATAAATACCCCGAATTTGCGGCATTTTGCTCATCTTTTCAGAAGCTTCTTCTAAAGTACACTCACCCGAGATTGTTAGGTATGTCGTATATCCAATCTTATCCAGCGCTTCGCCGATTTTCATAATTCATCCTCTGCTGTATGGGTTTCACCGGCCTTAAGTAAAGCATACTTGACAAGGGGAGGAGAAATCAGCTCATTGATAATTACTGATCCTATGACTGCGTTCACCAGGATATTTGCTACCAGGTGCAAGGGGAAGATTTCCTGGGCAATAAGCACAAGACCTATGCTCACTCCGGCCTGCGGGAAAAGGCTTATTCCTAAATTGTTTTTTATGTTTTTCGGGGCGTTGGATATCTTTGCCCCGGCCCATGTTCCCAACTGTTTGCCGACCATACGGATTATAAGAATGGCTATGGCCAGTAATCCAGCAGACTTCAATAATCCCAGGTCAATATGTGCTCCGGCCAAACCAAAAAAGAGGCCAAACAGTGGCTCCTCGATCTGCTCCACTACCAGAAAATAGTCATGGTGCCTCTTTTCCCAGTTGACTATGATGAAGCCCACAACCATATTGGCTAATAAAGCTGAGACCCCTAACAGGGAAGCTGCACCAATCGTAGTGAAGAGGACACCCAATATGATCATAAGTATCGCTTCGCGCCGGCGTGCATGGCGAGCTATAAATTTCAAAGCCATTCCGGCGAAAATTCCTAAAAGAAGGGAAATGCCTATTTCTGCCACAGCTTTCCCAAACATCATTATTGAAGTGGTTGTCTCCGGGTTAATCAGGACATGTGCGGCAGTGGCTGCCAAGGAGAAAATGATGATAGCCAGGCCGTCATCAAGTGCTATGATTCCCAGCAAGGTGCTGGTGAAAGGTCCTCTGGCCTTTAACTCAGTAATAATAGCCAGTACCGTAGCCGGGGCCGTGGCGACAGAAATGGCCCCGATAACCAGGGCCATGGGAAGGTAAGTCCCAAGCAGGTCATACTCCGGACCCAGAAGGCCGGTCAGAAACGGTATTGTGGGGATCAGGAACGCGGTGGTCAAAATAAAGGCACTAAAAGCCTGGGAAAAAGTGATCCACAAAATGCTTTTCCCTAAACGTTTAAGACGCTTGTAGACCAGACTGCCGCCAATCGAGTAAGCGATAATGCCAATGGCTATTTCAGTGATGATATTGAGATCTTTATCAATCAACCTGTATGACAGGATATTGGAAAAGGATGGGCTGAGCAGCATGCCGACAACTACGTAGCCGCTAACTCGAGGCAATTTTACGGCATTTGCAGCGCGACCTCCCCAATAACCCAAGATCAGTAAAAGCCCTACTGCCAGTATTGGATGTGTGACCATTAAAAAATTTCTTCTCCCTTTTTAAGCCACAATTCCAGCAGGTCAAGGATATCCAGGTCTGAAATGACCCGGCCTTCCATGTCTATCAGAGGTATGTGTGTGATGTCGTGTTCGATCATTCTGACGATTACGTCATGCAACTTCTCATGCTTGTGACAAGAAACAGGACAGTCATCCATCACATCTTCGGCATTCTCAGAGGAAAAAAGCTCTTCAATATGTTCGGTAACCACAAGTGAATCCTTAACTCTGGCATCCAGATAATAGCGGAAAATGATATCCTTTAAATCACTCAGGGAAATTGTCCCCTTAAGTTTGCCACTAGAATCAACCACATAGACAATGCTCCGCCGATGTCCTTTTACCATGGCGCGCACAACTTTCTTAAGGGAACCTCCTGCGGCCACTATGGGCAGGTCTACTTGGTGAGATAAAGAANAATAGCGGAAAATGATATCCTTTAAATCACTCAGGGAAATTGTCCCCTTAAGTTTGCCACTAGAATCAACCACATAGACAATGCTCCGCCGATGTCCTTTTACCATGGCGCGCACAACTTTCTTAAGGGAACCTCCTGCGGCCACTATGGGCAGGTCTACTTGGTGAGATAAAGAACCCAGAAATTCACTTATTGTTAAGTTTAACATTTCGCATCCTATCAATTATCTGTGGGCCTTTGCTTCACTAAATTTTCTACACCAGACGGAAAATGTCAAAAAAATAACGGGGCGGGTATCACCAGGACCGAAAGCCGCAGGCTTTTGGGATTTGGTGCACGCCCAGGTTAGGCTTCTTCCTCTTTTAGTTTCGCGTATACGATTCGTGCTCCGGGACAATCGACACCTTGCCGGCCGAAATCAGTATCAAAAGGGTAAAGCCTGCAACCCAAAGGACGCACCGAATAGATCGCACACGACTTTCTATCACTATCTCCGCTGATAAAAGGACATGGAGTCCTTTTGTGGTCATCTGATTCCCATGCTTTCCCATTCTCCGTAATTCGGCCATAGTATTTCTCAATCACTTGGGCAACTTCTAGATTGAGGAACTCGGCAATTTCAAAATGCTTTCAGTGTCATAGGGGAGTCCTATTTCAACGCAACACTTGCCACCCGTTGGCACTCGAAAAGATCCCACCGTTTGTCCTGCCGCATACCTTTGCCCGTCATTGTGGGCAACGGGCAGAGGGTGGTGTATCTATCTACGTTCACCCTAGATCGCGACTTGTCGATCTGAGGAGTAGCTCCACTAGAACTGACAAT
>NKAJ01000218.1_pt1 | contig 12485 bp, 12 predicted proteins | sample 1556001 | NCBI WGS metagenome assembly NKAJ01 (sample SAMN06204642, study PRJNA360343) | marine sediment metagenome | isolation source: Jiulong cold seep at northern South China Sea | place: China: South China Sea, Jiulong cold seep | collected 2013-06 | reverse complement strand
ATTCAGCAAGAACGTGGCCACCATCGATGAGACGGATATGGTGGTAGCGGTGCTGGATGGTGTAGATGTGGATTCGGGCACGGCGTGGGAGATTGGGTACGCCTATGCGTAGGGGTTGCCTGTGTATGGGCTGCGGACGGATTTTCGGATGAAGGGACTGTGAATTTGATGATAGAGTGGTCGGTTGTGATGTGTATGGGTGTGGGGGAGCTGGTAAAGCGGTTGGAGAGTATTTGAAGGTATTGAGACTTTTGTCCGGGTAATAATGACCTAAGCCTTGGTCTTATCCATCGCTTGCAGGTCTTGAGCCTGCTTTACAGCTTCTTCTTTCAATGCTTTCAGGTATAATTCATCTATCTCCGTCTTCTCTGCGATTTCCTTTATCTTGGCATCCGGGAGAGCTCTCAAGTCGCAGACTTTACTTATGCCTACAGCATCGAGCTTGTGTGCAATGTTTAAGCTGGCATCAAGTTTCTTGACAATCTCCGATGATTGCATTTCTCTTTTAGAGATATCATTTTTCTGCTTTTCAGTCAAGAACTTCTTACCAATCTCTTTTAAAGTTCCTTCAATTGCTTTGGTATATGCACCAACGAAGTAAGCGAAAANCATTTCTCTTTTAGAGATATCATTTTTCTGCTTTTCAGTCAAGAACTTCTTACCAATCTCTTTTAAAGTTCCTTCAATTGCTTTGGTATATGCACCAACGAAGTAAGCGAAAAAAACTATTGCCCAAGGGGTTTTAAACTCAATAACATCAGTTATCGTAAAAAGTGCAATCATAGCTATATAAGGAGCTATAAATAACCTACGGCCGTATGAAAAATATATACGGTCACAGTCTTCAGGTTTCGGTTTTTCCTCTTTTTTCTTCAAATAGCTGACAGTGACGTATGATGTGGCACCAATAAACGCTACAATAGGAACAAAAAGTGGCAAATCAAGGTCAGGATTCAAGAAGTAAATATTGAATTTATTTGTATAAAAAGAAATTATCAACAATATTACAAAAGAGAGTGCCCAAGAAAGAGGTGGGTAATACCATCGTTTAGTTTTTTTCCTAATAATAACATACAGCATTGTAAAAACAGGTAACATTAGAATTATTGAATTCAAAAAAATAATCCAAGGGATTACATTATAATTCAAATAAAAATTGTAATTAGCGTTTTCGGTAACATTCAAACTGGCATTAAGGCTTTCATACTCATCAGCTTTAATTACAATGTTTACCTGTCCTGGGGAAATCTGGGCAGAGGTCATACCCTTTGAATCGGTTTTCTCAAAAAAATGAGCCCCGGAAGGGTCAATAACTTCAATGTCGGCGTCAGCTATTGGCACCCCCGTCATGTTTTTGACAACAATTGAGATATTAAATGAATTTGTGTTAAAATTTTCATCCGCTTGAACAGTTACGACTAATGATAGAGATAAAATAACCAATAACAAAATGATTTTTATTAATTGCCCCACAATAATAGAAGTAAGTTAGGGATAATATATTATCTTTTCTCTCCTGAATAATGTGTTTGAATATCTCTGGAAACCTCTAAATAATTATTACTTCCATCATGCTTTCCCACTCATCAGAAATGAATCGCAGGATGACCCCGAAAGGCAAGTTGAATAAAAACCGCTATGGGAATAGAAAATATCAGGGGTACAAATATCGCCATGACAAAATGCCGTATTCTGGGAGATTCAACTAACCTGTTCTTAGGAATGCTGTTTGCCAGCAGGTATACCATTAATCCGTACACGACTATCCACAGATAGAACCCCTCATATCACATACCCGGTCTCACTCTTCGGCCTGATATCCACCAAAATAAAATTCTTCATATTACTGCGCCTGATATCAGCAATATCCTTCAGCTTTATGCCCTCCACAAAAGACACCTCGCCAATCTTCTCATGGAACTCATCATAATCCAGCTTCACCTTCAGCCCTTTCAACCTCAGCGTAATAGGCAACGGAGACAACACCTGCTTTATCTCAGGCACCTGGTCCTCAATCTCCTTCTTCACCCTGGGCGGCATCACAGACTGCTGGTCTTTACCAATATCTTCCCGCAATTTATCCAGTATCTTGCCTACCTCGGCCACCATCTGGTCCATGGCATGCATTTCATCCCCCTTTCGCATGCGGTGGGCTACCCGCCCCAGATTGCCCACATAAACATCAGCATTTTGCACACCATCCGATGCTATCTCGGGAGCACCGGTCACAACTATGGGTATCTCAATACCCTCAAACAATTTCGGCTTCGACTCAGTAATGCAATGTTTAAAATTCCCGAAAATATACACCGCCAGGTCATGCTCATTGATAAGGTCCCGCTCATAAGCATTTATCTGGCAAATCCTTGAACCCACGCCCCTGCTCAAACCAACCATATTAGTCTTAGCACCTTTGCGGCGCAGGAACTCGGCAAGATCGCAGTCAAGATGTGGCAGGTGATGGTACGCCAGTGTAGGAGCCACCACAGCGATCTCGGCACCGGATAAAGGTGCACGGGTTAATTCGCCCAGCAACATCTTGGTCATATCCTCAACCAGATGGGTGTCCTTCATAGGCACCAGCATTATCATGATTACCTCGGTCTGCATGATATTCTTCTGGAGAATATAACCTCCAAGGTCCTCCACCAGTTCCACAAGCAAATTATGCTTATAGACCCCGCCTTCATACATCATAGGTTCAAGCATTGGAGCTCACCCCATCAATCAACTTATCAAGTATAGCCTGTGCCCTGTCTTTCCATTCCTGTTTAATAGCATCCTCTGACGCTACAAAAAGAATATATTCCTTTGTCATCTGATGATACCTGACCCTGAACCCCTCAGGAATTATCCTCAACATAGAATCAACTATCCTGTCATCTATCTCTCCAGCTTTCTCATCGATAACCATTTCACTTAAAATATCAACCTCATCCATATAATCAGGAGTGTCCACCGCCACAAGTGTGCGTTCCTCATGAATTATATTACCCCTGCCATAGCGTTCCCACAATTTTTCAAGCAATTGCGGAATATAAGCCTCTTTATTAAGTTTAATAAGAACCTGGTGTTTCCCGTATTCCCCAGNCCTGTCTTTCCATTCCTGTTTAATAGCATCCTCTGACGCTACAAAAAGAATATATTCCTTTGTCATCTGATGATACCTGACCCTGAACCCCTCAGGAATTATCCTCAACATAGAATCAACTATCCTGTCATCTATCTCTCCAGCTTTCTCATCGATAACCATTTCACTTAAAATATCAACCTCATCCATATAATCAGGAGTGTCCACCGCCACAAGTGTGCGTTCCTCATGAATTATATTACCCCTGCCATAGCGTTCCCACAATTTTTCAAGCAATTGCGGAATATAAGCCTCTTTATTAAGTTTTATAAGAACCTGATGTTTTCCGTATTCCCCAGTCTCCAGATCAGCAAAATCCTTAATATGCACAGAAGCCAGTCCGGCATGCCGCAACCCCACAAAAATGAAAACCGGCTCGGTAACATCAACATATACCCTGACCTTCTCAATTACCCTGCCCAGCGCAAGGTCAGACAGCACATCTGAGATAACTTGTTTATATATAATGGCACCAACCTCTTCCCCTGGCGATTCCACGATGATCTTCTCATCTTCTTCCATCTGTGTTACTCCTCTGTGGTCTATTTATTAATGAAACCCGAAGCCAATAGAGCTGCACCAACCGCACCAATATACTGGCAATGAGGTGGTACCGTCACATCAATCTTTAACAAGTCATGCATGGCCTTTGGTATACCCTCTATAAGCGATGAACCCCCCACCATTATCAGCGGCTCCATGACCTCCNCTTCCATCTGTGTTACTCCTCTGTGGTCTATTTATTAATGAAACCCGAAGCCAATAATGCTGCACCCACCGCACCAATATACTGGGAATGAGGTGGTACCGTCACATCAATCTTTAACAAGTCATGCATGGCCTTTGGCACGCCCTCAATAAGCGATGACCCGCCCACCATTATCAGCGGCTCCTTGACCTCTACTTCCTGCAATTGCTGCTCGAACACCTGCTCCACCACACTGTAACATGCAGCAGCTGCCACATCCTCAGGTACAGACCCTTTAGCCAAAGAATTGACCAGGCTCTGGATACCGAACACAATACAGTAACTGTTCATCTCCACATGTTCCTGCATCCCCTTTACAGCCAGCGCACCCAGTTCAGTAATATCCACACCCAGACGCTTGGAAGTCATCTCCAAAAACCGGCCTGATGCACCCGCACATATACCACCCATTGTGAACATACCAGGAATACCATCCTGTACAGATATGGCCTTGTTGTCCATTCCTCCAATATCAATAACAGTTGCCTGACCTTTCTGGTGACCAGCAAGATACACTGCACCTTTGGAATTCACAGTAATTTCTTCCTGTATCAGGTCAGCTTTGAATTCATCACCAATCAGGAACCTGCCATAACCCGTAACACCAAGTGCCTGTATCGCATCCCTGGTAATTCCCGCTTCCTTCATAGCATTGTTCAGTGCTTCGGTGGCGCTTTCCATAACCTTCACAGTAGGCACCCAGCCCGTACCCACCACTTTATCGTCTTGCATTATCACCGCTTTGGTCGTGGTGGACCCTGAATCAATACCCGCGGTCAGTCCTTCCTGATGTTCCCTGGCAAGCAGACTGCGCCGTCTTGCAGTGGTGGTAAGAGCCTCCAGTCTGGTAAGCAGGGTACCAGCCGTTGTACGTTCAGTAAATGAATAACTGATAACCGGAAACTTCGAGTTCTCATGAATATACCTGCGCATCTCATTTCGCACCAGGGCAGCCTCAGCACACCTGAAACAGGTCGCAATCAGCACCGCATCAGCATTGGTCTTCCCATCCACCAGTGCCTGCGCCCTTGCCATCATCAACTTCAAATCCGGACTTGCCACCTGGAGACCAAATCTTTCCTCCACGGCCTTAACATCGTCAATGGTTATCTCAGGGAAAATGATTTCTGCATCCACCATCGCAGCAGCCGTTTCAATCTCTTTCTGGATACCACTGTATTCACTACCGCAAGACAACTGGGCAATCTTAACAAGATTCTCCTTCGCCATATCACTCATCCCCCTTACCTGATTGTGCCCCTGACAACCCGTCCAGGAACTCACGTATCTTATGCACGAATGCCTTTGCCTCGTCCTCTGTTTTAGGATAATCCATCTCAAGTAATGGCACCTTCTTTGCACGCACAAGGAAATTTATCAATTCATTAGTACGTGCACATCCCATACATCCAAAAGATATGTCGGGCTCTCTCACAATAATACCTGCCTCTGCTTCCTCCAGCAGGGGACCCAGCAGTGACATCCTGCCTCTCACGCCTGCAGGCACTTCCACAGCCGCGTACTTCAATCCCAGTTTTGGGTCCTCTGGTGTAATATTAATGGGCGGCGAATCCAGACCTGCTGTGCGAATCTTTTTTCCGNTCCTGCCTCTCACGCCTGCAGGCACTTCCACAGCCGCGTACTTCAATCCCAGTTTTGGGTCCTCTGGTGTAATATTAATGGGCGGCGAATCCAGACCTGCTGTGCGAATCCTCTTTCCTATCTCCTGCATCATAGCCAGAGGTTCGTGACCGAACCTGTCTACAAGGTCTGACAGTATCAAACTGTTGCTGGGGTAAATGAAAACTTTAACCATCTTAATAACCTCATTCTGATTCTTTGACCTCTTTTTCAATTATGTCCTTAAATTTTTCAATGGTANTCGTGACCGAACCTGTCCACAAGGTCTGACAGTATCAAACTGTTGCTGGGGTAAATAAAAACTTTAACCATCTTAATAACCTCACTCTGATTCTTTGACCTCTTTTTCAATTATATCCTTAAATTGTTCAATGGTGNACCTCATTCTGATTCTTTGACCTCTTTTTCAATTATGTCCTTAAATTTTTCAATGGTAAGATGCGGCGGTGTAACGTCTTTTATTTCAGGCATCTCTCCTTTTTCGATCTCATCCAGTGCTTCTGTGAAATACGGCAGGAGAGCAAATTCTATCTCATGCTGATGGAACCCGGGTTTGGCACCCCCGCCCTGGCTTGCCCTGCATCGGTTTGAACTCCCGGGAGGCACTCCTCGCTCTTTGATAAATATCCGGTTTGGGTCCAGATTCCTGATTTCACTTGCAATCCGGTTAACTTCAGACCTTCTACCTTCAACAATAAGACCAAAACACGTCTCCTTAACCGTGACATCCGCATTGCTCTCGTATATCTTAATAACTAAGTCACTGGGCAGGGTAAATGTAGAGTGCAGCACTATCATCTTGCTGATAATGTCATCATCGTCACTCATCCTGCTCCACCTCCATCACATAGACGATATCACCTTGTTTAAACGCCAATAACTTCTCAGCGTCAGTCACTTTTCCAATAATATTGGTACAGTGGAACTTCTCACCCGTGGGGCCGTATCGATTGTCATCCACGGTTTTGACCCCCATTATACCATACATCTTAGAAGCCTGATTGGTCACACCCATCTCGCCTGCAACCACAATTTCCTTTGGTGTATTTTCAGGCATTATCTCCTTGTATGACTCAACTCTTTTTATGGTCTTTAACAGAGTGGTGTTCTCATAAGTGAAATCCACAGGCAGTGGGCCTAATGGCCGCTCTTTAAGTCTAAGAGCATGTTTGAAAAATTCCACTGTCGTGGGTGCTTTGTCATAATAAAATTCTATATGGATCAACTGGTTAGGCGGGATACAAAAAGCAGATATTTTACCTCCGTCCAATATCTCCATTGTAGTTTCAGGGCGCTGTTCAACGATTATAGCATCAACACCATCATAACCACCTATCTCCAGTGTGAGTCCACGCTCCTGTGCGAGTTCAGCAGCTTCATTGATGTTCAGACCCAGGAACATGACCCGCTCAGGTGTGGCAGTTACAGTGAGTTTATTACCTTTGTCAGCCAGCTTTATCAGTTCTATTCCTTTCGTAATACTTCCTACAATAGAATGTGCCACACTGCTGGTACGGTCCTCCTTTGAAATGAACACCCTGCCCATTCCATCACCATGGGTACGTACCGCCACACTACCTTCTGAGCGGGAATCAAGCGATTCGAAAGGACAAATTTCGCCTTTAAGGACATCATCCACCACATAAGAACTTGAGATATCATCAACCCTGAAGAACCCGTGACGTACCAGGCCAAAGAAATGTTCTGCACCTTCAGATGAATCTTTATTCATTTCAACCGCAAAATAAGTGAAGATCTTCATACCATCTTCAAGTGCAGTATCCATGTCATTAGTAGTGATCTTATCAGTCAGGGTCTCCCATTTTATAACCGGTTCAATGTCGGTAATGGTATCCCCCTGTTCCAGTTTTGTAAGGATGTTCTTGCTGCTTATGACCCTGGCAAATACACCGCCGTCTACAGGGGAGCCGTGAGACGCCGTATGATTGTTTTTTGCAACTATCACGTAAGTGTTCTTTGCATCATACCCGCCAGCACCAAAGATAATATCATACCTCTTGTACGCATATGTACCTCTATCGGGTTTGATACCAGTTTCAACAGGACCAAAGGCCACTGCATCCGGAGTGGCCCAGTGAGCATGCAATTCCGTGCCAACAAATTTGGTAGCCCAGGTATTCAAAAATTCAGCTTTTTCGGAATCCACTTCTATCTTGAACTCACCTTTATTCGTCTTAACACTGTATTCGGTGGTAAGCTCTTCACGCTCCTCTCCTCCTTTTACAATCCCTATCGTAGTACCTTTATGGTAGGTTGTCTGTGTCTTTGTCAGCAACTCGCTAAGTATAGCCCCCTCTTCCATCTCTATTGAAAGTTCATTCAACTCAACTGTGATAACGCCGCTCAAAAACACTCCTCCATATCAAAATACGACTGGCCCATAATACTTACCTGCTACTANGTCTTTGTCAGCAACTCGCTAAGTATAGCCCCTTCTTCCATCTCTACTGAAAGTTCATTCAACTCAACTGTGATAACACCGCTCACAAACATTCCTCCATATCAAAATACCAATGGCTCATAATGCTTACCTGCTGCTATACCTATATTTTTTACAAGTTAAAAAACTATAAGTCTTTCGCTATGCCTTCCTGTGATTCTTCACGTTCCTCTTTTGTCAGACGAGTGAGCACATCGGCCGTATCACCGATATCCACTATCTTACCCAATCTCATCAGGGCAGCCCGGTCACATACTTCAGCCACAAAGTCCATATCATGGGACACAATCACAAATGTTTCGCCCATGGTCTCCCTGGCATGCAGGATTGATTTTGACACCTCAATCTTTGTGATAGGGTCCATTGTACCAGTGGGTTCGTCAAATACCAGTATCCTGGGTTCCTTCATCAATACAGCAGCCATTGCCACCCTGTGCCGCTCCCCTTCACTCAGTTCATCCGGCATCTTTTGAAGGATGCTCTCAGCCTTCTGTTCTGAGAATCCTGTCGTCGTAAGAGTATAAATGGCCTTACGTTCACCAAGTTCATGGGGGAGTTCCAGGCCAATGGATTCGGTCAGGTTATCAATAATATTCCTGTGCGGATACAGGCTGTATTCCTGATGCAATGCACCGATATATTTGGTGGCCCGTCCTTTGCCGTGGAAACCCATTATTCGCATGTCCACCCATTCGTCCCCAACCCTGATGTCTATCTCACCCTCGGTGGGCTGCAAATGGCCTGTGATAATCTTGGATGTTGTTGTCTTCCCGGCGCCACTCACACCGATTATCCCGAATATCTCTCCCTCACACACTTCAAAATCAATGCCATCTACTGCATGGACTATGCCGCGGTCAAGAGAGAAATATTTCATTCTCAGGTTCTTGGATTTTATGATAGGTTCACCAATTTCGATTTCATGTTTCTCTATTTCACCGGCCTGTTTCATGAATTTGTCACTGACGGTCTTCGGGTCACCTTGTTCCACAATTTCACCATCTTCCAGCCAGATTGCCTTGTGTGAGAGTTCTTCGATTACCCTGGGCCAGTGCGAGGTGATTACCAGAGACATCTTGTATTCTTCAACTGCCTTCTTTATGCCTTCGTGTACAAGTTCTGCCGTCTTGGGGTCAAGTGTACCTGTGGGTTCATCCGCAATGAGCATCATGGGGTCTTTGACCAGCTGCCTTGCCAGTACAACCCGCTGTTTTTCCCCACCGCTCAATTCCCGGGCTATGTGCATCATTCTATGGGACAGGTTAACCTGGTCAAGCAAGTCTGCCGCCTTATGAATTGCATCGGGTCCTTTCTCCCCTATCTCGGTCAGTGCGTTCATCACGTTCACGATGACCCGTTCATCGCCGTACAGGGCAAAAGTCCGCTGAAGCATTATTGCAAGACGCCGTGAGATGGCTCTTCTTGCAGGGTCGTGCATTGGAAGAGATACAAAGTCAGCAGTTAGTTCTTTCATTTCACCGCTGCACTTGCGGCATGGAGTGCCTACCCTGCTTGGTGGTTCAATGAGACCACATTTTTCACACTTGGCCACGTGATATATTACCTGGCCTGATATCCGCTTATATTCTTCCACACCCCTTAACACATGCATGAGTATTGACTTGCCGGCACCGCTTTTGCCGAGAATTCCCACAGATTCTCCTTCATTGATTGTAAGATTTATGTTCTTCAACACATCCACGTCATCAAAACCCACTGACAGGTCCTTTATTTCGATAAATATTGACGTTTGCTTCTCCTCCTATTAAATAGTATTTTGTTTGTATTGATGTTATAGCTAATAAATGTTGTGCGTTGTTTATGCACAACCACACCTCAACCACGAATCGTACTCGTGTGCTGCCGCTAAGTTTGTTGGATTGACATACACGTTCTACGATATAGATTAGATTGACACATGGGATACATAAATATAACGATAATACATTACCTTGTTAACTTCATCAATAAAATGATAATTACTGCGCATAGTGATTATTTCTCCTGGTCCAAATGTTCTTCGATCTTCTTTTTCAGCAGGCTGCTGGCAACCTCGCCGTCAACGATGCCCCGCAGTTCTTTCATGACCTCGCCCATCAACGGTCCTATTGCTCCCATACCACGCTCTTTTACGAAATCCAGTCGTTGGGTCACGATATTCTCGATCAACCCTTCAATATCTTCTAAGCGTTTTTCTCCTAATCCCAATTCTTTTGCTGCATCTTCAACAGACATTTCCGGATGCTCAATCATCTTGGACAAAATCTCTGGCACAACCTCTTTAGCGGCTCCGCCAGATACTATTAACCGGAATAAACTTTCAAAATGGTCTGGTTCTAATTTATCAATGTCACAACCCTCTCGCCTGAGTTCTGGCAGCGTACTCATCAATGTGGTGGCCACAAGCATGGGATTTATCCCCGTTACTTTTGAAAGGACATCCTCGAACAACGTGAAATGAACAGAATATGCCATCCTGCCTGCTAATTCTTCGTTCAGCCCCCATTCTTCCATGTACCTGGCCTTGCGCTGGGGCAGCAGTTCCGGCAGTTCCACAGCATCCAGCATATCCTTTGTCACAACAACGGGTGGCACATCGGTTTCCGGATACATCCGTGCCGCTCCCGGCAAAGGTCGCATATAGGCTGAATTTCCATCAGGCAAACCCCGCCTGGTTTCTTCTGGTACGGAATCAAGTGCTATACGTGCCCGTTCAATCGCCATTTGCATGGCCCCACTGGCACGCTCTTCCAGGTCCGCCACCATTATGACACAGTCCTCTTCGCCAGCTTCTACGACCTGTCGCAGGGATTCCACCTCCTGCTCAGTTATGCCGTATGCAGGTAGTTCATCGGTATGGAATATCCCTCCAACGCCTGATTTTTTAGCATAGTCGGATAGTTCAGTACCCAACCTGCGCCCGGACTGAACCTCACGGCCCACCAAACCTGCAAAACCCGTCAACTTCACTGCCAGAATTACGCCCTTTTTCAGTGCCTTTTTGATGACTTTGGACTGGCTCTGGGCGAACAGGTCAGTAACATCAACAATATCACCTAATACCGAAGCGTTGCGGGAGCGTAACTCTTCCATGATGTCCAGCAGGTTCACCTGCCGCTCCACTTCCTGCTCCACAATGGTTTCGATAAGGTCCAGAGCCTGCACGCCCTTGACCTCCACCCTGGCGCCCCGGGCAATAGAAATATTGACATCCTGCCTGATGGTACCCAATCCCCGCTTAACACTGCCTGTTGAGCGAAGCAGCATACCGATAAGTTCAGCCGTCTCCCTGGCATGGGCCGGTGACACGATGTCTGGTTCAGTCCCAATCTCAACCAGGGGTATGCCCAACCGGTCAAGGGAATACACAACGCTATCCCCTTTATCCTCTAATTTCTGGGCGGCCTCTTCCNATATTGACATCCTGCCTGATGGTACCCAATCCCCGCTTAACACTGCCTGTTGAGCGAAGCAGCATACCGATAAGTTCAGCCGTCTCCCTGGCATGGGCCGGTGACACGATGTCTGGTTCAGTCCCAATCTCAACCAGGGGTATGCCCAGTCGATCAAGGGAATACACAACGCTATCCCCTTTATCCTCTAATTTCTGGGCGGCCTCTTCCTCAAGGCACAACACACCAATACCAACATTGCCCTGGCTGGTCTCAATATAACCGTTATTAGATGCCAGGGCAGTCCGCTGGAACCCGGAAGTGTTTGAACCATCTATCACTATCTTTCGCATAGTATGTATTNACACCAATACCAACATTGCCCTGGCTGGTCTCAATATAACCGTTATTAGATGCCAGGGCAGTCCGCTGGAACCCGGAAGTGTTTGAACCATCTATCACTATCTTTCGCATAGTATGTATTTCATCAAACACACGCATGTTCAGGAGTTTAGCAATCTGGAGGGTGATGCCGATTGCCTCCAGGTTCAATTCCCTGGGCGGTTCTTCATCATTTTCCACCAGGCAGGTCGTATCATAGGCTTTGTACACGAACCGCTTTGTCAGCATTGCTTCTTCGGCCGCGGCCCTGTCCACTTCCCCCATCTCGCTGCGGGTGGGGCGTAAATACCTGAAAAATTCAAAATTGGAATCTTCTTTGTCCCTTAACGTAGTTGGGCAGCCGCAGAACAATTTTTCCTTTGTATCAAGCTGCTGGTGTATTTCCAGACCTGCTATCAGGCCCAGTTTACTATAATCATACTTACGACTCATGAAAATCTAATGGACTGGGTGGAGTGTAATGTTGTATAAAACTATTGATATCTTACCAGTTTTCCGGTGTTGATGAGAAAATACAGTATTATTAAATTATGCAATCATCCTTCATCAATTATGCAAAGAGAAGATGATGAGCCAACATGCCATATGAAAGGATGGATGGTCAGTGGTATAATCGAAGTGATCCCTTATGAAAAACAAACCGCCGTAGCTTACAGGGCTGTTACTGGCTGTATTTGCAGAGATACACAAATTCTTGCTCATCAATTTCAT
>NKAJ01000484.1_pt1 | contig 12509 bp, 16 predicted proteins | sample 1556001 | NCBI WGS metagenome assembly NKAJ01 (sample SAMN06204642, study PRJNA360343) | marine sediment metagenome | isolation source: Jiulong cold seep at northern South China Sea | place: China: South China Sea, Jiulong cold seep | collected 2013-06 | reverse complement strand
AGTTTAAAATTAAAATAATTGTAACTCTTAATATTTAATAATTGTTATAGAGGTGACAACATGAATGAGAGTGAAACTGAAGTGAAAAATGAAAACGAAACTACAAGTAAACCTGTGAATAACGATAATATAATGGCTGCTGTTGCTTATGTCTTTGGATTTGTCAGTGGGATTATTATTTACCTCATTGAAAAGGATAAACCAGACAAAAGCAAATATGTAATGTTCCATGCCGTACAGGCCACTATACTGGGATTTGTATGGATTGTCATTCTTTTAATACCATTTATAGGCCAGTTGATTTTTANATTTACCTCATTGAAAAGGATAAACCAGACAAAAGCAAATATGTAATGTTCCATGCCGTACAGGCCACTATACTGGGAGTTGTATGGTTAGTTATTGCTTTCGTACCACTTATAGGCCAATTACTAATTTTAATTTCCTGGGTCGTTATGATTTACAAAGCATATTCAGGTGAAGAGTACCATATTCCTGTAATTGGCGAATATGCTGACAAATACGTCTAATTAGAAATTTATACCATTTTCTATTTTCCTTTTTTTTCTTCACAGCATTGAGTGATAACGTTTTGCATATTGTAGCAGCTTCTTCTCCCATCATTAACCACCGCAGAGGAGCAAAGAACACAGAGAAAATGAATGAAGAGCTTATGCTAATCCTTTATTATTGAACAAAATCGCAACTCTAGCGTCCTCGGCGCCTCTGTGGTGAAGTATATTTATAACGTTGCAGTCTAAATGGTAATGTGGGAGTTTATGCTTACGATTAAGGGAGTTTCTATAATTAGAGACAATAGGAAGATACTGCATGAAATCTATCTCGAAGTGGGTAGACAAAGCATCCACAGCATTATGGGGACCAATGGTTCAGGCAAGAGTTCCCTGGCCTATACTATCATGGGATGTAGCGGTTATACCCCTTCCTGCGGAACTATTGAGTTCGACGGATGCAACCTGACCCATGCAAATCTCNAATTAGAGACAATAGGAAGATACTGCATGAAATCTATCTCGAAGTGGGTAGACAAAGCATCCACAGCATTATGGGGACCAATGGTTCAGGCAAGAGTTCCCTGGCCTATACTATCATGGGATGTAGCGGTTATACCCCCTCCTGCGGCACTATTGAGTTCGACGGATGCAACCTGACCCATGCAAATCTCAGCCAGCGAGCTGCTGCAGGAATCACTCTGGCATGGCAGGAACCGGCCAGATTCGAAGGGCTGAGTGTGCGGGATTACCTGTCCATAGGAATTAAGGGTCAGACTGACGAGAAAGAATTGGAAAAAACATTGTCCCTTGTAAATATGAGTCCGAAGCGATACCTCGACCGTGAGGTGGGCGAATCCCTTAGCGGCGGGGAGCGCAAACGCATCGAACTTGCATCCATTGTGACCACACGCCCCCGACTTGCCATACTGGACGAACCAGACAGTGGTATTGATGTGATTTCCATAAAAGATGTTATCAACCTGATACATGTGTTAAAGGATAACGGTGCATCGGTACTGGTAATTACCCACAGGCCCGAGATTGTGGAAATCGGGGATTCAGCCTCGCTGATATGTGACGGCAGGATTACAATGACTGGCACACCAGCAGAAGTATCAGATTACTACCAGCAGCGGTGCAGGCCATGTAATAAAGAAACGGATACACCCAGAGGTATGATATGTTAGATGAATATAAGGCACTTGTTGATGCATACGCCAGGTCGGGCGGCAATGCCGCTGTCCTCGATACACCCGGTGTTGCCAGCCTGTTCGTCCATGAAAACCGGGTCCTCTCGTCAAACCTGATTCCCGGCCTGGAACTCACTGTGGAGGAGACCGATACCGGTATCAATGCCCGCCTGGTAATTCTGGAAGGGCACAGAATTGAGCAACCTATACACCTGTGTTTCGGGGTGCTTCCGAAAGAAGGGGTGCAGGAGATACGCTCAAGCATCACAGCAGAAGCACGCTCGNGAAAACCGGGTCCTCTCGTCAAACCTGATTCCCGGCCTGGAACTCACTGTGGAGGAGACCGATACCGGTATCAATGCCCGCCTGGTAATTCTGGAAGGGCACAGAATTGAGCAACCTATACACCTGTGTTTCGGGGTGCTTCCGAAAGAAGGGGTGCAGGAGATACGCTCGAGCATCACAGCAGAAGCACGCTCANGTATGATATGTTAGATGAATATAAGGCACTTGTTGATGCATACGCCAGGTCGGGCGGCAATGCCGCTGTCCTCGATACACCCGGTGTTGCCAGCCTGTTCGTCCATGAAAACCGGGTCCTCTCGTCAAACCTGATTCCCGGCCTGGAACTCACTGTGGAGGAGACCGATACCGGTATCAATGCCCGCCTGGTAATTCTGGAAGGGCACAGAATTGAGCAACCTATACACCTGTGTTTCGGGGTGCTTCCGAAAGAAGGGGTGCAGGAGATACGCTCAAGCATCACAGCAGAAGCACGCTCGTCTGCAGAACTGCTGGCTCACTGCACATTTCCCAATGCCGTCAGGGTGAAACACATCATGGAGGCGGATATCAGAATAGGGGAGAAGGCATACCTTACCTACAATGAAACCCACTACCACGGACCCCATGGCGGGGTTGAAGTAATACCAAAGGCAAGAGTCAAAATAGACCGCGGCGGTAGGCTGGTCACAAGGTTCGCCTTGACCGAGGGCAGGGTGGGACGGCTGGATATGGACTATGATGTCGATGTGGGTGCGAATGCTGCTGCCGAGATGACTGCCAAAGTGTACGGGCGGGCGGATGATGAAATAAGGATGCGGGAGTGTACTGTACTATCAGGGCGCGGTGCCCGGAGTATCATCAAAAGCCGGGTGGCTGTACGCGACCAGGCAAAGAGTATGGTGGAGAGTATCACTGAAGGGCGGGCGCCATACTGCCGGGGGCATGTGGACTGTGTAGAGATTGTGCAGGGGGATGCGATAGCAGAGGCTGTGCCCAGGGTGTCGGTGTTCGATGAGCACGCCAAGGTGACGCATGAAGCTGCTATTGGCAGTGTGGATAAGAAACAGGTGGAGACTTTGATATCACGGGGGCTTGCTGAGTCTGAAGCTGTGGATGTTATTGTCAGGGGACTGTTGAAGTAATGGGTTTTTATGGTGAAGTTCAGACATGTCATAAAAATGTATGACATTTTCTCCAGAATTCATGCAATTACCAACATAATTCTGAAGATATTAATACAATTGTACAATTGTACAATTATACAATATATCTAATACTTTTTGGGGTAAGCACGTGCATTATTGGAAAACGTTAAATATGTTTAATTGATGATTTTACATTATAAATGCCAAATGGTGAGGTATTGACATGATTAAACAGCAGAAAATATTTATTATAACAATTACACTGGTACTGGTACTGCTATCAGGTTGTACAGCTCCTCCAGACGAAGTCGAAGAAACTACAGGCTTTGGTGAATTGNGTATTGACATGATTAAACCGCAGAAAATATTTATTATAACAATTACACTGGTACTGATACTGCTATCAGGTTGTACAGCTCCTCCAGACGAAGTCGAAGAAACTACAGACTTTGGTGAATTGAGGATTGGATATCAGCCCAGCACCCATCAGGTCGCATACATGACTGCCGATGCCAAGGGCTGGTGGCTGGAAGACCTCGAACCCTATGGCGTAACATCCACTAAGGATTTCCTGTTCNGACTTTGGTGAATTGAGGTTTGGATATCAGCCCAGCACCCATCAGATTGCATACATGACCGCAGATGACAAGGGCTGGTGGCTGGAAGACCTGGAACCCTATGGCGTAACATCCACCAAGGATTTCCTGTTTCCCACAGGTGCCCCTGAAATGCAGGCCATGCTTGCAGGCGAGATAGATGTAGCCTATGTTGGGGCCACACCACCTCTGTCTGCCATTGACCAGGGTCTTGACGCAAAAATAGTTGCCGGGGCACAGATCCAGGGTTCAGACCTTGTAATTGCCACTNAAGGATTTCCTGTTCCCCACAGGTGCCCCTGAAATGCAGGCCATGCTTGCAGGCGAGATAGATGTAGCCTATGTTGGGGCCACACCACCTCTGTCTGCCATTGACCAGGGTCTTGACGCAAAAATAGTTGCCGGGGCACAGATCCAGGGTTCAGACCTTGTAATTGCCACTGACCTGCCATACGAGTCTCCACAGGACCTCAAGGGCCTGAAAATCGCTACCTTCCCACCTGGTACCCTGCAGGATACTGTGCTCAGGAAATGGCTTATGGACCACGATATTGATCCAAAGGAAGATTTGACCATACTGGGTATGGGCGGTGCTGACGCAAAGACTGCACTGGCTTCCAATAACGTGGACGCCGTATTCCTTCCCCACCCCAGTCCAACAATAATTGAGTCTGAGGGTACCGGAAGGGTCGTGGTACAATCAGGTGATATGTGGGAGAACCATGCCTGTTGCGTGGTATTAGTAAGGGATGAACTGATAAGGGACTATCCGGAACTGGTGGAACAGATTGTCAGGACACATATCAGGGCAACTGAATACATCATCGAACATCCCGAAGAAGCCGCCCAGATATTCGCTGACGATATCGGTGTTTCATACGAGATTGCAAACAAATCAATTAACGATTGGGACGGTCAATGGGTCAGTGACCCCAGTATTGAACTGAACACTACCCTGGAATATGCAAGTGTGCAGTACGACCTGGGATATACAGACAAACTGCTGACCCAGGATGACCTGTTCGACCTGAGTTTCTACAATAAAATAATGTCTGAGATGGTTGAAGAGTAAAACTCTTCATCCATTAACTCTTTTTACCTGATATGGATATAGGCCAGGGTCTCAGAAAACGAACTCTTGAATTAACATCTATAGCAACGGCTATAGTCATCTGGGAGATTGTTGCAAGGATTATTGACATAAAATATATCCTGCCCAGTTTCACCAGTGTTGTATCGGCTTTCATTGGACTTGTTCTGGAAGGTGAACTCTACCGCGATATCCTGACAAGTCTCAATTACTTTGTGATAGGTATCGGACTGGCCATACTGGTAGGCATGCCAATAGGCACGTTGATGGGATGGTTCAAAAGCATTGACAGGGCAGTAGACCCTATTATCGAGATGATAAGGCCCATCCCACCCCTGGCATGGATTACTTTTGCCATTATGTGGTTCGGGCTTACCCAATATGCGGCCGGATTCGTGATATTCATCGGGGCGGTATTCCCCATAATTATCAACACGTACACTGGGTTCAAGAATACACCCCGGGTGCTGGTGGAATCAGGAAAGGTATTGGGGTGCGTCAATAATATAGATATTATCTACAGGATTGCACTGCCTTTTGCCCTTCCTTCAATTGCCACTGGTATCAGGGTTGGTATGGGTGTGGGCTGGATGTGTGTGGTTGCCGCTGAACTTTTCGCGGTCAGTAAATACGGCCTTGGCTGGAAGATATGGTTCTGGAATGATTTGCATCACATGGATCTGGTACTTACGTACATGCTTGTCCTGGGAATGATTGCGCTGATCATCGACAGAGTCTTCAGGCATATTGTACAGGAATGGTGGCTTAAATGGCAGTCAGGCGTGGTTGTCTGACCGGGTGATGCAATGCTTTCAATAAAAAACATCAATAAGACATATCACTCTGAAGAGGGGGATGAAGTCCTGGCACTTTCAGATATTAACCTGGAAATGAAAGATAAGGAATTTGTTTGCTTTATCGGGCCGTCGGGATGCGGGAAGACCACAATGCTCAGGATTATAGCCGGACTTGAAAAACCGGACTCTGGCACGATTACCGTACACGGAGAACCTATAAAGGGACCCGGGCCTGACAGGGGCATGGTGTTCCAGGAATATTCGTTGTTCCCATGGAGAACGGTACTCAAGAACATCACCTTCAGCCTGGAAATGAAAAAAATCCCTAAAGGTCAACGTGAAGATATTGCCAGGCGGCACCTGGAACTTGTAGGGCTGTCAAAGTTCGCTGACAGTTATCCTCATGAACTGAGCGGGGGAATGAAACAGCGCGTGGCCATAGCCAGGGCGCTGGTCAATGATCCAAAAGTTTTGTTAATGGACGAACCCTTTGGTGCCGTGGATGCACAGACCCGGAACAGACTCCAGCAGGAACTATTGAAGATTTGGGAACGGGACAAAAAGACGTTATTATTCATTACCCATAGTGTGGATGAGGCGGTTTACCTGGCAGACAGGGTGGTAGTATTCACATCACGCCCGGGAAGGATTAAGGAGATATTCAAAATCGACCTGCCAAGGCCACGTGACAGAACCAGTGTTGATGCAAATACGTGCCGTGAAAGCTTATTATCTTCACTTGGTGCTGAGATAAATAATGCAATAGACTAATATAATTTTAAGGTAATATATTAAACCACTGTTATTTGAAAAATGGTGAAATTATGGAATTATCGGTTCAGCTAATAAATATCAAAGTAGGTAAACACAAAGTTGTATTGAATAATCTTGACGCAAAAGAACTGGGTGTGATGGCAGGTGACCGGGTAAAATTGAAAGATCACGGTTACATTACTGCTATTGTAGATACCACTGACGATATAATTCCCCAGGGTACTATCGGGGTATATCACGAGATAATGGAACACATCAATGACGCCCATACACTTGAGATCACACCAGCAACAAAACCCGCATCTGTGAGTACCATCAAACACATCATGGACGGTGGGAAATACACCAGGGAAGATATGTATGACCTGGTAAATGATATTGTAAAAGAAAATCTCAGCGACATTGAGATGACTGCATTTATCACAGCTTCCCACATGAACTGCCTGCCTGCCGAGCAGACTGAATGGCTGACCAGGGCAATGATAGATACGGGAGAGAAACTTGATTTCGATACCCACCCCATCATGGACAAGCACAGTATCGGTGGTGTGCCGGGAAACAAGATATCACTGCTCATTGTACCTATTGTTGCAGCGGCGGGACTGCTGATTCCAAAGAGCAGCAGCCGGGCCATAACAGGGGCAGGTGGCACGGCTGACCTGATGGAGATACTTGCGCCTGTTGCATTCAATGCTGACGAGATAAAATCAATGACTGAAAAGGTAGGCGGCGTTATTGTCTGGGGAGGTGCCACCAATATTGCTCCTGCTGATGATAAACTTATTAGAGTAGAATACCCGCTGTCGCTGGACCCAAGCTGCCAGTTGCTGGCAAGCATCATGGCAAAGAAAGGTGCCATGGGCGCGGACTGCGTGGTCATAGACATCCCGACCGGTTCAGGTACTAAGATACCTGACGTGGAACAGGGCAGGGCAATGGCCCGCGGCCTCATTGACCTGGGAGCTAGGTTGGGCATGCAAGTGGAGTGTGCCATGACCTACGGTGCATCCCCTATAGGCAGGACCGTGGGCGGTGGGCTGGAAGTGGTTGAGGCCCTGAAGGTGCTTGAATCCATGGAAGGCCCCAGCAGCCTTATCCAGAAGAGTGTTGGTCTTGCCGGACTAATGCTTGAAATGGGTGGAGCTGCAAACAGGGGCGATGGCAGGGATATGGCTTATGAGATATTAAAATCAGGAAAGGCCCTGGAAAAAATGCGAGAGATCATTGAGATTCAAGGTGGCGATCCTGGGATAACTTCAAGCGATATATCTATAGGGGACAAGACCGCCCAGATATTTGCACAGTCTGATGGGTATATAGTTGAGTTCCATAACAAACGCATTGTAGAGATTGCAAGACTGGCAGGGGCGCCTAATGATAAAGGGGCTGGTGTATTGATACACAAGAAGAAGGGCGAGACCGTAAAAAAGGATGAACCTATACTGTCTATATATTCTGAAAAAGAATGGAAATTAACCAACGCCATTAAGNCCTAATGATAAAGGGGCTGGTGTATTGATACACAAGAAGAAGGGCGAGACCGTAAAGAAGGATGAACCTATACTGTCTATATATTCTGAAAAGGAATGGAAATTAACCAACGCCATTAACAGCGCCAAAAAGGATTCTCCCATAATTGTGGAAGGAATGTTGCTGGAAACCGTACGTGGACAAAGGGAACTGTAGATCAGGCTTCCAGGTATTCTTCCTTTTTCCTGGAATGCTGTTCGACCAGGTCTTTTTCCAGTTTAAATGAGTAAAAGAATACCATTGAGCCATCTGGTACATCATCCCAGAGACTGGCATCCACACAACCCTCTCCAAACTCCTCTACAAGACCTTCATAGGTGGCTGCCTCAATCTTATCGATGTTTATTGCTAAATCTTCTAGTTGCTTGGTTTGGTTGTTCTTTACCCGGTAAACACCTTTGTTGTAGAATTTTGAAGAAACAAAGGTACAGGTGCCGTTTTCTAGCACTTCGTCAATCCTGAAAGGATCCAGGTCTATATTATTCCCCACTCTTGATATGTCAAGCTTTTCTTGCACGTTGTCACCGCCAAAAAGATTAAACCTACTACTGCATAATTTCTATTGTAATATAGTCTATTTAAATCATACGTTTATGAGCACAAATAAGTTTAATATCCTTACCAGACATACTATTTATTAAAATTGATGTCTCTATTCGGGGTGAGATTTTATGAGTGAAAGAAAATATTTGATTGAATCCAAGCGCTACGAGGGTGAAGACGGCGAAATGACATTTGATAGCTGGATCACTTCAGCTAATGTCGTTGAAGTAAAACACGAGGAACAGTACATTGTGTTCTTCCCACTGGAAGGAGAATGTGCAGGTAAGAAACACTATATACCATTTTCAAATATTCATATCGTGCGCGAATTATAGTAGTTGAAATGTGCTGGGTGACAAAATCACCCAGGTACCTCTAATTTAACAGACTCATTGGGTCTGGTATACCAGGGCAGCGCAGCCAGTGCACCTATAACACCGTTGCCGTCCAGCCATATCTGGATATGTTTTGACCTGGCCGTTTCCAGGGCATATTCTTTTGTGAGTATTCTTGTCCTGCATTCCCTGCTGTAATCTTCCAGAGGCGAAGCATCGAAATCGTCCAGTACTACCATACCTGTTTCAGTGGAAACACTGTATTGCTCAAGAGCCGATTTGATATCTTCGATCAGGGCTTTTTTAGATTTAGCGTTGAGGCATGCGAATTCCAGCACGGTTGATACACAGTTCTGGGTCTTTGCAGGGGCCGGGAAGAGCTGCACCAGGGCATGTGACAGGTATTTTGCCTCATCACGGTCCATTGCTGATGCAATGTTATGGGCCATGGACCATGTGGCACCTTCTTCTTTGTTGTCGGTATCGTCAATGCCCACCAGCACCCGTTCATACCTGGGCACTATGATGGTGCCTTTTGCAGCCCTCCCACCGCCCGACTCGGATATTTCTGAGCGCAGCACGCCCTGGCTTTTGGCACGGCACACGGTGGCACCCACGCCCCCACCGCCCAGGCCCGCATAGGTGATAGCAACTTCATTGCCTGATACTTCCACCGATTCTATACCGGCGGCAGCTACCGAAGCTTCAAGTTTGAGTGGTTCGGTCCCGGTCCGGGTGCGGTAGCGTATCATGTTGCCTACTGATATTACATCCTCTATCAGGGGACTGCTGGCATAGTGGTGCATTGTCCAGGCCGAACCGCCGTAGCAGTTTGATTGCTCTATGATGTCGACATATCTGTTCTCGCGGTCGCATACTGCATATATTCCGGCGTAGGTCACAGTATAAGGGTCATTGAGGTTCATCATTGTACCTTAGGATACGGGATTATTTAATTCTTTACTGGTTTTGAGTTCGCTAACCCGGGCTGGGCCGGGAATATTCAGCAGTATCTGGTCAGACATCTTCTACAAAGATCATCTTCACGACTTTTGTGAGAGGCCGACCCATGTGTTTATCGTTCTCACCTGCTGGTATGAATATTCCATTCCCCGCGTTGAACACAACCTCGTTCCCGTCAAAGTTTACTTCCAACCGACCCTCCAGAATATAGCCGATATGTCCTCTGGTACACCAGTCGGATTCAGTGNCATTGTACCTTAGGATACGGGATTATTTAATTCTTTACTGGTTTTGAGTTCGCTAACCCGGGCTGGGCCGGGAATATTCAGCAGTATCTGGTCAGACATCTTCTACAAAGATCATCTTCACGACTTTTGTGAGAGGCCGACCCATGTGTTTATCGTTCTCACCTGCTGGTATGAATAACTCATCTGTAAACTCTACTAAACGTAATTGCCTGCCGTTGTGCTTATATGCTTTAGATCTAACACCTGCTGCCGGTATTTCCCACGGGAACGTAATCCCAAACACCGTATTTGTTATCCCTCTCGACCTACTTTTCGAGTAGGCGGCAAGATACATTTTTTGTTGCTCTTCCAATAAGGTTTATACGAACAATGATTAAACTGATTTTACCTAAAGTCAGTGTTAATAAAACAACTAATTTTTGGAACAGTGCCATTATTACCTATAAAACAACACCACACCGTATTCACTTTGCGGTCTATTCATCCATCGGTACATTACGAATTTGTAATTAATATCCTTTGTTGAGTACCAGTACCATGCCATCTTGGCACTGTCAAGCCGGTGGTATTTATCGCTTACCACCTGTTCCACATAATCTGCATCCTCATCATGTACAATTATAATTGGCGCATCCAGTACCGGGTCAGTTTCCAGGTCTATTCTCCACTTTACATTTTTGTAGTGACGTATCTGCCACAATAACTGGGTCTCCATCTCCACATCCGTGACCTGTATCTCAGTGTAATAACCTTTATGCATCTCTGCAGTCTCATGCAGGGTGGTAAGAAATTCCTGGTATTTTTGGGGCGGCTGGCTGGCCTGGATCAGGGGCTCGGACGGGTCTGAATGATTCTTGTAGTTCAAGTTGTAACTGGTATACAGGAAAAAGGATGAACTGAATATCAAAATAACCATGAAGACAGCTTCAGCCCATCTGGGTCGTTGTTTCAGGGCAGGGATTATTTCACCCAGGTATGCGCCAGCGATTAATATTGCAGGAAGCAGTGGATGCAATATCAACCAGGGTACTTTCTCACCAATATAGGCATAGGCAGCAAGGTTTACAGCCAGAAAGTAGACAAGAAAAGCCATCATGGGATTGTCCCTGTTTTTAATGAACCGTACTGTATATTCTATACTCCCCAACAAGGCGAACAGGGCTATGGGAAGCTCATACAGGAACATCAGGGGGATATAATAATACGGAGGGCCTCCGATGCGTTCTATCTCATGCATTTCATACCAGTGGGAAAAGGCACTGAATGTGGCACCCTTTACGGCTTCCAAGTCTTTGAAGAAGTAGGAGTAGAGCACTACGTAAATTGCAAGGAACACTACTACGAACAGACCTGCATCCATTATGAAGTTGAAAAGGTTCTTCTCGATAAATGCAACCGGGTCGTGCCGCAGAGGTCGGGTTCGGTAGCCCAGCCATAGCCTGTACAATACATACATTCCTACCGGGAAGCCCAGCAGAGCAATGGTAACGTATGCATTCTCTTTGGCAGTAACCGAAAATGCCAGTGCGGCAGAGCCCAGTGCTACATAAATGAGCCTGTCGGNAAGAAGTAGGAGTAGAGCACTACGTAAATTGCAAGGAACACTACTACGAACAGACCCGCATCCATTATGAAGTTGAAAAGGTTCTTCTCGATAAATGCAACCGGGTCGTGCCGCAGATGTCGGGTACGGTAGCCCAGCCATAANGGAAGCTCATACAGGAACATCAGGGGGATATAATAATACGGAGGGCCTCCAATGCGTTCTATCTCATGCATCTCATACCAGTGGGAGAAGGCACTGAATGTGGCACTCTCTACGGCTTCAAAGTCTTTAAAGAAGTAGGAGTAGAGCACTACGTAAATTGCAAGGAACACTACTACGAACAGACCTGCATCCATTATGAAGTTGAAAAGGTTCTTCTCGATAAATGCAACCGGGTCGTGCCGCAGAGGTCGGGTTCGGTAGCCCAGCCATAGCCTGTACAATACATACATTCCTACCGGGAAGCCCAGCAGAGCAATGGTAACGTATGCATTCTCTTTGGCAGTAACCGAAAATGCCAGTGCGGCAGAGCCCAGNGCATCCATTATGAAGTTGAAAAGGTTCTTCTCGATAAATGCAACCGGGTCGTGCCGCAGATGTCGGGTACGGTAGCCCAGCCATAGCCTGTACAATACATACATTCCTACCGGGAAGCCCAGCAGAGCAATGGTAACGTATGCATTCTCTTTGGCAGTAACCGAAAATGCCAGTGCGGCAGAGCCCAGTGCTACATAAATGAGCCTGTCGGGATTATTTCTTTGCTCAAGATATTTTGCCGCACATACGACGGCTGTGAACGTGAAGAAGGTGATAAAAATGTCATTGCGGAAGAACCGGGAATAGTACAAAAAGGAGGGTGAGAAGGCGAAGAATGCTGCTGTGATGAGCCAGCCCGGGCGGCCCAGGTAATGCCTGAAGGGATATACCAGCAGCACCATGCCCACTCCGGTCA
>NKAJ01002040.1_pt1 | contig 12523 bp, 14 predicted proteins | sample 1556001 | NCBI WGS metagenome assembly NKAJ01 (sample SAMN06204642, study PRJNA360343) | marine sediment metagenome | isolation source: Jiulong cold seep at northern South China Sea | place: China: South China Sea, Jiulong cold seep | collected 2013-06 | reverse complement strand
GGCAAACTTGTCTGCCGGGTATGCGGCGGTGATCTGATAACAAGGCCTGATGATCAGGACGAGGAAGCCATCAACAAGCGCCACAACATTTACTATGACGATACGACTGGAACAATGGCGGCTGTCAACGTTTTCAAGAGTCTTGAAGGTCCCAAAGTTATTTCCGTGGACGGAACATCCTCCATCCCGGAAGTATCCGAAGCCATTATGAAAGAGCTGCCTTAGAATTAATCAGGATCAGAATTAAATAGAAAAAGCGGAGGTGAAAACGCCTCCGCTTTTATGTAGGCGTGAACGCCTACCTATTTTTCAGCTTCCCACCAGGTCAGAAGTCCGAGCTCAAACTTGTGGCTGAGTTCTTTCTGGAAAGGATAACATCTAATAGTAAAACCTATCCGCCCGCTTGAAAGACAGAGTAGTGTTCCTTCAAAGACAGATCCTCCTCCTTCTTGCTGCCCACTTATGGAAAGCATCGGTAGTGGATGGCCTTCCGGGATCTCTCCTTTATCGTCCAGTCGACCAATATACGCCTCAACCCGCACCTCTTCAGGATTTAACCCGCCAAGATCCAGTACGGTCTTGATCGGCAAACGATCCCCGACCTTTGGCGATCCGTTGNACTTGTGGCTGAGTTCTTTCTGGAAAGGATAACATCTAATAGTAAAACCTATCCGCCCGCTTGAAAGGCAGAGTAGTGTTCCTTCAAAGACAGATCCCCCTCCTTGCTGCCCGCCTGTGGAAAGCATCGGTAGTGGATGGCCTTCAGGGATCTCTCCTTTATCGTCCAGTCGACCAATATACGCCTCAACCCGCACCTCCTCAGGATCTAGCCCGCCAAGATCCAGTACGGTCTTGATTGGCAAACGATCCCCGACCTTTGGCGATCCATTGATCGGGACCTGTAAATCCAGTATTTTGACTTTGTGCCATACTTCTGATGTCTTCCTTTTCCAACGGGACAACTCCTTGGCCTCCTTCCAGTTATCCTTTGCAAACAAGTGCCATTTGGAGATGTTGGGCAGATAAAACTGGGAGGCATATTCTTCCACCATGCGGTTTGTGTTGAAGTAAGGACACACGGTCTGGATGGAATTTTTCATCATCTCAACCCATCCATGAGGGATATCATGGGCAGATCTATCATAAAACAGTGGTACTACGGTATTTTCAAGAAGTTCATAGAGGAGCCGGCTTTCCACCTCATCCTGGTATTCGCGATCTTCATATTCCTCACCCGCACCTATAGCCCAACCATTGTTGCCCTTGTAACCTTCACACCACCAGCCATCCAGGATACTCAGGTTGATTCCGCCATTGGCCGGGACCTTCATGCCGCTGGTCCCGCTGGCCTCCATTGGGCGCAGAGGGGTGTTAAGCCAGACGTCTACTCCCTGGACCAGATACCTGGCCACTTCTATGTCGTAATTTTCAATAAAGACTATGTGCTTTCGAAACTCCGGGGTGTTGGCCATTTGCACTATCTTGTGGATGAGTTCCTTGCCGTACTTATCCTGTGGATGGGCCTTGCCACTGAAGATGAGCTGTACCGGACGCTCTTCGTTAGCTAGTATCTGCCTGAGCCTGTCCGGATCTCGAAAGAGCAGGGCAGAACGCTTGTATGTTGCAAAGCGCCTGGCAAAGCCTATGGTAAGGCCCTCAGGATCCAGTACCTCGTCAGCCTGTTTCATCTGGTAACTTGGGGCGCCTTTTGCTTTAAGCTGCTTTCTGAGCCTTGCCCTGGAAAAAGATATGAGTCTCTCTCTCAGTCTCTCTTTGCTTCTCCAGAGCTCAAAGTCAGGAATTTGTTCGCTCCTTTTCCAGATGGCGTGATTTGTGGTCTCATCGATCCATCTTGATCCTAAATATCGTTCATACAGCATGGACATCTCACTTGATAGCCAGCCGAGTATATGTATTCCGTTAGTGACATGGGTTATCGGGATCTCATGCTGTGGAATCTGGGGCCATATGCCACCCCACATCTTTTGTGTGACCTCACCGTGAAGCTTGCTCACGCCATTGGTTTGAGATGCCATATTGATAGCCAGTACTGCCATGCAGAATTCTTCAGCCTGATCACCGGGGTTGATCCTTCCAAGTCCCAGGAATGCATCAATGCCAATGCCCATTTCATCTGCCAATCCTGTAAAGTACCGGCGGATCATTTCCGGCGGGAAGCGGTCTATTCCTGCAGGANTCCAAGTCCCAGGAATGCATCAATGCCAATGCCCATTTCATCTGCCAATCCTGTGAAGTACCGGCGGATCATTTCCGGCGGGAAGCGGTCTATTCCTGCAGGGACAGGGGTATGAGTGGTAAATATGCTTGTGGCACGCACGGCCTCCAGGGCCACGTCATAAGGCAGACTGTCCTTGCGCATTATCTGGTTGATACGTTCCAGTGCCATAAAGGCGGAATGGCCTTCATTCATGTGGCAAACCGAAGGGCACTGGTCAAGGGCCATTATTAACTTTATTCCCCCCATGCCCAGCACTATCTCCTGTTGGAGCCTGGTTTCAAGGCTGCCGCCATAGAGATAGGAAGTTATCTGTCTGTCTGAACGAGAATTTAATGGGACATCAGTGTCCAGGTTATAGATTTTGACCCGGCCCACATTAAGGGACCAGACCCGTATGTGGACCCCTCTGCCCTCAAGCTCCACCTGGACTGTCAAAGGGTTTCCTTCTTTGTCCCTAACCAGGCTTACCGGCATATTGTAGAAGTCATTTGAGGGATAGGTCTCAAGCTGCCATCCGTCAGGATTGAGATATTGTTGAAAATACCCGTGTTTATAAAGAAGACCAATTCCTATGAGGGGAAGCCCCAGATCACTGGCCGACTTCATATGATCACCGGCAAGGATCCCAAGTCCCCCGGAATATAGGGGAAGGCTTTCATGTAGGCCAAACTCAGCGGAAAAATAAGTTATTATCCCGTCATCCCGATTTTCACTGATCTTTTTATACCATGTCTGGGCATGTAGATAGCGTTCCAGCTCCCTTTGCACCTTTTCCATTCTGGCAAGAAAGACATCATCCCGCTCGAGCCGTTCCAGCCGGGGTTGCTCAATGGTGCCCAGCAAGGAAACCGGGTTGTGTCTGCACCTCTCCCACAACTCCCGGTCCATGTCCTGAAAGAGATGGATAGCCTCAGGGGTCCATGTCCACCAGAGGTTACGAGCAATAGTCATCAACGGCATCAAACGATCGGGCAGGCTGGGAACGATTGTAATGCTTTGAATTGTGGGCATTGTCAGGGTATCCTTAAAAAGTCCTGAATAATAAGCTGTCCGTTTTCAACGTCAACAACAACTTTACCGCCTTTTGAGAGTCCATGGAATAGGATGGCATCAGACACAGGGTCTTTTATCTCCTGTTGTAAAATACGAGCCAAAGGACGTGCTCCAAATTGAGGGTCATACCCGTTTTGGGCAAGCCAGGATCTGGCAGCAGGTGTGACATTCAGTTTGATCTTGCGTCCGGATAACTGTTCCTGGATCTCCCCCAGGAGTTTGTCCACTACCTGCTCCATTGCTGAAACGGTCAAATGGCCGAAAGGTATAACAGCCTCCAGCCGGTTACGAAATTCCGGGCTGAAGAGTTGTTTTATTATATTCTCCCCTTTGTATCTGCTATCTTCCGCCTTTGCACCAAAACCAATTGTCTGGCTTTCCATCTCTCTTGCCCCTGCATTTGAGGTCATAATCAATATCACGTGACGGAAATCTGCCCTTTTACCTGTATTATCGGTAAGGGTAGCGTAATCCATGATCTGAAGCAAGATACTAAAGAGGTCGGGATGGGCCTTCTCTATTTCATCCAAAAGGAGAACACAGTATGGGTGCTTACGAATAGCCTCGGTAAGGAGACCTCCTTGATCAAATCCAACATAGCCTGGAGGCGCACCAATGAGCCTGGCCACAGCATGCTTTTCCATATATTCGCTCATGTCGAATCGCTGGAAGTGTACTCCAAGCACTGCAGCGGTCTGCCGGGCAAGCTCCGTCTTTCCAACTCCTGTGGGTCCCATAAACAGAAAAGAGCCGATGGGACGCTCAGGATGAGAAAGACCGGCTCGGGAACGCTTGATGGCTTTTGACAAAATTTCTACAGCTTCATCTTGGCCGAAGACTAAAGATTTTATGGATTCTTCGATTTTTTCAAGACGAAAGCGGTCTGACTGAGTGATAGTCTTTGCAGGCAATCGGGCCATCTTGGCAATTACATTTTCGATATGACGTGTAGTCACAAGCCTTGGTCCATTTCCACCAATGCCTGAAAGCCTCAATACGGATGCTGCTTCATCTATTACGTCAATAGCCTTGTCCGGCATATAACGATCTGTAAGGTATCTACCTGACAGATCAGCTGCAGTTTTCAGGGCGCTATCAGTGTATTTTATTCCATGGTGCTCTTCGTAATGTGACTTCAGCCCCTTAAGGATTTTCACCGTCTCTCCCACACTGGGTTCCGGAATCTCTATCTTCTGAAAACGCCTTGAAAGTGCGCGATCTTTTTCAAAAAAATTCCTGTATTCCTCATAAGTGGTTGAACCTATACACCTTAGCTCACCATTTGCCAGGGCCGGCTTGAGAATATTTGAGGCATCCAGAGACCCTCCACTGGTGGCTCCTGCTCCCACAACAGTATGGATTTCATCAATGAAGAGTATTGCCTTGGGACACTTTTTGATCTGGGCAATAACCTCTTTGAGCCTGGCCTCAAACTCCCCCCTGTATTTGGTGCCGGCAAGAAGCGATCCCATATCCAGAGTGTACATTTCTGTGTCTTGTAAAGGCTCAGGCACCTCGCCTTGCCGGATTTTTAGTGCCAGTCCTTCAGCCAAGGCGGTCTTGCCTACTCCGGGGTCCCCCACGTAAATAGGATTATTCTTTCTGCGCCTGCAGAGGACCTGCATTGTACGTTCCAGTTCCACCTTCCGTCCAACAAGCGGGTCAATTCCTCCATCAGCAGCCTTCTTCGTGAGATTTACAGTAAAGGCATCGAGGGCACTTGCCGGTTTTGTTGAGGATTTGGCCTGTTTCCCAGCTTGGGAACCTATCTTTCTTTGGGAGCTAATGGTTTGATAAGANTCGTCCATCAGTTTGGTCAATTCCTTGTTCTGTATCCTTCATTGTGTGCTTTCTGGTGATTGCCTCGTGGTTACTTGCTTGTTTTGTTTAGGATTTTTCCTGTTTCTTCGTTTGGGCACGTATCTTTCTTTTGTCGGTCTTGGTTTGATAGGAATCAGTTCGCTCAATCCCATGTGATATAAAATTCAGTATGTTCAGCCTGNAGAGGACCTGCATTGTACGTTCCAGTTCCACCTTCCGTCCAACAAGCGGGTCAATTCCTCCATCAGCAGCCTTCTTCGTGAGATTTACAGTAAAGGCATCGAGGGCACTTGCCGGTTTTGTTGAGGATTTGGCCTGTTTCCCAGCTTGGGAACCTATCTTTCTTTGGGAGCTAATGGTTTGATAAGAATCAGTTTGCTCAATCCCATGTGATATATAATTCAGTATGTCCAGCCTGGTGATTCCCTCCTGATTAAGAAAGTGCGCTGCATAGGAATCTTCCTCGGTCATCACGGAAGCAAGAAGATCTCCTATGTCGGCCTCTTTCTTTTCGGCAGACTGCACATGCATAATGGTTCGCTGGAGCACCCTCTGCAGAATTACTGTGGGCTGGGGCCCTTCTTTTCGATCGTCCGACAATTTCTCAAGGTGAGTCTCAAAAAATGTCTCAATTCTGGATTTCAGCCGGTCAGTATTGCCCCCACATGCCATTATGGCATTCTCACCCTTTTGGTGGTGAATTATTGCAAAAAGCAAATGCTCAAGAGATAGATATTCATGATGCCTAATATGAGCCTCCCGAGCCGCTGCACCTAACATTATTTCCAAGTCCTTGCTTATCATTTTTTTACCTTTCTATATATATTCCATACTGGCCTTAAGAGGAAAACCTGCTTCCTTTGCACTTATGTGAACGGCCTTTACCTTTGTCTCTGCAATTTCACTGGTATAATACCCACAAATCCCAAAACCGTTGTAATGTACATTCAGCATGATTCTTGTTGCCTCTGACGATGACTTATGAAATATATCTTCCAATATCCGTACCACAAAATACATTGTCGTATAATCGTCGTTATATAACAAGACCNCCTTAAGAGGAAAACTTGCTTCCTTTGCACTCATATGAACGGCCTTTACCTTTGTTTCTGCAATCTCACTGGTATAATACCCGCAAATCCCAAAACCGTTGTAATGCACATTCAGCATGATTCTTGTTGCCTCTGACGATGACTTATGAAATATATCTTCCAATATCCGTACCACAAAATACATTGTCGTATAATCGTCGTTATATAACAAGACCTTACACATGGGCGGTTCCTCGATTTCCTTCTCTGCAACGTCTTCCAGTTGCTCTTGATTTTCAAGGTCAAGCCGGCTCATTTTTTCGCACTTCCTAATTCTAGTTCGTCATATTTGCAAAATATCTGGAAAAAACTAAAAATATTAAATACTAAGTGTTGAATAAATGATAAATCTTTTGTCATAAGAGGCTCGTAATTCNTCTGACGATGACTTATGAAATATATCTTCCAATATCCGTACCACAAAATACATTGTCGTATAATCGTCGTTATATAACAAGACCTTACACATGGGCGGTTCCTCGATTTCCTTCTCTGCAACGTCTTCCAATTGGTCTTGATTTTCAAGGTCAAGCCGGCTCATTTTTTCGCACTTCCTAATTCTAGTTCGTCATATTTGCAAAATATCTGGAAAAAACTAAAAATATTAAATACTAAGTGTTGAATAAATGATAAATCTTTTGTCATAAGAGGCTCGTAATTCNTAATGTACATTCAGCATGATTCTTGTTGCCTCTGACGATGACTTATGAAATATATCTTCCAATATCCGTACCACAAAATCCATTGTCGTATAATCGTCGTTATATAACAAGACCTTATACATGGGCGGTTCCTCGATTTCCTTCTCTGCAACGTCTTCCAATTGGTCTTGATTTTCAAGGTCAAGCCGGCTCATTTTTTCGCACTTCCTAATTCTAGTTCGTCATATTTGCAAAATATCTGGAAAAAACTAAAAATATTAAATACTAAGTGTTGAATAAATGATAAATCTTTTGTCATAAGAGGCTCGTAATTCAAATATAACAATTATAATATAACCTCTTTTACAGGGCTGTCCCAGAAAACGAAATATTACAAAAAATCTTCTGACTCAAAATATATGCCTAATAAACTATGCCGCTTTATGGTCTCCAGGATACTCAATCAGCACAAGGAATTCCTTGTTGCCTTTTGCTCCAAGGATAGGTGATGGCGTAACTCCTATGACAGTCAGCTTCAATTTATTGCAAAATAAAATTAGTCTATCCAAGACCTCTTGGTGAAGCTTTGGGTCTTTTACTATCCCGCCTTTTCCAACTTTCCCCTTCCCAACCTCGAATTGAGGCTTTACAAGGGCAATAATANCATAAGAAATTCCCTGTTGCCTTTTGCTCCAAGGATAGGTGATGGCGTAACTCCTATGACAGTCAGTTTCAATTTATTGCAAAATAAAATTAGTCTATCCAAGACCTCTTGGTGAAGCTTTGGGTCTTTTACTATCCCGCCTTTTCCAACCTTCCCTTTCCCAACCTCGAATTGAGGCTTTACAAGGGCAATAATACGACTCTCCCGATGCATAAATGGAAGAATAGAGGGTATTACCAGCCTGAGTGAAATAAATGATGTATCTATTGTAGCTAGATATATTTGAGAATCCAAGACGTCAGGAGGCAAATATCGTATATTGGTCCGTTCGATAGGCACAACCCTTTTGTCATTCCNGAATTCCTTGTTGCCTTTTGCTCCAAGGATAGGTGATGGCGTAACTCCTATGACAGTCAGCTTCNGAAGAATCCGTCACCCACAGCGCCGATGGCTGCAATATGGGCCAGGTCACGATTGGATTGATCCAGGGTCCTGGCAAATAGGTAGCAGGTTGTGGAGGCAGAGATATCCCTGTCTCCTTTGNTTGGTGAAGCTTTGGGTCTTTTACTATCCCGCCTTTTCCAACTTTCCCCTTCCCAACCTCGAATTGAGGCTTTACAAGGGCAATAATACGACCCTCCCGATGCATAAATGGAAGAATTGAGGGTATCACCAGCCTGAGTGAAATAAATGATGTATCTATTGTAGCTAGATATATTTGAGAATCCAAGACGTCAGGAGGCAAATATCGTATATTGGTCCGTTCGATAGGCACAACCCTTTTGTCATTCCTCAAACGCCAGTCTAGCTGACCGTAGCCAACATCCACTGCGTAAACCTTTGATGCCCCTTTCTGGAGCAAACAATCTGTAAACCCTCCGGTAGATGCCCCGACGTCCATACAAACAAGACCGTGAACATCTATTGAAAAGTGATCGAGTGCGTGCGCAAGCTTCAGTCCACCACGGCTCACATAGGGATTCAGGTTTTCCGCAAGCTCTATTTGAGCATCAGCAGAAAATCGGTGCCCTGCTTTATCAATGATGTTTCCTTCAACTCGCACTTTGCCGGTGCTGATGAGAGCTTGGGCCTGATTTCTTGAAGTGGCAAGCCCTTTTTGCAATAAAATAAGGTCAAGCCGTAATAATTTTTTTGCCAAAACAGGTAATTTTATGGTAGCTCTTAGGTTAAAGTAGTATTTAAAATAAATTCACAATTCCTCAATTATCAGTAAGGCAATTTTTGCTATTTGTAAAATAATTTAAAGATATAAGGAATAAAAAATGGTTGTTACAAAAGAAAAAATTTTGGATGTNCTTTTGCCAAAACAGCTAATTTTATGGTAGCTCTTAAGTTAAAGTAGTATTTAAAATAAATTCACAATTCCTCAATTATCAGTAAGGCAATTTTTGCTATTTGTAAAATAATTTAAAGATATAAGGAATAAAAAATGGTTGTTACAAAAGAAAAAATTTTGGATGTACTAAAGAAGGTGAAAGACCCAGGCCTCAACAAGGGCCTTGTAGAACTTGGGATGATTAAAGATATTGAGATAGCCGGCTCAGCAGTCCGTGTTACCGTAGCNCACTAAAGAAGGTGAAAGACCCAGGCCTCAACAAGGGCCTTGTAGAGCTTGGGATGATTAAAGATATTGAGATAGCCGGCTCAGCAGTCCGTGTTACCGTGGCCCTTACTATGGCCGGCTGTCCTATGAAGAATCAGATTAAGGATGATGTCGAGAAGGCTATACACGGCGTAGAGGGTGTAAGTGAGGTCAAAGTAGTCCTCACTACCATGACATCTGAGGAGAGAGCAAAGCTGTTAGGACAAGAGCCTTCTGAAATGCAGGGAATAGAAAAGGTAAAGCGCATAATTGCTATTGCCAGCGGAAAGGGTGGGGTAGGCAAGACTACCGTTGCTGTGAATCTGGCAATCGCGCTTTCAAAAAAGGGTTTTAAGGTAGGTATACTTGATGCTGACATGCATGGCCCGGATATTCCCATAATGCTCGGCATCGATGAGCGGCCCTTGGGTTCTAGGGGCATGCTTCTACCAATTGAGAAATTCGGCCTCAAGGTTATATCTACCGCTACTTTAGCAGGGGAGGGGGTTCCGATAGTCTGGCGAGGCCCCTTGGTAAACAAGGCTATTAAAGAGTTCCTGGGACATGTGGCGTGGGGAGAGCTGGACTATCTATTGGTAGACCTGCCTCCCGGCACAGGAGATGCTCCTCTGACTATGGCGAAATTAATTTCTCTTGACGGTGTCATAATAGTCACCACTCCTCAAAAGGTTGCCCTTGCCGATGTACGTCGATGTATTGGTCTATTCGTAGGTCAAGATATCCCGATCTTTGGGATAGTGGAAAACATGTCTTTTCTTCGTGTTCCAGGTGTACCTGAAGGACAAATCCTGGAGGTGTTCGGTAGTGGAGGAGGGGAAAAAATGGCCAAAGCATTCAAGGTCCCCTTATTGGGTAAGATTCCTCTGGACCAGAAGATCAGAGAGGGAGGTGATACTGGTAAACCAATGACCCTCGATGCTGATAGCGAGTGTGCCAAGACATTTGACAGTATAGCGGAAGAGCTGTTGAAACATATAAGAAAATGACTTAAATTATTAACTTAACATATGTATATAATGTAAATTAAAGGCATCTGGAGATTGCAATGTCAAACAGGGTTATCCCCCAAGCTTCAAGGGCCTTTGAAGAAATCGCAGAGGCCTATGACTCCTGGTATGATGATAATCCCCTTTTTCAGTGTGAACTCAACGCCTTAAATGAGGTCGTTTCAGTATCTCCTCTTTCTTTGGAGGTGGGTATAGGTTCCGGGCGTTTTTCTCAGGCCCTGGGTATACGATACGGCGTGGACCCGGCTCCTGGGCTATTGGCACTAGCCAAAAATCGCGGAGTGGTCTCTATACAGGCCATGGCCGAAGCTTTACCATTCAAAAAGAACAGCCTGGAGCAAATATTTTTTATCTTTTCCTTTTGCTTTTTAGAAGATTCGTTTAAGGCCTTGCAGGAAGCAGCAGGTGTTCTCAAGAGAGGTGGCTTATTAATAATCGGATTTGTACCCAAGGATTCAAATTGGGGAAGCCTCTATGAACAAAAGAAACAGGAAGGACACCCTCTTTATAAATACGCCTCGTTTTTTTCCTTGGAAGACTTGTTGTCAAATATTGAAAAGGCGCATTTCCGAATAGTAGGTGGGGTTTCCACTCTTTTTCAATTTCCAAAATTGAAAAAATATCACCCAGAGAAGCCTATAAAGGGCCTACTCTCCAAAGCCGGATTCATTGTTTTGGTAGCTGAAAGACTTTGAACATTCTTAATGGAGGCAAACCATGATAGATACTGAGACCGGATTGCGAAATATGGAGGGCTTTGTTGAAGATCTTAAGCGTGAACTCGTCCGGGTTAGAGAGCACAAATATCGGATGACTCTGCTTCTTGTGGAAGTGGANGAAGCCTATAAAAGGCCTACACTCCAAAGCCGGATTCATTGTTTTGGTAGCTGAAAGACTTTGAACACTCTTAATGGAGGCAAACCATGATAGATACTGAGACCGGATTGCGAAATATGGAGGGCTTTGTTGAAGATCTTAAGCGTGAACTCGTCCGGGTTAGAGAGCACAAATATCGGATGACTCTGCTTCTTGTGGAAGTGGATGATAGAATAAGTGCGGATGAATTTTACAAGGGATCCAGCCTTGAGGAAGTTTCTAACAATCTTTCCGAAATATTAAGAAACAATGATTCCATATACAGGATAGCTGAAAATAGGTTTGTTGCGATCTTGCAGTCAACATATGAGGCAGGAGGGGAGGCGGCTGCCTTGAGGCTCAAGAGGTTGATTCCAAAGAAAATCAAAGAGCGTCTGAATATACCTTTTTCCATATCTGTTGGTGTTCTGAGCATAGACCCGCAAGAAGTAACGNTTCGTCCGGGTTAGAGAGCGCAAACATCGGATAACTCTGCTTCTTGTGGAAGTGGATGATAGAATAAGTGCGGATGAACTTTACAAGGGATCCAGCCTTGAGGAGATTTCTAACAATCTTTGCGAAATATTAAGAAACAATGATTCCNAATATACCTTTTTCCATATCTGTTGGTGTTCTGAGCATAGACCCGCAAGAAGTAACGGCGGATCATACAAAGTTGCTTGACTCTCTTGAAAAAGACCTCTTTAGAGATCAAGATTGTCAGAAACTTGACCTTGACTTAGTTAAAAAAGAGCCAAAAAAAGAAAAAACAAGGCATGTTGTGATATTAGGCATCAAATCTCAAGAATTGGATGTAGTGGCTTCTATTTTATCACTTAATAAAGATTACGAAGTTCATTTCACTAGTAGCCGGGAAAAGGGTCTTAATGCCATAAGAGGACAAAGAAAAGGAGTTCTGATTGTCGATCCTGATATCTCTTTGGAGTCCAGACTTGAGACATGCGAAAAGATTCGTTTAGATCGAGAGTTACACGATATATATATTATTTGCCTTCAGAAAAATTCCAACCTGGATTCTGGAATTAAGAACTTGTCTGTATTAGCAGATGAGATCCTGCCGGTAGACATTGGAATAGACCAGATTGTTAGAAGTGTTTCGTCTGGTTTCAGGGTTATGGATCTTAAAAAAGAAATTTCAAAAATCCCTATGCTTCTTGATATTCTTGATTTAATTAGGCGCGCATCTCACCAACTAAACCAGCCGTTACAGATAATTATAGGAAAAATCGAAATTCTGCTTTTAAATATGGAACAAGATGGGAATGTTGCCGCAACGTTAAAAGAAATTCGAAAACAGGCCTTGCGCACAGCAGACATCAATCAAAAAATCAGTCGCCTGGTAAAACACGACATTTCCAGTGAACTTAGTAATCGAGTGATTCAAGAATTTAGGGATTAAAATCAACAGTATGGATTCAATGGCACGGATTCAGTTACTAAACAGTATTTATTTTACATAATATATCTTATGCGACATTAACAATAACGGAGAAAAAATCGCCTCCTG
>NKAJ01000589.1_pt2 | contig 12566 bp, 15 predicted proteins | sample 1556001 | NCBI WGS metagenome assembly NKAJ01 (sample SAMN06204642, study PRJNA360343) | marine sediment metagenome | isolation source: Jiulong cold seep at northern South China Sea | place: China: South China Sea, Jiulong cold seep | collected 2013-06 | reverse complement strand
ATAGTAATAATTATACCCAAAAGTATTAAATGAATTTCAATAATATACTATTGTGATAATAACTTTATAATTATTTAGGTGATTACATGAATTCTGTAGAAAAAGTCACACGTGCAGCTTTTGAGTCAGACGAGTTATTCCAGGAAATCCTGTCCAGGGTTATCAAGGATGACCTTGATATGACGGCAGCCGAGTTCAGTGAAATATCAGGTATACCTTCTAGTACACTGTACAAAATACTTTCCGGTCACCGTGACCCCAATATGAAAACAGTAAGGCAGATAGTCAAAACCATAAGGGAGATAGAAGGTACCGAACATAGTAACTTTATTGCAGTGATTGCAGCCAGGCCAGTGCTCNAATTCTGTAGAAAAAGTCACACGTGCAGCTTTTGAGTCAGACGAGTTATTCCAGGAAACCCTGTCCAGGGTCATCAAGGATGACCTGAATATGACGGCAGCCGAATTCAGTGAAATATCAGGTATACCTTCTAGTACACTGTACAAAATACTTTCAGGCCACCGTGACCCCAACATGAAAACAGTGNCATCAAGGATGACCTGAATATGACGGCAGCCGAATTCAGTGAAATATCAGGTATACCTTCAAGTACACTGTACAAAATACTCTCCGGTCACCGTGACCCCAATATGAAAACAGTAAGGCAGATAGTCAAAACCATAAAGGAGATAGAAGGTACCGAACATGGTAACTTTATAGCAGTGATTGCAGCCAGGCCAGTGCTCGACAATATCATAGAAAAGAAGATGAAAATAGAAGGGCAGTTAATAACCATCCGCGAATATTCAGCTACATCAATGGAAGAAGCCATTGTGGCTGCTATAAGAGCTGAGCGTGACGGGGCAACTTCACTGGTCTGTGCTCCCATCGTCAGCCCTACTGTGGAAAAAGTGCTCACAATTCCTGTAGCTACAATAATGCCGCGGGACAGCCTGTTAACAGCTATCAAGCTGGCCGCAAAAAAAATGAGGTAGCTACTCCACGTTCTTTATCAGGGTTAATATATTCTGATATTCCTGCTCCTTATTTATGTCAATAGTTAAAGTGCCTGAACTTCTCAAGTCAGTAGGGAGGCTCATGACGAGGTCATCTACAGGTATTATGCCAATAACAATAGTTGTGGCTCCATCTCCATTCCAAGTGGCCAGTACACTTCGAACCTTAATCGAAACTATTCCTTCGTCACCTGTTTCAATGTAACCTTCGTAGGATTTGGCAGTAACAGTAGAACCGCTATTTAATGTAACTTTCTCCTGACTTACCTCTTGGAAGCTCTGGATATTATTCTCCTGTGTCATACTCTGCATCTGGCTGTCAATGATACTCGAAAGCATAGATTCGGGTATGGAGATACCACCCGGAAGGGCTACCCTAAACGTAATAAACTGGGACGTGAACAGGCCTTCTCCTGATTCATCGGTTGAACTTCCGTAAGCACCCAGCATTTCATCAAGTTGATTTATTATTTCTGCCATCAGGTTTTCATCATGGTACGTAACCATGGCAGTGTTAATTTTTATCTCTACTCCAGCAACATCCTGGGTCATATTATCCATTAGGATTTCTCCTGATTGTGTCCACCCCAATTTATCCAGTGTAGCCTGGTTTACCGTTGCAGGAACAGCTTTCTCTGTTTCAAGACATCCCGCCATGAGAACAGTCGCAATAAGGCATAAGAGCACCAAATGCGTAACGTTTTTCATAAAATCACCTATTATTCCAAATCGTTTTGAATTAATATTACTTATGACCTTTATAGATATATTAACTTTGCAGGAATAATATCATGGAGTTCAATACGACCCAGGCTATTAAAAACAATTACTCTATGCTGGCCGCAGCAGAAGAAGTGGATGTTACAGTCCTTGCCGGACAATTACAATCCATGGGATTCGAGTGTATGAGATGCGGGGAATGCTGCCGTTCACATCAGGGGGACAATAGCGTCATAGTTTTTCCAGATGAAGTATTGCGAATAATGGATGCCAATAATCTTAGCTGGCACGATGTATGTAAGCCATCTGCACCCCAGTTCATAGATAATATTAATACCCTGCATTCATTTGAATGGGAATTGAAAAGACATGACAATGGATCATGCACATTCTTGAATGAGGACAATACCTGCAGTGTATATTTTTGGAGACCCTGGATTTGCAGGACGTATCCATTCTACCTGCACTTCGAAAAGGATCAAACACCCCGGCTCAATATATCAGAATGTGAGGGCGTTGGAATGGGGGTGTTTAGCAAAGAAGATGCAGGGAATTTGGCTTTGTATTTGAAGGAACGGCTGATATCCGAGATTCAAGAAGAGATACAGTTGCTGGAACACCTGGATGGGTTGGAGAATTGGGAATTTTTCAATAGTAATATTAATGAGAATATTGTAAAATTCAATATGGCAGTACATNTGTTTAGCAAAGAAGATGCAGGGAATTTGGCTTTGTATTTGAAGGAACGGCTAATATCCGAGATTCAAGAAGAAATACAGTTGCTGGAACACCTGGATGGGTTGGAGAATTGGGAATTTTTCAATAGTAATATTAATGAGAATATTGTAAAATTCAATATGGCAGTACATGATAGTCGCGGTTGTACTGTGGTTGAAAGGGATATTAAATCAAACTCAAAAGAATAATTATTATTATTATTAATTATTAACCAAAATGTTATATTTGTTATAATGTGTCAAGTTTTAAATATCATGAAGTAATTTTAGTTGATTGTGAATAAAATGAAGATAAGAGTAGTTAGTTCAAAAGATGAAATTGACACCCTGGATGAAAAAGAAGAAATGATACATCTTACTTTCAGACCGTCTAATAAGGACATAATGATACTGGCAAATAAGTGTTCAAATCTCAAGGCCATCCACATTGCAGGTTCTTTCATGAAAACAGTATCAGAATCGACCAGAATGTTCCTTGAAATGAAAAATATATCCCTACTTGAAGGAGATGTATGGGGGCACCGTAAGGATATCAACGAATACTATGAAGTAAATCCGGCCTTTTTTGAAAAAGTAAAAACAATGCGTAGTGAGGGTTTATCAGACGAGGAGATAATTGATAAACTACAAAATGAAAGTCGGCTTGATAAGGATCTTATCATATTTTTGATACAATAATACCTTATCCCCATTTCTTTTTTATGGTAAGTTACCTTCACCACTAAGCTCATGCTGGCGCTCAATACTCATCTTTATGAGTACCTTAAATATATTTTTTACTTCTCCAGCATCAAGTCCAGATTCAGTGGCGATATTGGTAACCCTTTCCATGACCGCCTGATTCTGTGATTCGTCATTAATGGGTTTACTGTCATGTTTTTTTGCTTCAAGGACGTCTTTTGCCAGATTGGTCCTTTTTTCAATCAATTTAATTATATCTTCATCGATGACTTTGATTTCATTCCTGATTTGTGAGAGTTTTTTCATTGCCGACCACTACCTTCCTATCTGGGCACCATTATTATTTACTTTTGTCCTTATAATCCTTCCATCAAGTACCGACCAGGCATCTGCCACGCGGTTAGCCGTCTCCCCATGTGCCAGTGCAGTATATGCCGGTCCCGTGCCCGAAAGACTGGTACCTTCAACTCCTGCTTCCAGTGCCATCAGCATTGGTCCAGTATCAAAACCAAGGGCACTACAGTACAGAAAACCATTAAGGGTCATAGCCTTTTCATAATTGCCCTCAATACACAGTTCATAAGCCATATCCACCCAGGGTGCCACAATCCTGGACCGTTTCACATCTGTCTTTGAACTGTACGCTTTTTCCATGGGCGCATAGATTATCACTTCAGATTCCATCACGTCCCTGGATATCAGGGATAGTTCCCTGTTATCTGTAACTACCACGCCTCCCAACATCGAGGCAGCAGCATCATCAAAGGCGCCTGTAATGGTAACCCTTGCATCTTTGGCAGCTTGCACTCCCAAAAGGGCCGCATCCAATGGTTCCATCTTTTCACCAATAGCATCAAGAGCTGCCAGCACAGATGCATTGGCAGCAGCACTGCTGCTTTTAAGTCCCGATGCAATAGGGACCTCGCTTTTGGTCTTAACCGTAGCGCCGTCCTGGTAATTAAATTTCTCAAAAACCAGTTGAACACACCGCTCAATGAGTTTGGGGTTCCCGCCACCTTTAAGAGTGCCTTTTATTCTGTCACTACNCTCAAAAACCAGTTGAACACACCGCTCAATGAGTTTGGGGTTCCCGCCACCTTTAATAGTGCCTTTTATTCTGTCACTACTGTTCAATTGCACTTCTGCACTGGTCTGAAGGTCGATACCGAAGGCTGACCCTTTCCATGTGGCAATGGCATTGATTATTGTTCCTGCACCCAGAGCTGTGGCATATCCTGTTGAAGTCATAATTGTGTCACGGTTCTGGTATGATCGTAGTATAACTTATAAATGGTTAAATGGAATCAGAGCCGTCTATGTCTGCGAATTTTTCATAGACCGGACAGTTTATGAAATTGTCGCTGTTTAAACAATAGGTTTCTAACTCATCAGGTTTTGGCTTATGGAACTTCGGGTCCAGTTTGCACCAGACACCTGAGATGTATGGGCATCCTTGTGTCATTTACTTCACCTCTTATGGAAAGGATTGTTTAGATGTTATTAAGCGTATAGTATATTCGTATTGTATATGCTTATGATATATGCATAAAGTTATATTTNATGGTGTATGCATAAAGTTATATTCGGATAAAATATGCATATTATGTCTCTCTCAACCAAATTGATCTCTAATCAACATTGCAATTTTCAACCAACCCGGACCCGTATTCCATTAATTCCCTGACACGGTCCAGAGATTTTGATTCTGCATATATCCTTATAATCGGTTCTGTACCGCTGGGCCTGATAAGTATCCATCCGTCAGGATACCAGACCTTGAGCCCATCAGTATTATCCACGTCCTGGTCCTGTTCCTTCAGAGCACTTGCCACCTTTTTGACCACATCGTCCAGGTTGCTGCACCGTATCTTGGTCTTGATGTTATGATATTCAGGCAATCCATTCTTCAGTTCAGAAAGTTTCCTGCCGCTGGCAAGTATTTCCAGCATCCTGGCAGCGGTCATTGCACCATCACGGCAATACTGGAATTCAGGAAATATCAGGCCGCCATTACCCTCGCCGCCGAACACAGCCCCGGTATCTATCATCTTACGTGCCACATCAATACTGCCCACAGCAGTCCAGATAAGTTCGCTGCCCTTGGATTCAGTCACGTCCCTTATTCGCAGGGAAGAACTGACCGGGGTGACCACTTTGCCTTTTTTGTGGCTTAGCACATGCCCTGCCATAATAGCAAGCAGGTCTTCTTCGTCAAGGAACTCTCCCATTTCATCTACAAAAGCCACCCTGTCGGCATCCCCGTCATGGGCCACACCCAGATCTGCGCCCGAGGCTTTGACCATGTTCATAAGGTCAGTCAACGCTTCCTTTGTGGGTTCAGGTGCCCTGCCCGGAAATGTGCCATCGGGTTGGGCATTGAGCGTAATGACTTTGCACCCCAGCTGCCGCAGTAACAGGGGGCTCACTTCACAACTGGCACCGCAGCCCGGGTCAACCACAACTGTAAGTCCTGCGTTGCGGATTAAATCCACATCCACCAGTGATGTGATGCCGTCCATATATGTCTTGGGAGCAGTGGAATCCCTGGAAAAACTACCAGTCTGGTCCCATTCTGCTGCATGGAATTGTTGTGAAAAATATATGTCTTCCACTTCTGCCTCGCCGCTGCGGGAGAACTCTGTACCATCTCCTGCGACAATCTTTAACCCGTTATATTCCCTGGGATTGTGGGAAGCGGTTATCATCACGCCGGCATCCGCATGGCTGCGCACATAATACTGTAGTGCAGGAACGGGTAGCACTCCAACCTCCGTAACTTCCAGTCCGGTGGATAACAGCCCTGCTATTGCTGCGCTCTTTAGCATATCACCCGAGATCCGGGTATCCCTGCCTACTGCTACCCGTAGTCCCGAATTGTGCCGTTGCATGTAGGTGCCAAGGCTCTTCCCCAACGTCAAGGCCATATCAGTGGTCAATTCCTTGTTAGCGATTCCTCTAACACCATTGGTACCAAATAATTTCATGTATCTATCACATCTCCAAAAAGAGGTTTCAGACTGAATAAATGTTTTTGCCTGTGCAAAATCGTCTTTGCAATGGTTTTCATGTATGTTCCTATGGAAGTTTGATTTATTAGACTTTGTGTTTTATTAAGGTGGAATGACATCTCTTAAATGAATGAGGCACAAGACGGCTACCATGGAGCAACCCAGCAAAATCATTTACGATAACTCACACTGGGAACTGCTAAAGACATTCAGGGGACGGGCAGCCGGTGTACTATATGCATTGGAACGTGCCGGGTTTGAGTGTTTTGTATACGGCAGCCTTGCCAGGGGTGACGTGTCATCCGGCAGTGACATTGATATTATTATTCCCCGGGTAGTACAATCCTTTAGAGTAGAACTGGCACTGGATGATATAGGGATTACGAGTCGTAAACTGGTGCAGGCCACACCTGGCGCCCTGGTCAAGGCACATGTACACCTTCCCCAAAAGACAATGGTTACATTCCCTTTGATACAGCCTACTGAAAGGGAACTGGATTTTTATGCCTTTGGAGGTATGATTGGGGTTGAGGGTTTGGAAGATGTCATCAACAACCGCGTACCAGGCGTGGATAAACGGTTGATGTTGATTGAGCCCACAGCTGAAGGTCATGCAGAGACACCATTATCAGACCTTTCGCCTGGTTTAGCGGCAAAGATGATTGGAGTAGGACAGGAAATAGTGGATGAGAGGATACGGGTGCTGCAAAGGCGGGCAAAGGTAGGTACTACAGGTGTGTATCTTGACAGACCACTGGCTCAGGATGAGGGCTTTGAAGCTGTGCTTGAGCAAATCACTGCTTCGGATTCACTGGTGCGAAGACGTGTGAAAAATAGACGAAGACGTTAATGTAAGAACTAAAAATTAATATGTGGTATATTTTTTACCGTAGACCACATCAAATACATATTTAAATCGAATGGCCCTGGTCTTATTAATAAGACCAAAAGCCACCAATTAAGAAAGTTGAATTTTTCAGGTTTCAGTCTACTACTTCAGCAATAGCGAATTTTCGCATTACTTTATTGACTTTAATGGTAACTTCATCTCCGACCTTTGTACCAGGTACGAAGATTATGAAACCTTCAACTTTGGCGACACCGTCGCCTTCTCTTGCTAAATCTTCAATCGACACATCGTAATTTTCTCCGACTGTTACCGGAGCACTGTATTCTTGATTTCCGAACATACTACACATCCTTAAATTTGATTATAAACTACCCTGGCAAAAACACGGAAAAACGTTATTGACGTAAACTTCCATAAATCCTTTAACCAAAACAGTCCCAAATCTTAAACTCTTTTATGTCCTGCGTGTATTTAAGATTTTGCTAATATAAAATACTACTAAAATTTGGTGGAATCTAGTTAACAACCTAACAACCAGAAAAAAAAATCGTGTATATTATTTTGATTTAATGGATTCGACATAACCTTTGAGGGCTGTAATTCCCGNTATTGACGTAAACTTCCATAAATCCTTAAACCAAAACAGTCCCAAATCTTAAACTCACTTATGCCTTCCGTGTATTTAAGATTTTGCTAACAAATAGTGATAAAATGCATCACCCTGATAAAAAATTTGGTGGAATCTATTTAACAACCTAACAACCAGAAAAAAATGTTCGTGTATATTATTTTAATCTAATGAATTCGACATAATCCTTGAGGGCTGCAATTCCCGTAACCATCCGGGGAGCGTTCTGCTTGACAAATTCCACCTCATCAGCCATTGTCTTTGGGGGATTTGNTTTAACAACCTAACAACCAGAAAAAAATGTTCGTGTATATTATTTTAATCTAATGGATTCGACATAATCCTTGAGGGCTGCAATTCCCATAACCATCCGGGGAGCGTTCTGTTTGACAAATTCCACCTCATCAGCCATTGTCTTAGGGGGATTTTCCCTGAATCTCTCAAACACTTCTTTTCCGTTATAATCCACAAATGCTATACGAGCACCATAATCATCAGGTTCCAGCAAACATGCATCCCCGGTTACAGTGGCTATGTGGTGCGGGTGTGATATCAATGAATGTCCCAGTTCATTCGAGTTCTTGACACCTTTTCTCATAAGGTCATTTTTCAGTTCATTGAAATCTGCAAAAAAGTAGAATCCACCATGAGGTGTTGTGGCATTTACACCATCGACCTCATTAAATCCCTCACTCATGAAGGTCCCCATGATGCGGTGTATCTCCCTGGTTATCCTGAAATATTCTTCAATCTCCTTATTGGGCGAATAGGCAGTCACTGCTGCATATTGTGTGGGTGTGGAAACATTGGTATAAACGGTTGCGGCCACTTTTGTGAATGCTTCAATAAGTTTTTCCGAACACTCATCCGGCAATATGACAGAGCCTAAGCGGTACCCTCCTGCAGACCTGTCCTTGGACAGTCCATTGGTGATAAAGGTGCCTTCAGGGTATATGGTACCCATACTGGTAAAGTTCCCAATTTCATAAGTGGTCAGGGCATATATCTCGTCTGCTATCACCAGGGTATTATGACGGCGGCAGACCTCGGCGATACTCTTAAGTTCATTCTTAGAATAGACCACCCCGGTGGGATTATGGGGATTGTTAAGCAACAATGTATGCTGGTCCCCTTCCAGCCCGGATATGAATTCGTCCAGGTCATCCGGCTGGATTCTGTAACCGAATTCCGGTTTCAGGTGAAAGGTATGGAAGTGCTTATCAAGCAGGGTAATCTGGGGAGAATACCCAATCCATGAAGGAGAAGGTATCACTACACCACCTTGTACAATATCAAATATGATATGGATAAGGTCCTTGGTTCCGGGACCCACTATTATCCTTGATGGATCCACATCCAGACCGAAGTGCCGATTATTAAAACCTGCAATGGCACTGCGAAGTTCAAGTATGCCTTCGGCTGCTGAATAATGTCCATTGTCCACATTTTCTGCCAGTGCTTTTTGAAGGGGGGCTGGCACATGGAACGGAGATTGCCCGAAGGCAAACCCGTGATAATCAAAACTGCATGAAATATTGGAACATTTTTTTCGATGCTCGGCAATCATTAAACCAATCCTGAGATTTTCAGGCATTGTTATGGCATCAACATGCGGTTCAACAAGAATTTTATTAGTCATATTAACTCCTGATTTATTATCTTATACATGCCCAATCCCGATATGACTTGAGATCCAGACATTAATTGTCAAATTCGATGGCTTCCTTTCCCAAAAAATATCCCAATATGGTCCTGATGCCAACAATCGCACCAAGCAGGATTATCTCATCCTGGGTGGGAGCTACAATAGTCTTAAGAATATCACTTGCAATGAGAAAATCCAGCCCAAAGATAATCTTATGTGTAAAATCCCTGCGGACATCATGATAATCCAGTGAAGTTCTCCTTATCTCTAATTTCAAGGTATTTATTGCTGCCAGGGCACCACCGTAAAGTATAATTACAGCACCTATTGACGCAAATACCATGGCAGAGATATCGATGAGATATTCTAACATAAAATTAGATTGTACCTTGACTTATAAAAATAAATGCTTTATTTTGACAGTNTGACTTATAAAAATAAATGCTTTATTTTATTTTAACAGGGAATATTCCATTTTACCACAGCCTATCTGCTCGGCATACCTGAGGTGTACAATCGGGTCGATTCCCCACACATCGGTTATACTCCTGCCGTGATGCCCCATCTTTCCATTTATAAGGTCTATGGTTGCCGCATCTATTGCCACCGGGTCAGTAGAAGCTGTAATTCCAACATTCTCTGCAAATTGAGGGGCTGAGAAATTGAAACAATCACACCCCGGGGTCAGGTCATATATCCAGTTGATATAACCGATATTGCCAGACAGGCACTTGATAGGGCCCACTGCCGCCTCACCCAGCAGTTTTTGCATTTCCACATCTACGTCATCAGGCGCAATGATAGCTTCTTGCGGGCAAGAGTCCATACATGCCAGTTCACCCCGGCACAGTTCATGGTCCACCCGGGCCTGAGTATCTCCTAATACCAGGGCGTCCCAGGCACATATATCGATACATTCGCCGCAGGCGATGCATTTTTCAGGGTCAATTGTTGGCTTGCCCACCTCATGAACCCTGGTCTTACCTTCCTTATCCAGGCAACCCATGCCCAGGTTCTTAATAGCGCCCCCGAATCCAGAACCGGGATGTCCTTTGGCATGTGATAATACAATCATGGAATCGGCTTTTGCGATGGCTGATGCCACGGTTATGTCTCTTAGCACCGAGCCCCCGATGTTCACGCTCACTGCATCATCTCCAAGCAGTCCATCTGCCACAATGAAGGGTGCGTTCATGCTTGCCTGGGTAAAGCCGTTCATGGCGGCAGCCCATATCAATTCTGCAGCATTGAGTTTCATGCCTTTGTAGAGTGTAGTAGTATCAGTGACAAAGGGAATACCGCCTGCATCCCTTACCAGGTCCACCACCGTACGCACAAGTACGGGCCTGATATATGTGGTATTGCCATATTCGCCGGGATGTATCTTGACTGCCACGATATCGCCTTGCTTGACCGGTGATATCTTTTGGAACAATTCCTTTATCTGCTCTAGCTGATTGGTTTTTGGTCCCACGTCCTCTGCTGACCTGAAAAATACATCCTTTGTCATAATATCAATCCTTCTGTGCATATAATTGAAGTGTTTTTAGCCTTAAAAACCTGTTTGCTATATAATCCCAAAAAGTGAGAAAATTCAATACTAAAATAGGAATATCTAAAATCAAAACATTAAGGACCATACAACAAGAAACAGTATCGGTAGAGGTTGCAATTTTAGGGAAAATGGGTTTTAGAAGTGAGGTAAATAGGGGGTGATTTTTTCGAAAAAATGAGTTCTCATAGATGGGGACTAAAGCAGCAGTGTCACAGAGGTTTCCTGCCTGCATAGATGCCGTACCCGTAATATTTCATAAAATCCTTTGGGATGCCTCTGGCATCTTTTACCATATCATTGATAGCTTTGCGGTACGCGGGTTTTGTGAGATACACCCACAGCATCCTGTATGTTGCCTTAAGTGCCGGGGTCAGGCCGTTCATTTTAAGCTCGCTGATAGCCTGTTCCAGTTTTTTTATCGTTTTGGGCCTGGCCACTATTTCCTCAAGACCTGCGTCTTCAAGCAACCTTTCCCAGCCTGTGGCGGTCTCGGGTCTGACCCCGNTAGCTTTGCGGTACGCGGGTTTTGTGAGATACACCCACAGCATCCTGTATGTTGCCTTAAGTGCCGGGGTCAGGCCGTTCATTTTAAGCTCGCTGATAGCCTGTTCCAGTTTTTTTATCGTTTTGGGCCTGGCCACTATTTCCTCAAGACCTGCGTTTTCCAGCAACTTTTCCCAGCCTGCGGCGGTTTCGGGTTTGACCCCACCGATGGCACGTAGCCCGTACTCTGCCATTTCCTTTGTCGGCTCTTGCATCCATGTGACTTCGTTAAGTCCGATGTACCCGCCTTTTTTCACAACCCTTACATATTCACTGAGAGCCTTTGCTTTATCTTCAGGAAAAGCGGTCACTGATTCACTTATGGCGGCATCGAATGTATTATCCTCAAAGGGCAGGTCCTGCGCATCTGCCACCCTGAACTCAATCCTGTCTGCCAGCCCTTGCTTGTGTGCCCTATTGCCTGATTGTTCCACCATTCCTTTTGAAATGTCTATCCCGACTATCCTGCAGCCATATATTTTCGCTATCTTGCAGGCAGATATCCCGCTGCCGCATCCTACGACCAGCAAGGTTTTGTCTTCATTTATGTGGCACAGTTCGACCAGTTCTTTTGTGGCGTCCAGGCCCCCTGCATGTTTGGTGATGCCCATCTCGGCCTGTATATCAAAGTAAGGATTTTCAAGGTTAGTTATTTGTTGTTTCTTCATTTCGGTCCCGGCTTTGGTGCTGTTTTAGAATCTGGTTGTGTGGTAAAATGATGATATGTCTACAATGGATATATTTTGATTATATGTAAGGGGGGATTTTGTGAGTTTGATTGGGAATAATAGANATCAAAGTAAGGATTTTCCAGTTCAGTTATTACTTCTTCATTCATTTCGGTCCCCGCTTCAGTGCTGTTCCAGAATCTGGTTATGTAGTAGAATAATAGCGTGTCTACAAAAGATATATTTTGATTGTATGTAAGGGGGAAATCTGTGAGTTCGATGGGGAATAATATAGAAATTTCAGGGGGGATTTACATGATATACAGTGAAAACAACATCTAGACATTGACCTTGGATTTCGCTTCGTTTTGTTTAGGGCATCGAGAGGAAACTCTGTGTTTTGAATTGCTAAAACAAATTAATGTGGCAAACCTTTAAGTAACCTTTAATTTCAACATTTAATGTTTTCATATCTTTTTGAAACAATTTTATCTGCTGTAATATTACCAGAAATA
>NKAJ01001134.1_pt3 | contig 12603 bp, 14 predicted proteins | sample 1556001 | NCBI WGS metagenome assembly NKAJ01 (sample SAMN06204642, study PRJNA360343) | marine sediment metagenome | isolation source: Jiulong cold seep at northern South China Sea | place: China: South China Sea, Jiulong cold seep | collected 2013-06 | reverse complement strand
GCTGTAATCAATTCCGAGGCCTATAAAGAGAACCACAAAGGTGATTGATATCAAATTGAGACTTCCGATAAAAAGGACGGCAAACCCTACCGTCCAGACAAGGCCTGTGAGTAAAGTGAAAAGACTGGCAAACACAAGGCGGGCCGAACCGAGTCCCACATAGAGGATGATGCCGACCAAAACAAGGGAAACCAGGCCCGCGATTCCGATGTCCTTCCGAACACTGAGCAAATTCTCATAATTGATGGCAAGTTTTCCGGTTATATTGATTGTTATGCCGTTTTCTTCGTTAATATGAAGCTCATTGGCAACACTTCGAATTCTTTTGATTGCCTTTTTGGCAGGTTGTGCCACACGGTAATCCAAAAAGGGCTGCGCAATAATGAATTGATAACCGGACGGGGTGTTTGTTTCCTGGTCAAGCATGAGTTCCTGCCAGGACATGCGGTGATTCGTTCCCTGCAGCACTTTCTCGAAGGTGCTGCTTAAGCGGTCAAATAAAAATATCAGGCGTTGGTTGTCCTTGATATATTCATCATGTTCGCCAACCACCTTTTCGATTAATGAAAAGAGACCTGGCAGAGAGAAATCCTGTGATACCAGGGCAATAAAAGGCTGAACTTCGGATAGTCGGTCGGTCAGATCCTCGAGCTTTTCCGGGCTCATATACATCAGTCCGTTCTTATGGAAAAAAGGGCCTCCACCCGGGGTATAGACTGATTTGAAAATGCTGCTGTCGTTGCGCAGATTTAGTGCCAGCAGGTCCCGTGCCTGCCTGGCCTGTTCGGGGGTGTCGGCTTCTATCACTACCACGATGGAGTCACGTAAGACAGGAAAGGCCTTGTGAAACGTTTTTCCGACCTTACGGAAGCGCAGCTCATCGGAGATCATTTCTGTGAGGTCGGTGTTTATCTTGAAATGCTTGACTGTAAGAGATGCCAGAACACCGGTCAGGCATATTGCCGCTGCCAACACTACAATTGAATGCTTCAGCACCCCACGTATCCACCATTCCGGCAGACAGAGTCTGTAATTTCTCAAGTATCTGAACATTTATCACATCACTTGCCGGTAGATTGAGGGCTTGCTTGACGTCCCTCAACGACAAACCACCAGATCAATCCAGGAACTCCAACGACAATTTCACGAAAACGTTTGGCAAGCGCCAGGGCAAAGGCTTCTTCAGGACTGAGGCCTATCATAACACCGATAAAAAGGATTCNTTGGCAAGCGCCAGGGCAAAGGCTTCTTCAGGACTGAGGCCTATCATAACACCGATCAAAAGGATTCCGCCGTCTTGAACACCCAGGCCACCCGGAATGGCAAAGGCGGCGCTCCGGAATGCCGTGCTCAGACTTTCCAGAACCAGGGCCTCTTGTATGGTGACAGGAGAGCCCACGAAATAGAAAAACAGCCAGATTTCACCTGATTTTGCGATCCATCCTGCAAGTCGCCAGAATCCGCAGGAAACGAGTTTATTTTTTCGACTATAGGCGTCTGAAATATGTTGATCCAGGTTACGAGCACTTCCTATGAGGTCCGTTGTTTTCCAGCTTCTTAAAAGCAGATTAACACTCTTGGCACCAATGGCGAAGAGACCTGCCCTCTGGACTAAAATGAAACCTGAAAGCGCCACTAATCCTGCAACAATCCCCATAACAATCCATGAATGAATGTTTTCCTTCTGTGATTCTTGTATCAGAAGAATCAGACCGGTTACAGTAAACAGGATTTGGGTGGCAAGCCCGATTGTAAAATCCACAACCACAGTAGCACCTGCCTTGGCTTTGTCCACGCTGTTTTTTCCTATTAGCTTGGCACGCAGAAAATGTCCGCCTATTTGTGCCACCGGCAACAGTGTATTGAAGGCCTCGCTGATCCACCTGGCTAAAACGAGATTCGAGAATCGCGGAGTCATCTCCTTTTTAAAANGATCCACCTGGCTAAAACGAGATTCGAGAATCGCGGAGTCATCTCCTTTTCAAAAAGCTTCAACCAGCCGAATGCATCTATTGTGATGGGTATGATACGGTAGCCGGCTATCCAGAAGAGCTTCCATTTGACAATTGATAGGACGGCGAAAATATCTGTGATGTCTTCGCGGATGAATAACCATATAAAAAGAGTGAAGCCTATGAAAGAAAAAAGCAGGGTGATTAAACGACTTTTGGACATCTTTTAAAATTTCGGTCCGTTTGCTGAAAATACAAAAGAGTTTATCTTTTTTATAACCGTTGTGTGGAGATTTTCCACCATCAATCCTTGACAATTTTGCATGCTTTGGCCATATTCAACAAAATTTGAATACAAATATACGATTCTATCTCACCTGCCCTTGCCATTGGGCACTTTCCATGGATCTTACAATTTACTCACATGTATTTTCATTACCCCACTCTGTTTAAGATATTACGCCTGTCATTCTCAAGGCAACACTTTTCACTACGGCATGCGTGTCTTACGTTCGTTTTTCTTATTCCATTTCTGATCCTGCGTACATTTGTGTGGTTAATACGCCTTCTTGACCACATATTTTTTCCCGGTTTTCGAAAACAATCCTTGCGAACACCAGTTTACATCATTGGCAATCCCCGCAGCGGAACCACATTTACCCATCGTCTGATGGCATTGGACCGGCAGTTTTCTTACCTGAAGCTCTATCAGACGATTTTTCCTTCTGTGATTTGTTATAAGTTCTTTGGAGCGGCAGGAAAAATCGACCGGATATTTGGCAGTCCTGCAGCAAAATTACTGAACGGAGTCAGCAGGAAGGGATTCAAGGGTTGGGAAACCATTCATCAAACCGGGCCTGAAAAGGCTGAGTCCGATGAGATGTTTTTCGTTTATGCCATGCTCAGTCCCTTGTTGGGCCTTCTGTTTCCGTATTTAAAAGACTTGGATGAGGCAACCTTTGTTGATCTTATGCCGCACAAAGAGCGGCAAAAACTAATGTCATACTACAGGGACTGTCTGCAACGACACATGTATGCCACCGGACCGGACAAAATACTTCTCCAGAAAGTCGCTCTTATTGCCGGACGTCTACAGTCCATTTACGAACTGCTGCCGGACATTCGTATTGTGCATTTAGTCAGGCACCCCTACGAATCCATACCGTCTCTGGTCAGCATGTTTGATGCGGCATGGAAGGCGCTGGATCCTCAGGCCAGAAAGGATGCACGGGCCAACCGGGAACTGGCTGATTTAATCTGCCGGTATTATTCATATCTGTATGAATTTAAAAAAAATCTCCCCGAAAATCAGTTTATCGAAGTACATTACGAAGATCTGGTTTCTGATCCCCACAGGACAATATGCGGGATCTATCGAGCACTTGGCATGGAATTAAGCCATGGATACGAGGAGATCCTTGAAAAAGAGACCTCGAAAGCCAGGCGATACAAGAGCAGGCACCATTATTCCCTTGAGTCATTTGGCCTAAATAAAGATACCATATACCGAAACCTCAAAACCATTTTTGAGGTCTATGGTTTCAAGCCATAGGTAGTGTTTTCAGCCGTTTTTTCTTTTCTTCGGATTCCAGAAATTTATTGTGCCAGTTCACGGCATCCCTAATGGTTTCATCCAGCGGGCGTGGTTGGTGTCCCAACGTTTTCCACGTCCAGGTGCTATTAAATTCGAGTGAACGCTTGCATAGCTTAACTCCGGTAATTGANGAGACCTCGAAAGCCAGGCGATACAAGAGCAGGCACCATTATTCCCTTGAGTCATTCGGCCTGAATAAAGACACCATATACCGAAACCTCAAAACCATTTTTGAGGTCTATGGTTTCAAGCCATAGGTAGTGTTTTCAGCCGTTTTTTCTTTTCTTCGGATTCCAGAAATTTATTGTGCCAGTTCACGGCATCCCTAATGGTTTCATCCAGCGGGCGTGGTTGGTGTCCCAACGTTTTCCACGTCCAGGTGCTATTAAATTCGAGTGAACGCTTGCATAGCTTAATTCCGGTAATTGAACTTTTCGGCTTTTTGCCCGTTACGATGCCTAGATAATGTTCCATATAGCTCCAGGCCAATGCTACCGGATATGGGATTTTTATTTTGGGGCATGTCACGCCGCTTGTCCTGCTCAGATGCTGGAAAAACTCGTAGAGGGTGAGGTTATAGGCGGACAGTATATATCTGCATCCCGGCCGGCCANTGCCTAAATAATGTTCCATATAGCTCCAGGCCAATGCTACCGGATACGGGATTTTAATTTTGGGGCATGTCACGCCGCTTGTCCTGCTCAGATGTTGGAAAAACTCGTAGAGGGTGAGGTTATAGGCGGACAGTATATATCTGCACCCCGGCCGGCCGTGTTCTGCAGCGAGGCGGTGCCCTGTGGCCACGTCCCGTACATCAACGAAATTGAGCACACAATTGATGTAACCTGGAATTTTCCCCTGGAGGAAATCCGATATCATTTGCCCTGGGGGGGTTAAATTCCTGTCTCCGGGACCTATGGGCAGTGTAGGGCATACCGCGATCGCTGGAAGACCATCTTTTGCAGCCCTGAAAACGGCCTGCTCAGCCAGCAATTTTGAGCGGCAATATGGACCAATCATGTCTTCCATGCGCGGCTGAATATCTTCCGTGATTGGTTCTTTTCTGGAGGGGGTGGCAAGAATTGACTCGGTACTGGTAAAAATAAGCCGTTTTATGCCTGCCTGCCTGGCTGTCTTGAGTACGTTAATAGTTCCTTCGCGGTTGGTACGGTCAAAGAACTTGGGATCCCTGCTCCATAGCTGAGCGGTGCCACCCAGATGATAGACTGTACTGCAACCGTCCATGGCGGAAGATAGCTGACTGAGGTTTAAGATGTCCCCGCGTACCGCTTCAACAGGCTGATACGTTTCGTCTTCAGGAAACGGATTCAGGTCGTATACCCTTACCCTTTCTCCCTGTTGAACTAGTTCCCTGACAAGGTGACTACCTATAAAACCGCTTCCCCCGATTACAAGATTCATTGAATTCTTTGGCATCCTTCACGACAGGTCAAGAGTAGTTTACATTTTTCAACATTATAACTACCTACATTTCTTTATTAATTCCGCCCGATGCTGGGTATAGGCATCCCTGAAGAAGATATATGGGTCAAAGGCATCCCTCTTGAGGTCGTCATATTCTTCCGGATTGATTGAAACGTAATTGACAATATCTACCGAAAATATAATGAGCTTGACCCGAAAGGTAATGAAATAGTTCTGAGGCAACGTAAAATACCCGGCAAAGGTCCCGATTCCGTCCCTTGCGCTGGATGGGCCAATCAACGGGAGGACCAAGTAAAATCCATGGCCTATGCCATAATGTCCCATGGTTTGGCCAAAGTCAGTTTTTTTTGTTCTTATGTCCCACCAGTCCCTTGCAGGATCGAAGAGACCGCCTAATCCTAAGGTAGTGTTTATAGCAAGGCGGGTAATTTCGGTTCCTCCATCCTTAAAGCGTCCCTGCAGCAGACAGTTGGCGAAGCTAATCGGTGCCTTGCTGTTATTCATTGCACGCCCAAGGGCCACTCTCAGGTCCTTGGGAAGAACAAATGAAAAAACCTTGGACACAGGTTTGAGAAAATAATAATATAATTTGTCGTTTATCTGAAACATTACACGGTTAAAGGGTTCTAACGGATCGGCGATAGGCTCGATTTCTTCTTCAAAAAAGAGAGCTTCCTCCCAATCTTCGTCAAACCTTTCGCTGTTCTTCTCTTCGACGACTTCAGGATAGGATTTTTGAAATGCTGAGCCAGGTTCAACCAGAGGAACCTGGAGCGGCGATATCTGGTCTGCATGTACACAGACTGTTTGAATGAAAAGCAATATGCATATAGGAAATATACGAATGATTTTTATCCAACCATCCTCTCTCTGCAGATATCTGTAACTCCGGCCTAAGCCATTGACTTATTCAGNGGTCTGCATGTACACAGACTGTTTGAATGAAAAGCAATATGCATATAGGAAATATATAAATAATTTTTATTCAACCACCCTCTCTCTTCAGATATCTATAACTCCGGCCTAAGCCATTGACTTATTCAGTTGTGGGGCACGGGAACATAAGCTCCATGCCTAACTGATGCTGACAAAAAATTGCTTTTAACGATTCGGGGGAATGGTTTTTCCAAGTAACCTTATTTAATATATTTTATCACAATTTTGAGTCATCAGTCAACGATTTGGTATCAATATCTGGTAGTGAAATTTGAAATTGGGAAAAACACAAAGCGGCGTTCCTTGCAGTTCAATATACCCCGCGGCTTGCCGCGGGGTAATTCATTATTTCCCGCTCATGGCCATGGGCAGAGCCTGGCGTCATCTCAGTGAGTAAAATCCACAACCAGTTATCACTCCACTGTACAGCCCAAAGGCAATTCCCTATTTATTTGTCATCAATATTCATTTCCTCAATTTTTGCTTTTCCCTGCGGTTAAGAAACTACTCAAAATCNATTTTTATCCAACCATCCTCTCTCTGCAGATATCTGTAACTCCGGCCTAAGCCATTGACTTATTCAGTTGTGAGGCACGGGAACATAAGCTCCATGCCTAACTGATGCTGACAAGAAATTGCTTTTAGCGATCTGGGGGAATGACCTTTCCGAATAGCCTTATTTAATTTATATTTTATCACGATTTTAAACCATCAGTCAACGATTTGGTGTAAATATCCGGATATTTCATATTTCAAGCCGCCGTTGAGAACCCGGTTTCGCTATAGGCCCTGCAGGCCTTTGACCAGAAAGACCGCATGGCTGATAAAGCAAAAAAGCGTCTGTTTATCGGGCTGGTCATGGNACGATCATGCAGTCTGCCACTCAAAATCCAATATCTAACCGCACAGATCCAACTTTTTCCACTGGAGCTTATGCAAATGATTCTATTGTCCGTAAAGTCTAATGAAGTGTTCGGCAGAATTATCAAAAAAAAGAAATTCCAGATTGAACTTAGGGGNGAAAAGCGATTCCATGAGTTTTCCCCCACTCCCTATCTCACATTCAATGTCCATCTGGATGGTCTGGATAAGCATCACGATCATGCAGTCTGCCACTCAAAATCCAATATCTAACCGCACAGATCCAACTTTTTCCACTGGAGCTTATGCAAATGATTCTATTGTCCGTAAAGTCTAATGAAGTGTTCGGCAGAATTATCAAAAAAAAGAAATTCCAGATTATATTATAATGAAGTACAACATCCTGATAGTTGAAGACAATCAAAAACTGGCAAGCCTTTTTCAAGAGGCCTTGGGTGATGAGTATGATACACATCTGGCTTTTAATTTGAAACAGGCTAAGGCCTGTCTTGATGGTATCCACGGCCTTTTGTTGGACCTCCAGCTCCCAGATGGCGAGGGGCTGAGTCTTATCAAGCCTGCCCGGCAGACAAATCCTTCCTGTGTGATAATCGTGGTTACGGCCTATGGCACCATCCAAAAAGCAGTTGAGGCTTTAAAGCTGGGGGCCACGGATTTCCTGGAGAAGCCCGTGGATCTTGAGGCCCTTGTTCAACGCTTTCAGAATCTGTTTCCATTGCAGGGAATCAAAGACCTTGTGGCTGAATCAGCTAAGATGGTTGAGATGCTGCAAATGGCAGACCGGGTGGCTTCCACACCTTTTCCTGTTCTTATNTACGGCCTATGGCACCATCCAAAAAGCAGTTGAGGCTTTAAAGCTAGGGGCCACGGATTTCCTTGAGAAGCCCGTGGATCTTGAGGCCCTTGTTCAACGCTTTCAGAATCTGTTTCCGTTGCAGGGAATAAAAGACCTTGTGGCTGAATCAGCTAAGATGGTTGATGTGCTGCAAATGGCAGACCGTGTAGCTTCCACACCTTTTCCTGTTCTTATTACAGGAGAGACCGGAACCGGAAAGGATGTGCTGGCACGTTATATTCATCAGCACAGCGGCCGGAAAAAATTCATAGGGCTCAACTGTGCAAGCGTGCCTCAGGAATTGGCAGATTCAATTCTTTTTGGTCATTTGAAGGGTAGCTTCACAGGGGCAACAGAGACACGTAAAGGCCTTCTTTCTGCAGCCGAAGGGGGTACTCTTTTTTTGGACGAGATTGGAGAACTGCCGCTTTCTCTTCAGCCGAAGTTTTTGAGGTTTTTAGACTCTGGTTGTTATCTGCCATTAGGTAGCAGTCAGGAATCAAAAAGTGATGCCCGGATCATTGCAGCAACAAACAAAGACCTGAAAAAGGCTGTAAAAGAGGGCTCTTTCAGGAAAGATCTACATTTTCGTCTTACAACCTTTCCTATTCACATCCCGTCCCTCAGGGAGAGAAAAGACGACATTATTCCCTTGGTTAACCATCACCTTGAAAGGGTTGAACAAATGCTGGGCCGGAGGGTCTGTTTATCAGATAGTGCAAAGGAGCTTCTTCTGAAATATCATTTTCCGGGAAATGTAAGAGAGCTTTTTAATTTATTGGATCGAACCGCACTTCTGACAGGAGGCGACATTACTGATGGCTCCCTCAGATCGTTTTTAAGCCCTCCTCCTGAAGATGAGCCGGTGCCGGGTGATTTCTGGTCGGAAAGCCGGGGCCATGTCTTGAAAAGGGAAAAAGAACTCATAGATGCAGCCCTGGCAGCAACTGGCGGAAACAAGGCCGCTGCAGCCCGCGCTCTAAAGGTCAGTTACAAGACCCTTCTTAATAAGATGAAAAAATTAGGCTTATGAGTCTCGGCATCCTTTTTTAAATTCAAAATTCAAAATTTAGAATTCAAAATTGTGTCTGAACGGCCTTTTCGTTCAGACACTAATTACGTTGATTGACATAGGATAGGTTGAACGGTACATTGAAACAGAATTTATAATCTGTCATTAACATATGACAGTCTTTCTTCTAGGAGAGGAATAGAGGATGTTCGGGTTAGGGATGCCTGAGTTGCTGGTTATTTTGGTTATAATTCTCGTTATTTTTGGTGCTGGTAAGCTGCCAAAAATCGGTGAGGGCCTTGGAAAGGGTATCAGCAATTTCAAGAAGTCCATAAAGGAGAATGAAGAGACTGGGGACGATGTCAGCCAGGACGAAAAGACCGGATCGTCATCCGGCCATGAAAAATAACGATCTTATGAAGGCTGACAATAACTCCGAAGTATAGATCCCAGGACCTGAATCCGTTCTATGAAAGCATCATCCTCGACCTATCAAGATACTTCAATCTGGCGTTTTTTTTCGTCGGTTCGTCTGGCTGTATTTCTTTTAATTGCTCTGGCCATAACCTCTATTGTCGGTACTGTTATACCCCAGGGAGAATCACTTCAGTTCTATCTGGAAACATACGGCCCCGGCTTTTTTCGAATCATAAAGGTCCTCCATTTAAATGATACCTATCATTCCTGGTGGTATCTGATCTTACTGGGGCTTTTTAGCACTAATCTGGTGGTCTGCACCCTGAGGCGCTTGCCATTTACACTTAAACTTTGCAGGAGAGACAACCTGTCTGTGGATTCCGGGCGTCTGTTAAAGATGCCTTTTAAAAAGGACTGGGAAATAAAAGAGGAACTGGATAATGATTCCACTCAGTCAATCATCTCAGCATTTAAAAAGGTCGTTGGCAAATTCCATGAACGCGCAGATGTAGATGGGGGCAGGCTGTTTCTGGCGGAACGCGGAAAATGGAGCTACTGGGGCGTATATGGTCTGCATGGCAGCATACTGATTATTTTCTTTGGTGCCCTGGTTGGATTATTTCTGGGGTTCAAGGGCAGCGTCATGTTGCCGGAAGGGGAGACAATAGATCATATTGTGAACAGACAGACAGGAGAGCACATACCTCTTGGCTTTTCAGTCCGTTGTGATCGCTTTAAAATCTCCTTTTACGATAATGGAGCACCAAAGGAGTATCGATCCGACCTGACAGTATTAAATGATGATGATAAGGAGGTCTTCCATAAGTCCATTGTTGTTAATGATCCCATGGAATATAAGGGTGTTACTTTTTACCAGGCAAGCTATCGGGCTATTCCTGAGGTAACCGTGCAGGTCGCCAAGTCTGGTACCCCGCAGCGTTCCCTGACTATTTCTGCGTTTCAAAAGGCCTTATGGCCGGAAGAACAACTGAGCTTTGGTTTGATGCAGTATCAGCCCAGCGTCCATGGCAGGCCTGCAGCCCAGATCTGGGTTGGAGACCAGGAAGGCCGGGAAGGTAGTTTCTGGCTTTTAAAGGGAAATAAAAAGGAATTTAAAAAGGGTGAGAACTTGTACAGGATTTCCCTTACTAATGCCAAACAACGGTATCTGACAGGACTGCAAGTCAAGAAAGACCCCGGAGTCTGGATAGTGTGGTTGGGCTGTACGGTCCTCATTGTTGGTTTTACCGTAGTATTCTGGGTTCCGCATAGACGCATGTGGCTCTGGATAGGTCGTCGGAAGGGCAAGACCACTGTGATTCTGTCCGGTCAGACCAACAAGAATAAATTGCAGTTTGAAAAAAACATCAGAAAGATTGAAGAGGCTTTGAATTCCAGTTTAGGAGTATGGCAATGACCTTTTCCAGTTCATATCTTTTCAGTTTAACTACTTTCATATACATGGGGGCTGCTGCGCTCTATTTGATACACTGGATCTTCAGAGTGAAGAAGGTGGGGTTGCTGGCTACGGTCGTCACAGTTGGAGGCCTTGTCATTCAGACAGTCGGAATAGGCCTCAGATGGATAGAGTCTTACCAATTAGGTTATGGACACGCACCGCTTTCAAACCTTTATGAGTCCCTGGTATTTTTTTCGTGGGTAACGATCCTGGTTTATTTGATTATAGAATGGCAGGTCAAGCAACGTGTGATCGGGGCCTTTGCAACTCCATTTGCATCCCTTGCCATGGCCTATGCATCTTTTAGCCCCAATATTGAAGATAAAATACAGCCTCTCATACCAGCTCTTAAGAGCAATTGGCTCATTGCCCATGTTGTCACGTGCTTCCTTGGATACGCATCTTTTGCTGTTGCCTGCGGACTAGGTATTATGTACCTTTTTAAAAATAGATTCAGTGGGGCATCAGAGGGGGGATCAGGGGGGATTATGGGTGTTATACCTGATTGCAAAGTCCTTGATGAGTTGATACATCAGACAATCGTCTTTGGTTTCCTCTGGTTGACCCTTGGCATAATTACAGGGGCTATTTGGGCCAATGATGCTTGGGGTACGTACTGGAGTTGGGACCCAAAGGAGACCTGGTCATTGATAACCTGGTTTGTATATGCTACGGCCCTTCACGCAAGATTTGTCAGGGGGTGGGCCGGTCGCAGGATCGCCTACTTATCGATAGTGGGTTTTGTTTCAGTGATGTTTACATACTTTGGGGTGAATTTCCTGCTTTCGGGTTTACATAGTTACGGGTCACAATAGGGATTAAAGGATTAAAGGATTATAGGATTAAAGAACCATATTCTTTATCTGAAATACTAATAATTTTGCAAAAGGCTCAAGAGGGGTTTAAATGTTCGGTTTAGGCACACAAGAGCTGTTGGTCATCCTGGTAATTGCCTTTTTTATTTTTGGAGGCAAGAAGCTGCCTGAAATAGGGGCGGGACTTGGAAAGGGGCTGAGGGCCTTCAAGTCCGGTTTGAAGGACCTGGAAAATGAGGTCGATTCGGAAAAGCTTCTAGATAACAAATCCAGCAGTTCATCAAAAACAGAAGACAAGAAAAAGGTTTAGCGGCTTCACAGATTGTGTAGTATGCCTTTCTTCAAGCAAGCCATGATCCTCGCCGCAGGTCCGGGTACACGCTTGCAGCCCCTTACATTTCACTTACCAAAGTCTTTATTCCCAGTATTAAACAGGCCTTTGCTTCACAGATTACTCGACCAGCTTGAGGATGCCGGGTTCAGGAAGATTGTGATCAACTGCTTTCACCTCGCACATCTGGTGTTGGAGATGGTGGGGTCTTATAAGGCCAGGGCCGAAATTGTAACACTGGTGGAACCATCACTGCTGGGAACCGGCGGGGCGCTCAGAAATGCCCTGCCTCATATCTCAAAAAACGAGCCCCTGCTGGTTATAAACGGCGATGTGGTAACAGATTTGGATCCGGCCCGAGTAGTTAATCTGCATCAGCACCATGGAGCTAAGGCATCGCTGGTGGTCCACAAGAGGGAGCCGTGGAACAATGTGGCTGTGATGGAAGAAAATATTTCGGGTTTTAATTACAGCGGGCCGGATGCCATGGCCTTTACAGGTATTTCCGTATTGGAACCGGAACTTATCAGGACTATCCCTGAAGATTGTCCCAGTTCTTTAATTGATACATTTAAGGCAGTAATTGATCAGGGTGGTCGCTTGCAGGCCATTAGAGCTGATCACATTTCCGGTCATTACATATGGGAGGATATAGGATCGCCCGGAGGATATCTGTCTGCCCATAAAGTGCTTTTTGCAGGTGATAATAATAGGTGTTTGGTTGGTCAGGGCACCGAGTTGCCTGGCGATCTTGTATGGAAGGACTGGGTCTCTATAGGGCATGGAGTGAGCTTGGGATCTGGTGTTACTCTTTGCAGGAGTGTGATTTGGGAGGGGAGCGATGTCCCTTCCGGAGCAGTTCTTAAGGATTGTGTTTTTACTCCTTATGGAAATATTGTCCTTTGATTAGTCGGCTTAAACCTT
>NKAJ01001648.1_pt2 | contig 12614 bp, 11 predicted proteins | sample 1556001 | NCBI WGS metagenome assembly NKAJ01 (sample SAMN06204642, study PRJNA360343) | marine sediment metagenome | isolation source: Jiulong cold seep at northern South China Sea | place: China: South China Sea, Jiulong cold seep | collected 2013-06 | reverse complement strand
TTAAAAAGTGCTCTCTTGAAAATGGGAGATAGAGCCGGACCTTGACGAGCCCGACCCTCTCGCCCAGTCCGTTAAGGTAGTTGACCGTCTCCTCGATCACATCACAACTCGATGCCATGGATATGATGATCCTGTCTGCTTCAGGGTCACCTACGTAGTCAAAAAGATTGTATGNGGGAGATAGAGCCGGACCTTGACGAGCCCGACCCTCTCGCCCAGCCCGTTCAGGTAATTGACCGTCTCCTCGATCACATCACAGCTCGATGCCATGGATATGATGATTCTGTCTGCTTCAGGGTCTCCTACGTAGTCAAAAAGATTGTATGTTCGACCCACCAGGGCGCTCACCTTTTGCATCTCTTCTTGGACGATATGAGGAATCTTTTCGTAAAAAGGATTAGCCCCCTCCTTGTTCTGGAAGAATATGTCAGGGTTCTGGGCAGTGCCCCTTAACTGTGGATACTCCGGGTTCATGCAACGGCTTCTGAAATCATCGATTGCCTCCCGGTCTACAAGGGCTGCCATGTCATTATAATCAATAAACTCTATCTTCTGTATCTCGTTGGAGGTCCTGAATCCGTCGAAAAAGTGAATAAACGGAAGGCTTGCCCGGATACTGGCAAGATGGGCCACAAGGGCGAGATCCATGTTTTCTTGAACCGATGCCGAGGCAAGGAGGGAGAAGCCCGTTTGTTTGACCGCGTTGATGTCTGAATGGTCACCGAAAATGGAAAGGGCATGGCCGGCAATAGCCCGTGCCGAGACATGAAACACAACCGGCATGATTTCACCCGCAATCTTGTACATGTTGGGAATCATAAGGAGCAGGCCCTGGGATGCCGTAAAGGTTGTGGACAAGGTGCCCGCGGAAAGCGCCCCGTGAACCGCACCTGCCGCACCTCCTTCTGACTGCATTTCCATCACTTTCAAGACCTGGCCAAAGATGTTTTTTCTTCCGTGGGCAGCCCATTGATCACAGTATTCTCCCATACTGCTTGAAGGCGTAATTGGATAGATGGCTGCCACGTCGCTCATGGCATAGGCCACATGGGCCGCTGCCTCGTTTCCTTCAACGGTCTTTGTCGTTGCGCTCATGCTCTTTCTCCCTTCATCGCAAATAGTGTCCGTCGATTGTTGTTAGTTGTCCGTTATGGAAAAGGAAATCGCTGTACTGTTATGCTGTCGAGTTACTTGACTATATGCGTTAAACTATATGGCATCAAAAAGTCAACTATATTGTATCCGTTTAAAGGTTTAAAGGTTCAAGGGTTCAGGGTTGACCGAAAACCGAGGCGTGGCAGTTGAACGGATACACATTATCTTGGGGTGCATATCCTTGCTTTCTTGCAGTGCAATGAAGAAAGCTGTTGAAGCAAAAATTGAGGCTATTGAATTGCCGCCGGGCTATGAGCTGGCCTGGGGAGCGAAAAAATTTCAATCAGGTTGAAAGAGAAATTCGAGCCTTGCTTGATGCCCGGAATGGCTGAGTAAGATAAGCTCAAACAGGCTTAAGATCATATCTCGTACTTCTGCCTTTTCCAGCCCCTTTCTGCAGAACACCTTTTTTTTCAAGGTCAGCCAGATCACGACTGGCAGTGACCTTACTGCACTTTGTCATACCCGCATATTTTCGCGTTGTCATGCCACCCTCGAATCTATCTCCGTCATCGAGAAGCCGGTTAAGCATTTTTTGTTGCCGCTGATTCAAAGCGGTGTCTGCATGATGAGTCCAGAAAGAAGCCTTCTGCACAACCTGTCTGACCAGCCAGCTTGATTCATCCAGAGCAGCATGCAGTGTTTGTAAAAACCATCCCAGCCACTCGGTGATATCAAGGCCATTTTTCCCTGATTTTTCCAGGATAGAATAATAGCCCTTTTTATCCAGGCTGACATGTTTGGAAAAGGAAATAATTTGCAATAGCAGAGGGAAATTCCGGGATAAGAGATAATCGGTTATGGCTCTGCCTATTCGACCATTTCCATCATCAAAAGGATGAATCATTATAAACCACAGATGAGCTATTGCCGCTTTAATGAGCATGTCGTCATTGGTATCAGTATTGACCCAGGACAAAAAGCGGTTCATTTCATCATCAACACTGTTTCCTGGAGGGGCTATATAATGAACTTTCTCTCCGCTGACCGGCCCCGAGACAATCCGCATCTCCTCTTCCCCTCTGAAGCAACCGGTACGGATTTGGTGAAGGCCGGAATAGCCCGTTGGGAACAGAGCAGCATGCCAACCAAAAAGAAACTTTTTAGTGAGAGCCTCCTTGTTCTCCCGAGCATCTAACAGTATGGCAATAAGATTATCAGAACGGCTGTTTGAATCATCATGCATGACAGGCAAACCAAGCCGTTTCCGCACGGACGCCCGAACCGAGCTGCGACGAAGAATCTCACCTTCTATGGCTGATGTCTCAATGGCATCATCAGTGAGAACCCGTGATCTGGCCTCAAGTAAGTCACCAGCCAAAGCGCGGCACGTCATATCAAGCTCACCGATTTTCCGGGATATTGCCGCAATTTCAACCAGTAAAGGCTTTGCGTTGTAATAAAAACCAGGCCAACCAGGATGTTGCCATATCCATTTTTGATGTGATTGCATGGAACAATCGTATCACAAATTGTCCGATTAAGCCATTCTTTCACATCACAAACAACGGACCAAGTATTTACAGGAAACAAAATGTAAAAAAGTAAAGAGATCCATAAGGACTCCTTAAACTGCGAATGTAACTGTTCAGCACAACAACCGGGGTAGAAATCCCGGCCTATGTTTTAAAAATAAATTTAAGCAGTTTGTTACTCAGATGCTGAAAATCAGCCTTTTCACTTAGATCGCTAAAAAAGTGAACCCCATACCTGCGGCATGCCAAGCTCAAGAGCAAGGCGGATATTCGGCCCTACATCAAATTTTCCTTCGTTTAAGAAATGATAGCCGTTAATGTATGCTCTTCATCAGGTGTAAGCATTCGTGCATCATCTAAGGCATTTGCCGTCTCAATACAGAGCATGGTTTTGTACGCATCATCTTTCATATCGCTCATTGTTGCGCATTTATCTATCCAGGGATTCCAGACGACGACGGAAGAAGAGCCCTCTGCGCAAATATGTACCGTTCTATCCTGATCATGAAGTGTCAGCGGATTGTGCACTTTCTGATAGATGCGATCAACCTCTTTGGAGATGTAAAGATTGCCTCTCTGCATTTTATTCTCTTTGGTTAATGCATCAAAATACGTTGTTGTATCCAAACCTTCGACATAAACATTGTCAATATTTGCGACTGCAAAATAGCTATGAAGGGCAGAGGTAATCTCAAAGGCTTTCTTGTCGCAGTTTTTTGTGGTGAGTGCGATGGTAAGTGTCTGGGCTACAGTGACACGCAAGAGAAGTTCAAACCTGTAAGACCACAGTTGTAAACTCTCGGCAGAGCTTTTCAACTGAAGCCTCACCTCTGTAGAGTACTCATTGGTTTCATTCACCTCAAGAAGCTCCCATAAAAAGTTTCTCGCAAAACCGTGTTGAGGCAGACTGCTGTCAGTTTTATGCTCGCCGAACCAGGGCCAGCAGATCGGAACGCCGCCGCGTATCGCTTTGCCCGCTTTAAAAAAGCTTGTTTCGCTTAACCATAAAAGAGGTTTCTTGCCAACGCACTCGTAATGAAACAGATGAGCCCCTTGAAGTGCTATTTTGGCACGGGCGCTTTTATTGCTAACCTCTATGTACTCAAAACCGTTTTCGAATTTTTTATACTCTGTCATTTGTATTACTCAATTGGCCGTAAGCTGTCACAGGCACCCCACGGAGTCTGCGCTTACCTCTTTACGCGGTTGCTCCCGCCCGCATACAGCTATTCATAAAAATTCTGTAGAATCGGTTCATCACAAAAACCTGACTTGCCCGTGAATTCGCACACATCCATAAAATTGCCCTTGCTCGGCCCGCGGTCGGTTGACGTACCGAGCCTGCACCCGGCGTAATTCGGGCCTTTCATAAACACACCATCTAAAGATAACACCTCTTCCAATACGCACAACCTGTACCGGGCGATCCAGTCCGCGGCCGCGGTCTCGTCTTCATTATAAATCGCCCAGCAGCCTTTTACCCCTTTCTTATTCCCGGGCCAGTTGCCGCCCACATTGTAGGCTACGGAATTTACCTTGCTCTCCGCCGAACTTGCTTCCGGATCTGATCGAAGCCCGTGCCAATGAAATCCTTGAGGACAATCTTGAGGCGGTTATTAAGATTCCTCTCCAGGATGCGCTGAAGGCTGAAAACATTCAGCAATACGATTACATGACCCCCTATGTAGAAGATCTGCAAAATGTGATCGATATGGACGTCATCGCAAAACCGGATATCCACATCGGGGCTGATGCCATGGGTGGTTCCGGTTTGGCATATTATGCTGCCATTAAAGAACGTTATGGCCTCCAGAGGCCAAAACATTTACTTTTTNAGCAAGCTTGGGAATTAAACGGTCACTTTATGAGTGAGAAATGCAAACAGGGAGAGAGTTATCCTCTCGGGGCCACGGTCTGCCCGGGAGGGGTCAACTTCAGCGTTTTCTCCAGGAACAGCACGGTCATAGAATTACTTCTCTTCGATGCGGCTGATGATGCCGNATGGGTGGTTCCGGTTTGGCATATTATGCTGCCATTAAAGAACGTTATGGCCTCCAGAGGCCAAAACATTTACTTTTTCCTCTTTTTCACGACACATTGAAAATTCCTTGACCTGCAGCTTCCAACAGTGCTATAGAAATTATTTTGTGGTGCTTGGGAGTGCCGTTTCAATCCAAATCGCAAAAAACGATTTCCTATCATCTGGGCATTGACCTTGTGCAGGACCCGGTCCGTGTGCAGCACATTCCTGATGACGACGAGCTTGCGCAGTGCCGGGAAATGGGCCTTCTAACAGGCCGCAGACTCGGGGAAATCGTTAAATAAGGAGAAAACATACAATGAAAAAATGGCGATGTACGGTTTGTGGTTACGTTCATGAGGGCGACGCGCCTCCGGACGCCTGCCCGAACTGCGGGGCATCCAAGGACAAATTCGTGGAAATGGAAGCCGGAGCCGAGCCCATTCACATGAATCAGGGGCAGAAGATTTCCTACGGGACGAGTCCGGAAGTAAATCCCTTCTTCGGAGACTACGAGGGCATACAGCCTTTTATATACAATCTTCCGGCAGGCTCGCGTATTCCCCTTCACAAGCATCCGACCACGGATGAACTTTTTTTCATCATCAAGGGAAAATTCAGGTTCAAGGTCGGCGAAAAAGAAATAGTCGCTTCTGCAGGGGACCTCATCCAGGGAAAAATGGATGTACCGCACACATTCGAGAACATAGGCGACGAGCCCGGTGCATTTCTGTCCGTCAAAGGTCCCAAGCCCGTGGACCGGGTTATGCTCGAAGAGTAGGAACAAGGATACCAGATGGATACAAATCTGAATCTAAAAGCCTTTCAGCAGCTCAGTTATGGCCTTTACGTGGTCTGTTCAAGCGACGGCGATAAAATGAACGGCCAGATTGCCAACTGTGTTTTCCAGGTCACTTCCAGTCCGCCGAGAATTGCCGTTTCCCTGAACAAGGAGAACCTTACTCACGAGTTTATTCAGAAAAGCGGCGAATTCAGCGTGTCTGTTCTTGAAGAATCTGTTCCCATGAAGTTCATCGGCCTGTTCGGATTCAAGTCCGGAAGAGATGTGGACAAGCTTTCCCATGCGGGTCATGAACAAGGTGTAACCGCCTGCCCCGTTGTTACGGAGCATACCCTGTCCACGATGGAGGCAAAGGTCATCGGACAGTTTAATGTCGGGACTCATACCATATTTATTGGAGATGTGGTAAGTGCAAACGTTATCCGCGAAGGTACTCCCCTGACCTATGACTATTACCACAAGGTCAAGAGGGGCAAGAGTCCGAAGAATGCTCCCACCTACCAGGAATCCCAACCTTAAGCAGGGACTGGATCCGGCGAGGACAGGGGCCGGTCATGGTTCTGCTCACTGTAAGGAAGGCTTCGCCAGGGTCCGGTGCATAAATCCAGACTGCCGTAAAGAATATCTCCTGGCATTTAGTTGCAAGGGGCGCTGGTTCTGCCCAAGCTGCCATTCCAAAAAGGTGATCAAGTTCGGAGAGGATGTATGTAACAATATTCTATATCCAGTACCCCACAGCGTGAATTAACTCCTCCAGAGGCCAAAACATTTATTTTTCCCCCTTTTTCACGACACATTGAAAATTCCTTGACCTGCAGCTTCCAACGGTGCTATAGAAATTCGTGTGTGGTGCTTGGGAGCGCCGTTTCAATCCAAATCGCAAAAAGCGATTTCCTATCAGCTATATTTCAAAATTATGGAATCCTTTCTTTCTCTCTCCACATTTAAAGGCAGTCCCCAGAATATCCGGCGCAGGTTACTTCGCGATGTTGTTATTGTCATAACTGTAACGATCCTGGTTTTGACGAGTCTTATTTTGTACCTGGGAGCTAAAATTCGAAAGGAAGCCTCTGTAATCATTATCTCCGATACTGCTCTCATTGTAAAAAAACGTTTTTCCCGCTTCATTGAACCCATTGAGACCTATCTTGCCATTGGTGTGGGATGGGGACAAGACGGGATACTTGAAGATATGGATGACAGGGATATGCTCAGGCTGTTCATTCCCATGCTTGAAGCCCATAATCATATTTCCGGGATGAGTATTGCCGATTCCAGCGGCGAAGAATTTTTTCTTAAACATGAAGGAGAAAAATGGCTGGCCCGCCGCTCCAGTGAAAAAAAGGGAAAGCGCCTTGCTCATTGGCAGGAATGCCGGGATGCTAACCATCTGCTGAGATCATGGCAGGAAGAAATTGATTATGATCCGCGTAATCGTCCCTGGTTTTTAGAAGCTCAGGGAAAAGGCGTAGGAAAGATCTCCTGGACAGACCCATATCTTTTCTTCACTGCAGGAAAATACGGAGTCAGTGCATCCTCTTTCTGGCAGAGTCCTGATGGGGGAAAATGTAATGTTATGGTTTTTGATCTTATGCAGGATGACCTGCTTAACTTCTTAAATACTCTAGAGGCAGGAAAAAAGGGCCATATTATTCTCATTGAGAGCGATGGTTCCCTTATTGCCCACAACCAGGTTGGCCGCTCAGAAAATGCAGATGTGCATCAGTCGGTATCCAGGGCCTTGGAACTTTGGCATAATGGCGATAAGCAGGAAATAGCGACTATGGAATTTTCTGTAGGCCGGGCAACATGGTGGGCCAGTTTTACACCCTTGAATCCAAATGATCCTTCATCGTGGGTAGGAGTAATAGTCCCTGAGAGTCAGATTGCAGGCAATATCAAGAAGCAAAGGCTGAAAGTAGCAATGGCAGGAGCCATTGTTTTTGCCATTGGAATCATCCTGGCTTTACGACTGGTAAGCAAATACAGCTATCAGTTGCGGGATTTGCCTCGGCAGAATATCAGTAATGCCAATTTTGAAAATGAAGTTCTCGCCTTAATTGAAGCTGGCGAGAGTGCAACCTTGGAATTTAAGTCCACCATGCGTGCCAATCTGAAAACAGGCAAAGCAGGAAAGGAAATAGAGCTTGCATGGATGAAAACGGTGGTTGCTTTTATGAATTCCGATGGAGGTATTCTCCTGATTGGTGTGGATGATGACGGCAATATCGTAGGGACTGAGGCGGATGATTTTGAAAATGAAGATAAATGTCGGCTCCATTTCAAAAATTTAATCAACCACCATATCGGCCCAGAATTTACCCGCTTTATTCATCTGAAGATTAGAGAGATACAAGAGAAAGTGGTTCTGGTTATCGAGTGCGAAAGGGTGAGGAAGCCGGTTTTTCTCACCATGGGGAAAAATGAAGACTTTTATGTTCGCTCCGGCCCCTCAAGCCTCAAGCTCAGTATGAGCCAGATGGTGAAGTACCTTGAGCAAAGGAATTAATCAAAGATCCAAGTTTTTGCCGTACAAAAATAAACTGGAGGATACAAACTTATGCTGAAAAAAACGCTTAGTCTCATTTTTTTCATTCTATTAATGGCAGGCGGAGCAGCCCAGGCCCAGGTGTCCGTCACTTATTCATCCCAGGGGAAACAGTATTTTACCATGACCATTCCAGACAGTTGGCGGGTAAACGTTGGCTTTGAAGTTGATCCCGCCCTGATGCCGGAAGGCGAGAGACCAATGGCCCGGCTTATCACCGCCATGCCTGGTGATGGCACTCCACTGTGGTTTGGCATGTGGGTCCCGGCGGATGTGAAAAATTTTAAAGAAGCAAGAGAATATATGGATTCCCTGGATATTGAACTGCTCACCGATGTGGTTACCAAGGAGCGTAAGTTTGATACCTTAAACGGTATGGAGGTCTATTACGCCAGTGGCACCGGCAAAAAAGAGGATGAGACCATGAATTTCCATGGCGCCTTTGTGCAGCTTTCAAAAGAAAGTGTGGCCATAGCAATTTACATTGGCCCCCATGAGACAACGGTTACCCACGGTGATGAACTTGTGCGGATGTTTCATTCATTACAATCAGTAAAACAGTGAACCGGGAGAGAGTGACATGAAAAAAATGAAAGTGTTTTTGTGTATGATTTGTACCGCACTTCTGCTCTCTCCTTTGACGGGATGCGGTTCAAAAGGGTATAGTGGTGATGGCGACTATTACCGTCGGGATCCATGGGCCTCTGATTATTATTACCGGTCCCGGGTGCACCACCATCACCACCGAAGTCATGTGCATCGTCCGGGTGATCGACCCGACAGGCCCAGACCTCCGAGACCACCTAAACCGCCAAATAGGCCCATGCCGCGCCCCTCCCACCCAATTGCCAGGTAGGGCAAGAGGTTGGCCTGTTTACCTGTTAGCACCTGAGTCGGCATCAATGCCGGCCTACATGACAATTAGTAACTGTTCAGCAGCACCCCATCTGTCCGCGATCAGGCCGTCCAGCATAGCGATGTACCGAAGTCTGCGCTTATCTGCTGGTCGGCCTGCTGGAGTTTATGCCCTTTAGGGTGAACATCTGTGGCACCCGGAGTCTCCCTGCGGTCGCTTACCTCTTCTAAGTAACAAAATGAAGATAATGCTATAAAAATAATGCCAAAACAATAAATTGCGATACATGTCCCCTTGATGGAAAAATCTTTGTTACTTGTATGTTAGAGGCCGGGTTACGATCGATGCCATTACACAGGACGACACAGACTAGAACCAATGAGGCAAACGACACAACGCCTACCGAATTTCAGAGTTTCTATCATTCCCCGGTTTGACCGGGGAATCCAGACACCGCGGGCTCGCGAGCAACTGGATCCCGCCGCCTTCAGCGGGGAATGACGCCCGTGAGGATTCCTGAAGTATTAAGCTCTCTTTTTCGATTCATTGGCCAGAGGGACCATACCACAGCTTTTGAACGTTACCAAAATTTTACATTTGTATATGTGATCTTGAACTTTTAGATGTGCTATTTCATATTTTCACTCAACCGTTTAATTATTAATGGGTATTGCGAATGAAAGCTCCAGGCGGCCTCTTCTTTACGCATTAACAGCCCTCTTTCCGGTGCCTTAAGGCCAAATCTTAGTGTCAACAGAATGTCGGTGCTTACCCACGGACTTTTTAGAAAATAACCGTGTCCGTTACCTGATGCGGTGTTCTCAGCCTCGGCAACATCAATGATCACCGTTTCCCCCAAACTTTTCAGAGACTGAAGGTCTTCAGGCGTCAGCCCCAATTCTCCGGGAGCGCCCAAACGGGGCCATCCAAAAAATCTTAATGCCCAGTTCAGGGCAGTATCATTTGCATTGGTATAAATGGTAATGTTTTCTGCGATATCATCAAATCCATCCCTGTACCTTGCCGCAAATAGCATCAAGTCAATATCCGGTGCCGTAAATATCACCTGACCTATTTTCAATGTTTTTTTCAACTGGGAGACCTGAATACCATAGGCCATGAGCCTAAGCTCATGTAATGCTTGGCTGACAATACGTGCACCGGCGCTGTAACTCAAAATATGAATATTCTCTGCTTCTGTTCTATCAGCCAAATAAAGGAGAAGCATTCGAAAGTGCTGGGCCGTAAATGCAGCAGTTTCGATATCGGAAAANCGTAAATATCACCTGACCTATTTTCAATGTTTTTTTTAACTGGGAGACCTGAATACCATAGGCCATGAGTCTAAGCTCATGTAATGCTTGGCTGACAATACGTGCACCGGCGCTGTAACTCAGGATATGAATATTCTCTGCTTCTGTTCTATCAGCCAAATAAAAGAGAAGCATTCGAAAGTGCTGGGCCGTAAATGCAGCAGTTTCGATATCGGAAAAGTAATCTCTGAGCCGCTGTTTTGAAGGCCAGGAATAGGCGATAAACGCGCCGGGACAACCCATATAATACCACAATTCGGCTGCCATTAGAACGGGGTATGTGAAGTCCACCCTAAATCCGGGAACAAAAATAAAAATGCTTTTTGTATCTGAATTTGAAAGGCGATGATTGATACGGGCAATGAAGGAATCATCGGTTTGTATCCCTTTATGAAGCGAGGTTTCAAGCGTTTTTACAGCAGAACCGATTCTGTGCAGGGTTTCGATACGTTCAATGTTCAGCGGTAGCACCTTTGGTCGCTTTTCCATCAAACTTACCGCACGTATTTCAGGCCAATTCATTTCTCCGGTCCCAAGACGGACGCTTGCAATACCTAAAGAAAGACTCCTGCTGCGCTCGTTTCCATAAAATTCAGGATGAAAAGGGCCCATTTCGACCGGTTCTCTGTCAGTTGCGTAATAGACATCAAAAACCGGTGGAGATACGTCCTTAGGAAGATTTAAAAAAGGTTCCAGCTTGCTGTCTCTGTATATCAACGGCGTTGACATGAGCACCGTGTTCCTTATTACAGGCCGGTTGTAGACATACAAAACCAAGATGCAAAGCAGGATGAATCCCGGAATAAGCCACTTTATAGAAAACCGTTTTTTCATTTTAATTATTTTTTAGGGCAATGGCAGAATTCACTGAGACCAGACCATCACCGACTTGTTTAGACACTGAAAGAAGCACATTTTCCATTTTTTCTGCAGCACCCCGGGTATCTCCAGGCAGTTTGACCTCCAGGTTATGGGCCAACTCCTCAATTTTATTCTTTTGCACGGGACTCATCACTCCCGCAATGACCATGAGCGAATAAAGCTTCCCATATTTAACTTCCCATTTTCAGCACCGCTATCCCTGAAATCTTCCAATGTTTAAAAATGGTGAGAATAATAAGCCTCAAAAAGACGGACTCATTTCGCAAACCCTGCTTTGCCCTCTGGCCTAGCCAGATGGACGAATTCGAGTAGACGCCGCTCCATATAAGGATAGAACGGATTCCACCGGAGCCGCAGCATGTCTGCAGCAGATATCTGCAGCACACCGCGCTCTCCTCGCAGTTCTATGTTCCCAAGCCGAATTCCCGGGTTCCCACCTGAATAAGATCCTCCGTAGAGCGGATCGTTTATGGGAAAGGGCAGTGCGACATGTGACAGAGAGTAAATCCCTCTAGGCCACTTTAGTCCAAGGGGTATCTCGGCAATCTTTATTCTCCCCGGTATTTTTCTACGAACGACAACACCCCGACTATCATTACTCTCGTTGGTCACGAGACTGACTGTGAAAGATAGACTCTCATCGCGGAACATGGCCTCTATCTTCGGCCCGGGATCTTCTTTGAGCAACTGCTCTACTTCAGAGATGCGGTTGATGTCGAAAAGCACCAGTTCGTGCCCGCCGGCCGGAAGTTGTTCGAACATTCCTTTTATGACGGCCGGTGTCGACACCGTGGCGTCAACCACCGATTGAAAAGCCAAAACCTTTGGAAATCGTCTCAGTTTTCCGGCGGAACCTGTCGCTTTCAAGCGCGCCTGAATTTCAATGGTCAGGCGGTAGACCTGGTTGCTGGCATTCACGGCAAAGGAGTTGTACTTGAAGGGATCGTACTCGGGCAAAATAGCGTTCCACGCGAGTTTACTGAGGCGAAGCAGGCGTCCTAGCTTCGCCTGCCAATTGCCCATGGCTGCCAATGGTGTAATTCTGATGGACGGTGAAATCAACACCAGTCCGCTGATCTGCGGCAACGAGGGATTTTCCAGTGATAAAAGCGCGTAATTCACGGCCAGGGCCCCGCCGTTGGAGTAGCCCACGAGGTAGAGCGGCCGTTCACCAACTTTGTCACGCAGACGGTGAACGGCCAGCAGAACTGCCGCATTCATGTCCTCCAACCGAACCCGAACCAGGCCAGAGGGTGCGGTACCGTGGCCCGGCAGCCGCAGGCCGATTACCCAGGCATCTTCGGCGTTTAGTCTTTGTCCAAAGTTTCGCAGGCTGTAGGGCGAATCTGACATGCCGTGCAACAGCAACACACCCACTTCGGGCGCATCCGTGGAAAGCTCAAATGTACGGTTCCAGTTTGGAGACCAAAGACCGGGGTCAGAGAGGCTTCCCCGATGATAGCGGCTAATAAGGCCCCGATCCCCGGGTAGAATACGGGAAAAGACGCGCTCGTCAAGCTGATCGAAGAGCCGTTTCTCCAGCGCAAGATAATCTTCAAAGCT
>NKAJ01001201.1_pt1 | contig 12624 bp, 11 predicted proteins | sample 1556001 | NCBI WGS metagenome assembly NKAJ01 (sample SAMN06204642, study PRJNA360343) | marine sediment metagenome | isolation source: Jiulong cold seep at northern South China Sea | place: China: South China Sea, Jiulong cold seep | collected 2013-06 | reverse complement strand
TATCCGCCATATACTGCATCCCCCTGACAATCCCTAAATCACCAAATCACCAAATTCCCAAATCACCAAATTCCCAAATTCCCATATCCATAGAAACCCCTGACCTGTGCGGCAGATATACGGCGGCCGTAATGGAAGGGATCAGGATCGGTCCTTCACCTTACTGGATGGCTATGAGATTGCAGGCCAGTGGAATCAGGCCGATAAACAATGTAGTAGATGTGACAAACTACGTACTGATAGAACGAGGACAACCGCTCCATGCCTTTGATCTGGATATGCTCACAGGACCGGCTATTAAAGTCAGGCCGGCAAGGCCAGGAGAAAAGATAAAGACCATTGACGGTAAGCACAGAGAGCTCCGGCCGGATATGCTGGTCATTGCGGATGCGGAGAGGCCGGTGGCAGTGGCCGGTGTCATGGGCGGGGCTGAAACCGAAGTCAATGATGACACAAAGCGTATACTCCTTGAAAGCGCCTGGTTTGCTCCAACGCAGGTAAGAAGGACATCCAAGGCCCTTAAAACGATTACAGAGTCCTCATACCGGTTTGAGCGGGGTGTTGACCCGGAAGGAGTAATAAGTGCACTTTACAGGACAGTGGAGCTTATTGGTCAGGTAACCGGCGGCTGTCTGGTTCAAGAGGTTAAGGATGTTTATCCAAGACCCTATAAACCCGGATATCTGTCTCTTCGTCCTGAAAGGGCCAACAAGCTTCTCGGCACAGGGCTTGAGCCCGGACAGATAGCCCAATTCCTGGAAAGGATTGGTATTGAGCTTAGTCATGTTGACGATGAAAAAATCAAAGGAATGGTGCCTACATACCGTCTTGACCTGAAAGAAGAGGTAGATCTGGTAGAAGAGATAGCCAGACTCTACGGCTTTCCCAATATACCGACTCAGGTACCCCGGGCCGGGATTGCCGCCAGGGCACCGGAACCGTCTCAAGGGCTTGTTCACAGGATAAGAAATATCCTCTCGTCTCAGGGCATGACCGAAGTGATCTCATATAGTTTTATGTCACCACAGGAAATAGAGGCACTGGGTCTGGGCAAAAATGATCCAAGGATGCAGATGGTAAGTGTGCAGAATCCCTTGAGCGATGATCAGTCAGTAATGAGGACCAGTATCATCCCCTCGCTGATGGGCACAGTAGCCAGAAACCAGGCGAGACGGAACATGGACCTTGGACTTTTTGAAATCGGCACTGTATTTTATGCAAGGGGAACAGGTGAACTTCCCCTTGAAGAACAGAGAATAGTTGCCCTGTGCACAGGGACGCGCTATCCTGAATCATGGTCATGGCCGATGGAGCAGGTAGATCTTTTTGATTTAAAAGGAGTGCTGCAAGGGTTGCTCCAGGCCCTTGGGATCTCCGAATGGAAAACCGTGCTTGAGACACCGGATGGTCCTTTTTACCTGCCAGGCACNTACAGAACCCCTTGAGCGATGATCAGTCGGTAATGAGGACCAGTATCATTCCCTCGTTGATGGGGACAGTAGCCAGAAACCAGGCGAGGCGGAACATGGACCTTGGACTTTTTGAGATTGGCACTGTATTTTATGCAAAGGGAACAGGTGAACTTCCCCTTGAAGAACAGAGAATAGTTGCCCTGTGCACAGGGACGCGCTATCCTGAATCATGGTCATGGCCGATGGAGCAGGTAGATCTTTTTGATTTAAAAGGAGTGCTGCAAGGGTTGCTCCAGGCCCTTGGGATCTCCGAATGGAAAACCGTGCTTGAGACACCGGATGGTCCTTTTTACCTGCCAGGCACCTCTGCCAGGATAGCATTGGGGGGAAATTCCGTCCTGGGCAGCTTTGGGCAAATCGATCCGGATATTTTGGAATTCTGGGATATAGACGGGCCGGTATTTTTGTTTGAACTCTCCTTTAATGCTTTAGAAACAGCCGCGTCCCGGCAGCTTAAATTCACTCCCCTTGCCAGGTATCCTGCTGTGGAGAGGGATATTGCAGTAATTGTCCCGGACAGGCTTTCTGCTCAAGATCTCCTGGAATATATTTCCGGACAGGCCCCGGATTTTCTTGAAGAAGTGCGGATCTTTGATATTTACAGGGGAAAACCTGTTCCAGAAGGCTCAAAGAGCATAGGCATGCGCTTTACATACAGGGCTTTGGATCATACACTCTCAGACCATGAGGTCTCAGAAGTCCATGATCCAATGGTCCGCTCTGTTCTTCAATCCTATAAGGCAAAGCTGAGGGACTGATGGGGGCCTTGACCAAGCGGGAAATCGCGGAGACAGTAAGCAATGAACTTGGCTATTCCTTGCGTGTCAGCCTGCAACTGGTCAATGAGATCTTCAGCCAGATCAAGGCATCACTGATCAATGGCGATCAAGTGAAGATTGTGAGGTTTGGTGCCCTGCGCAGCGTGCAAAAGTCAGCACGCAGAGGGACCAGCCCTGTTAATGGGGAGCCGATTATTATTCCCGCCCAGCGCACAGTGGCTTTCCGCCCCAGCCGGTTACTTAAGAGGATCGTAAATGCCAGGACAGGGGAAGAAATACTACCGGATAGGTGAGGTAAGTGAGCTGATCGGGGTTGAACCTCATGTGCTTCGCTACTGGGAAGGCGAATTTCGGCAAATCCATACCCACAGGGTTGCAAAACAACGTCTTTACAGGATTGAAGATATAGATTTTATAAGGCGTATAAAAACTCTTCTTTACGATGAAGGATTTACTATAGCCGGTGCCAGGAGGCGGATCACAGAAGAACAAAAGATGAAGGATGCCGGAGACAGGACCAATAAGTTGCTCAAGGAAATCCGGCATGAACTAATTGCCATCAGAGAGATGATCGGTCCAAATAATGGATGACAGTCAGTATCAAGAACTCAAACGCCTCAGACAGCGAATTGATAAAATAGACGTTGAGCTTGTAAGCCTGCTTCAGGAACGCCTGGAGGTGGCGGAGGAAATCGGCCGGACTAAGGCGGAATCCTCCCAGCAGCCCCTTGATCTTTCCCGCGAACGGGAAGTCATCCAGCACATTCTGAAGCAAAATGCCAAAAATTTTCCTCCTGAAGGCCTAAGGGTCATATTCGGGGAGATCATATCTGCCTGCAGGAACGCCCAGCGGCCGGCCAGGCTGGGATATCTCGGCCCTGAGACAACCTTTACCCACATGGCAGCAGCCCGGTTCTTCGGCCATGCCCCTGAGTTTGTTCCCCTGGGGAACATTACCGAGGTATTTGAAGAAGTAGAACGTGGGCGTACAGACTATGGGGTGGTGCCGGTGGAAAATTCGGTTGAGGGGACTGTAGCCCTGGCCCTGGACGGGCTCTGCGATTTTAAGGTCAAGGTATGCGGGGAGGTTTATTTGCCTATCTCTCATGACCTCATCAGTCAGAGCGGCAGGATAGACAAGATCCTCCGCGTACTTTCTCATCCCCATGCCCTGGCCCAGTGCAGAGGATGGCTGCAACGTAACATGCGGGCAGTCCCGACAGAAGAGGTGGTCAGCACTGCCCAGGCAGCCCGGTGGGCAGCGGTTGATTCTTCCGTGGCGGCCATTGCCAGTCCCTTGGCAGCCCGCACCTACAACCTTCAGACAGTTGCCAGGCACATCGAGGACTTTGCAGGAAACACCACCCGGTTCCTGGTTCTCGGCAATGAGTGTCCCAAACCAAGCGGGAAAGACAAGACCTCCCTGCTATTAAGCCTTGAGGACCGCCCGGGTTCGCTGTTCAAGTTACTTGAGCCCCTTGCAAAACTTGGAATAAACCTCACCAAGATACAGTCCAGGCCGGTGAAAAACGAGCCCTGGAGATACCTGTTCTATGTAGATATTGCAGGCCACATAGAAGAACCGACTGTACAGGAAGGAATCAAGGCCATTAGAAAAGGCTGCACCTTTCTGGAATGGTTGGGCTCATATCCCATGGGGGAAATGGCGGAACCGGTGCAAATGCCGATTTGATTGCAATTTGCCCGCGGTTGAAACCCTGCGAAAGCCTACTGAGGTTCATTTCAATGGATCTTTTGCGATATATTTTACAGATGCGCCCGCCTTTATCGTATCATCCTTTTTGGGTATAAAATTGAATCCGGATTCNCGGTGCAAATGCCGATTTGATTGCAATTTGCCCGCGGTTGAAACCCTGCGAAAGCCTACTGAGGTTCATTTCAATGGATCTTTTGCGATATATTTTACAGATGCGCCCGCCTTTATCGTATCATCCTTTTTGGGTATAAAATTGAATCCGGATTCGCCTGCATTCCTGTAGCCAATAGCAGTTGCGCCCTTATCAAGAAGGTCTAAGACAACCTCTCCCCAACTTATATCTTTGTCTATCTCAATATTGTACTGATTACCTTTGCTCTGATTGGAGAAAATGCATTCAGCAAATTCAATTGCACCAGGGTCCTGAAGCTCCTGGACAAGCTCTCCTGCCCTTGAAACCGAAACAACACGGTCACACTCCGCTATTTCAAACAAGTAGCTGTCTTCCCGGACCTTTTCAGCAATGGTATATGCATCAGGATTCAGGCGTTCGCTCATAATGACAGCTGATGATGAGAATTCATCAGACACCTCATCAAAGGGATCATTGGCAAGCACAAGAACATGGCGTGCGGACCGGACGTTCGCTTGCTCAAGGACCTCTTTTTTCGATCCCAGCCCCCTGACGAAAAAGACAGCCTCCTCTGCCATCCAGGCCGGCCGTTCCTCAAGACGGTTTGTCACAATAACGATTACAGACGTCCTGAAACGCGGATCTTGACGAAATTCCTGAACAATCTTACAAACCTTGGCCTCGTTTGGATAACCGATTATAAGCAAATCGACCTTGTCTTTAATCACTATCAAGCCCCTCTTTTTTCTTGTTAAAAAATCAAATGCTTTTGTGGTAATGACCCCGATAGCAGTACCCAAGGCACCGATAGAGACAAGCATATAAATTACTGAGGTAATCTTGCCGATTGTTGTTGTGGGTGAAATGTCCCCGTAACCGACAGTCGTTGCGGTTACAAAGCTAAAATAAAGGGAAGAAAAGGGATCAAGGCCCTCTTTGAATATCATGACAGCGTTCAGCAACGTAAGTGCAATGCAAAACAAAATGAGCGCACTGATAATCTCCCTGTTTTCGTATTTAAATTTACTTATTTTCTTGAAGAGGACGATCCAGTAATACATTGGTATCTCTCAGGCCATTGCTTTCATGGGCAAANGAGCGCACTGATAATCTCCCTGTTTTCGTATTTAAATTTACTTATTTTCTTGAAGAGGACGATCCAGTAATACATCGGTATCTCTCAGGCCATTGCTTTCATAGACTAGNTCTTGAAGAGGACGATCCAGTAATACATTGGTATCTCTCAGGCCATTGCTTTCATGGGCAAAATCACAGAACCGTTTGTGGACCTGGCTGCAAATAATATGGTATATAGTAATTTACTATATCATAAGGAGAATGAGAAAAGGATAGAAAAGTGTGAATTGAGGAAGTTGTGAGGATTTTAAGATTCATATACTTATTCTGAAAGATCTTGGTTGCCTTAGCGATAACAAGTAATTACCCTGAACAAGATGCGGAGAGGCAAAAGAGGAACATCGAACATCGAACGTCCAACGTCCAACGTCCAACAAATTAAAAGAGCAAAGGCATTTTTGGATATTAGACTATGAATGTGGATAAGAATGCCCTGGAAAAACCTTGGGGCGGTAGATTCCTGGAGGCCACTGAAAAAATGCTGGAGGAGTTTTCAGCCTCTGTCCACTATGACTGCAGACTGTATCGCCAGGACATAGCAGGCAGCAAGGTACATGCCCGGATGCTGGCAAGACAGGGGATTATCTCAGATAAAGACGCAGATGCCATAATTAAGGGCCTTGGCGAGATAGAGGAAGAAATCGCTTCCGGAGGCTTTGTATGGAGCCACGAGCTTGAGGATGTACATATGAACATCGAGCAGGCCCTGGTTGAGCGCATCGGAGAGGCCGGGAAAAGGCTCCACACAGCCAGAAGCCGTAATGATCAGGTTGCTACGGACATCAGACTTTACCTGAGAGAAGAAATCGATCGCCTGGATGGACTCCTTTCATTGCTACAGGAAGCGCTTTTGCACCAGGCAAGGGCCCACGAGGACCTGATACTCCCCGGCTACACTCATCTCCAGAGGGCACAGCCGGTTCTCTGGCCACATCACATGCTTGCCTATTTTGAAATGTTCAGGCGTGACAGGGATAGGCTCCAAGACTGCAGAAAGAGGGTAAATATTTGTCCCCTTGGAAGTGCGGCCCTGGCCGGGACCGGCTTCCCGATAGACAGGGAATACGTGGCTGAGGAGCTGGGCTTTCACGGAATTACTGCTAACAGCCTGGACGCTGTAAGCGACCGTGACTTTATTATTGAGTTTCTGGCAACGGCAAGCATTTTAATGGCCCATTTGAGCAGGCTGTCTGAAGAACTGATTCTGTGGACCTCTGAAGAGTTCAGTTTTGTGGATCTGCCTGACAGCTTATGTACCGGCTCAAGCATTATGCCCCAGAAAAAGAACCCCGATGTACCCGAACTGGTGCGCGGGAAGACCGGCAGGGTCTATGGCCACCTGATGTCTCTTCTTACTACTATAAAGGGCCTTCCCCTTGCCTACAACAGGGACCTCCAGGAAGACAAAGAGGCACTTTTTGACACGGTTGATACTGTATGCGCCTCAGTGGAGATAATGGCTGCCCTGGTGGCCAGGCTGGTCCCAAGGAAAGAGCATATCTCCCGGATCGTGACACAGGGTTTTCTTACTGCCACTGACCTTGCTGATTACCTTGTGAAAAAAGGTATGCCTTTCAGGCAGGCCCATTCAGTGGTCGGCAAGGCGGTTTCCCAGTGCATTTCCCAGGGCAAAGAGCTTACGGATATGAATCTTGAAGACCTAAAGGCCTTTTCTTCTCTTATAGACGAGGATATATTTGAGGTGCTGTCAATAGAAGGCTCTGTGGGAACAAGGCGCTGTCCGGGAGGCACAGCACCTGAGCGAGTAGCCGAGGCACTGGCAAAGGCGGAGGACAAAAGATAATTGAGGGATTGAGGAGTTCCTCAATTACAAATAACGCATGAATAATATCGCCCGGATAATTTCTTGGAAAAGGTTAATCATTTTTGCCTTTTGCATTTTACTGGCGTCCTGTGGGCGCAAGGCACCTCCTGTCCCTCCTGGTACCCTCCGGCCCAAGGCTATCAAGGACTTGAGCTATAAGGTTATCCAGGAAGGCATTGAGCTAAAATGGAGTGTTCCTGTAAGAAACAGAGACGGCAGCCCCCTTGTCAGGATCAAGGGCTTTAGGCTGTTGAAGGCAGAGATACCGCTTGAGGAGTATTGTGAGGGGTGCCCGCCGCCTTTTGGGCAGCTTATTGAGGTCCCCTTTGATGCAAAACCGGAAAAAGCAAGGAAGATGGTCTATGAAGACCGAACCGTACGTTCCGGCATGCAATATATATACAAGGTTTGCACTGTAAAGGGCTGGCTGAATGTCAGCGATACGTCAAATCAGGTCTCTCTGGCCTGGCACGTTTTGCCATCTGCGCCTTCAGGATTCATGGTTCAGTTAACCAAAGACGGGATTTATCTCTCCTGGCAGGCGCCCTCAAAATGGACAGATGGCAGGCCTGTGGNATATATATACAAGGTTTGCACTGTAAAGGGCTGGCTGAATGTCAGCGATACGTCAAATCAGGTCTCTCTGGCCTGGCACGTTTTGCCATCTGCGCCTTCAGGATTCATGGTTCAGTTAACCAAAGACGGGATTTATCTCTCCTGGCAGGCGCCCTCAAAATGGACAGATGGCAGGCCTGTGGACAAAGGACTTTTATACAGGATCTACCGGGCCGGAACAGGGACGGATAAATGGAAGATCCTCCCTGGTTTAGTGGATTCCACAGGGTATCTCGATCTCTCGGCAAAAAAAAGGGCCCGTTATCAATACAGGGTGGCGGCAGTTCTACCATATCACGGCACTGAGATTGAGGGACTCCATACGCCTGAAACCATGGTGCAGCCGACAGATATTATCCCGCCGGCAGCACCTGTGGGCCTGGTTGCTGCCCGGTCTGCCGATGGAGTTGAACTCTTCTGGCAGGAAGAAACAGAGTCTGATATTTCAGGCTATATTGTATACAGAAAAGGACCGGATGAACTAATAGACAAACTGAACAACAAGCCCTTACCTGTATCCAGGTTTCTGGACCGGACTATCTTGCCCGGCGGACTATATTCGTATTGGGTAACTGCAGTGGACAAGGCGGACCCGCCGAACGAAAGCCCTTTGTCTGATATTGCAGAGGTAGAGGTTGTCAAAGAAAAACCTTATAAACAATGAATCACTTCAATTATAAAGACAAAGAACTATACTGCGAGAACATACCGGTAAAGGAGATAGCCGGTAAGGTAAAGACTCCTTTCTATCTGTACAGCTCGGCCACACTGACCCGTCACTTCAATGTCTTTGATAGGGCCTTTTCAGGGCATCCGCACTTGATATGTTTTGCTGTCAAGGCAAACAGCAACCTGGCTGTATTAAATCTCCTGGGGGAATTAGGGGCCGGCGCTGACATTGTCTCAGGAGGGGAGCTTTACCGGGCACTCAAAGCGGGAATCCCGGCAGACAGGGTCGTGTACTCCGGTGTCGGCAAGACCGAAAAGGAGATCCGCGAGGCCGCAAAGGCGGATATCCTCATGTTTAATGTGGAGTCTATGGAAGAGCTGGATGCCATCTCCAGACAGGCACGGCGACTTAAATGCCGTGTCAGGGTCTCTTTCAGGGTAAACCCTGATGTGGATGCAAATACCCATCCATATATTTCCACTGGCCTTAAGAAAAACAAGTTCGGCCTGCCCATGTCCCAGGCCCTGGAGGCTTATAAGGTTGCATCAGACAGAGATGAGCTTGATGTAGTGGGGATAGACTGCCACATAGGCTCTCAGCTAATCCGAGTTGAGCCATTTGTGGACGCAATAGGGAGAATTAAGTCCCTGCTGCAGGAGCTTGAGGGCTTTGGAATAAGACTCAAGTTCATTGATGTGGGTGGCGGCCTTGGCATAAGATACCGGGACGAAATTCCACCTGAGCCTGACGCTTACGCCAGGGCACTCCTGTCTGAGATCAAGGACCTTCCTCACTGCCTGATTATAGAACCCGGAAGGTCCATTGTCGGCAACGCCGGCATTTTGGTGACAAAGATACTATACACCAAGGATACTGGGGAAAAGCGGTTTTATATCGTTGATGCCGCCATGAATGACCTTGCCCGTCCCAGTCTTTACGAGGCATACCACGAGATTCTGCCTGTAATAGAGACCAACACGCATTTACATCCAGCGGACATAGTGGGGCCTATATGTGAGACAGGGGACTTTCTCGCCAGGGAACGGCCCATGCCGGACCTTAATCAAGGTAGTTTGCTCGCGGTCATGAGCGCCGGGGCTTACGGTTTTACCATGTCTTCCAACTATAACTCAAGACCAAGGGTCTCAGAAGTCATGGTAAAGGACGATCATTTCAAGGTAATCAGAAAGCGTGAGACCTATGCAAGCCTTTTGCGGGGAGAAACCGTTTGGTGATTTAGTGATTTAGTGATTTATGGAATCCCTTTCTTTTAAAAAAATGCACGGGAGTGGAAATGATTTTATCCTGATAGACAACCGTGAAGGCAAGATAAGGGACTCCCAGGGGCCTGATCTGGCCGCACTTCTATGCAGGCGCAAGTTTGGAGTAGGAGCAGACGGACTCATACTTATTGAGAATTCGCACAAGGCGGATTTCAAATGGCATTTTTTCAATGACGATGGCAGCAAAGCAGAGATGTGCGGAAATGGCGGGCGTTGCGCAGCCCGGTTTGCCTGTGTGACAGGCATTGCTCCTCGGAAACTCAGCTTTGAGACAGAGGCAGGAATCATACACGCAGATGTCAAAGGATCCACTGTAAAGCTTCAGCTCCCCCAACCAAAGGACCTCAAGCTGGACGTGCCCGTAAAGATACACAGTGAGACTTTTTCTCTTCATTGCTTGAATACCGGCGTACCGCATGCAGTATATTTTACACCGGACCTGGAATCAGTCCCTATATTCGAGTGGGGACGGCTTATAAGGTTTGATCCATGCTTTCAGCCCGCAGGTACTAATGCCGACTTTGTTCAAATATCCGACAGACACAATATCCTGATCCGGACCTATGAGCGGGGGGTGGAGAATGAGACCCTGGCCTGCGGTACCGGGGCAGTAGCCAGTGCCATACTTTCCGCCTGCAAAGACCTGACAGAGAGCCCGGTCAAGGTAAAGACGCAAGGTGGTGAGGTACTGATTGTCTACTTCCACCTGGATGGGCAAGAAGTCAGGGACGTCTTCCTTGAAGGAGAAACCGTTCTGGTCTACTCAGGGGAAATCAATACCACTGCCAAATAGGCCCATCGGTTGGAATGGGCTGTTCCGATGGAATGGGCTGTTCCGATGGAATGGGCTGTTCTGTACTTGATGCCTGCGGGATGATAGCGGCAACCTGTTCCTTTTCGGTTTCTGGTGGTTGATATGGAAGGGTTGAGGCAGGGACCGGAAGGGGTTCAGGCGGCATAACCGGAAGTTCTTGAGTATATGATTCTTGGTCTGAAGGCATAGAAATCCGGTCTGGTTTGCCGGAGTCCTTGTCGGATTGCCTGATCAGTAGGTCAGGATGCATCCTTGCTGTTATTAGGTCTTCAGCCTGGGCTGTTTCCTCTTGTGACAATTCCTGAGGGGCCTTTTGCTCGTCCTTGGTGTCAGGTTCTGCTGTTACGGATTTTGGATCATTCAGGATGTGGTTTGCTGCCTGGGTTGCAAAACCTTCGATCCTGGGCGGTACTTCGTCAAGAGACGCAGGAGAAAAAACAAGAGAAAATAATGGAGACTCGGAATCTGCCTGCAGCAAGTCCATATCTATTGTTATGTTTTCCCCTTCTGCGGTTACCTTGCCGGTGACGACATAGTCCACTCCGAGCTTGCCGGCCATGTCTCTTGCATCTAGAGGGGAAATAAACCCCTGTCTCTTGCCGGTTATACGCTGGATCTCAAGGGAATCCATAACGGAGATGCTGTCCAAGGCCAACCTGCTGCTCAAAACCTCTTCTGTGGCAGGGCCAACGTAGGAAAATGGACCTGCAGAACTGATATCGAATGGAAGCACTGCGATCTTGACTTCACGTTGAGCAGCTTCGAGACTTACAGGACAAAGGGCCAAGGCAATAAACAAGCCCAACCCGGCCATGAATATTTTCTGAATATTGTTTTTCATCATGTTTATTGAGTCCTTTCCGAAAGACATGCACCCGGAATCAGTATCTTATTGAACCAGCTTGCTTATATTCTGTTTTGCGCCTGCGGGACTTGGTGTCATAAGATGCTGTTTCTTCATCTTTTCTATCAGGGTGGTCCTGTTCATATTCAGCAACTTGGCAGCTTGGTTTTTGACCCATCCCGTTCGGTCCAGGGCTTGGAGAATTAAGGTTTTTTCAAGGAGTCCCACGGTAGAACTGAGAGAAAGCCCGTCTTCCGGCAGGGTAGCCATAGATGGATCCGCGACTGGAAGTTGTCCGGATGACGCCAGGATACCGTTTGGGATATCTTCAACTGTTATCATGGGGCCGTTGGCAAGTATCACCATGCGCTCTATTATATTTTCGAGTTCCCTCACATTGCCGGGCCAGTCGTAGGCTACCAGGCATCTAATGGCATCCTTTTCTATACCTTCTATGCGTGTTCTCTCACCAGAACAGAATTTCAGCAGGAAATGCTGAATTAATAAGGGAATATCCTCTGGACGTTCTTTCAAGGGAGGTATGTGTATAGGGATCACGTTCAGACGATAGTACAAATCATCTCTGAAACTACCTTTATGAAAAGCCTCTTCAAGATCAATATTGGTGGCTGCTATAATCCTGACATCGACATGGATGGTCTTGACTCCGCCAACTCTTTCAAACTGGCGTTCCTGCAGGAAACGCAATAGCTTGACCTGGAGCACCGGGCTCATCTCTCCAATTTCATCTAAAAAGATTGTTCCTTTGTTGGCAAGCTCAAACCGACCTATTCTGGTGTTTATTGCATGGGTAAAGGCCCCTTTTTCATGGCCAAAGAGTTCGCTTTCCAGGAGTCCCGCGGGTATGGCAGCACAATTCACAGGGATAAATGGCCTGTCCTTACGTTCACTGTTGTAATGGAGTGCATGTGCGATAAGTTCTTTTCCTGTACCTGATTCGCCGGTAATCAGGACCGTACTGTCTGTTCCGGCAACTTTTTCTACCAGCTCAAAGACCTCCTGCATGGCCTTGCTGGCGCCCACTATGCGATTAAAACCGTGGATGTCTCGCAGTTCCTGCCTGAGTGACCGGTTGTGCCTGTGCGATAAGTTCTTTTCCTGTACCTGATTCGCCGGTAATCAGGACCGTACTGTCTGTTCCGGCAACTTTTTCTACCAGCTCAAAGACCTCCTGCATGGCCTTGCTGGCGCCCACTATGCGATTAAAACCGTGGATGTCTCGCAGTTCCTGCCTGAGTGACCGGTTCTCCCTCCTAAGCTCTCTGACTTCAATGGCCTTATCTACCACAACAATGACCTCTTCCAACTTAACAG
>NKAJ01001800.1_pt4 | contig 12687 bp, 9 predicted proteins | sample 1556001 | NCBI WGS metagenome assembly NKAJ01 (sample SAMN06204642, study PRJNA360343) | marine sediment metagenome | isolation source: Jiulong cold seep at northern South China Sea | place: China: South China Sea, Jiulong cold seep | collected 2013-06 | reverse complement strand
CATCAGGATTATACCCTGTGATTCTTGTTGATTGTCTGACCCTTTGGATGTCAAATCTTATGGAGCACAAACCAAATTCTATTGAGCTATCAGCCCGGGATCTTTTTGATGCGCTCTCGGAAACAACTGGCCCTATAATTATGGTATCGAATGAAATTGGACTCGGCCTGGTACCGGGTGAAGCTGTGGGCAGAAAATACAGAGATCTTTCCGGGCGGCTCCATCAGAGACTTGCCGAAATCTGCAACAGGGTGATCCTTGTTGTGGCAGGACTGCCCTTGGAACTGAAAGGAAATAGTATTAAGTGAAACAACGACTTGAGGAACTTCTGCGATCAATTGATCCGATTGACTACAGTCAAGAGCACAAAATTCAGTCTCACCTCGACAACCTGACCAAGCCCAAAGATAGCCTTGGCCGGTTGGAGGAGCTTGCAAAAAAATACATCCTGATTCACGGAAACCTGAGGCCGCCTCTTCCAAAAAAGACTGTTTTAGTATTTGCCGGAGACCACGGGGTAACTGAAGAGGGCGTGAGCGCCTTTCCCAAGAACGTTACCTTTCAGATGGTTCATAACTTCCTTTCAGGTGGCGCAGGGATAAATGTCCTTGCAAGACATGTGGGCGCCGAGGTCATGGTGGTGGACATAGGAGTAGATTGCGATTTCCCGGAACTGGCAGGATTAATTCGCTGCAAAGTGGCCCACGGGACCAGGAACATGGTCAGGGAACCTGCCTTGACCAGGGAAGAAGCCATTTCGGCAATTCTAAAAGGTGCGGAATTAGCAGAAAAAGCCATCTCAGAGGGGACTACTATTCTTGCCACAGGAGAAATGGGAATCGGCAACACGACCCCTGCCAGCGCCCTTACTGCCGTGTTTTGTGACAAGGCCGTGCGAGATGTAACCGGCAGGGGAACAGGGATCAGTAACGAGGCATTGTTGCACAAAACAGGAATTATCGAAAAGGCCCTTGAGAGGCACAGACCGGATCATCAGGATCCTGTCGGGACGCTTGCTGCAGTGGGCGGTCTTGAAATCGCGGCCATATGCGGGGTCATTCTGGGTGGAGCCTCAAAAAAAACACCGGTGGTAACAGACGGCTTTATTTCTACTGCCGGTGCCCTTGTAGCCCATGGCCTTCAACCTCTGGTCAGAGACTATCTGTTTGCCTCTCACCAGTCAGTCGAGTGCGGTCACAGGGTCCAACTCGAACACCTTGGGCTGAAGCCTGTTCTGGATCTTGACCTCCGCCTTGGGGAAGGCACCGGCGCAGCCCTGGCAATGGGACTCATAGAGGCCGGTCTCAAGATATACCTTGAAATGGCCACATTCGAGGGAGCACAGGTCTCATCCGGGCAAGCCGTATCGAATCTTTAAACTCACCGGATTCATTTTTCTAAAAAAGGCGCTTTGCCTGTCTTGACAATTTTGAATTCGCACGCATTATATAACTCGAATACGCGGAATTTTTTAAAAGCGGCGATAGTCGCTTTTTTTTCGATGACAGACCTGTAAATTCGTTTTCCCTTAAGAACCGGAGATATCCAGACAAATGACCGCCAAAACCGAAACCCATGAATTCAAAACCGAAGTCAAACAGTTGCTGAACCTGATCATCAACTCGCTATATTCAAACAAGGAGATTTTTCTGCGGGAACTGATATCCAATGCCTCGGACGCCATCGACAAGCTGCGCTTCAAGGCCCAGACCGAGGAGGGGATTCTGGAAAATGACACAGAATTCAGCATCCGAATCGAACTGGACAGGATCAAAAATACGCTGACAGTTGCGGACAACGGAATTGGCATGACCTACGACGAGGTGCTGGAAAATATCGGCACCATCGCCAAAAGCGGCACAGGGGCCTTTCTCGAAGCCATGGCGCAGCTCAACAAGGACAACACCCTTACCCCGGAGCTGATCGGCCAGTTCGGCGTCGGCTTTTACAGCTCCTTTATCGTGGCCGAAAAGGTGACGCTGCTGACCCGTGCTGCAGGCGCGGACAAAGCAGTGCGCTGGGAATCCCAGGGGGACGGGAAGTTTACCATCACCGAAGCTGAAAAAAACAGCCGGGGGACAATCATTACCCTGGAACTGAAAAAAAAGGAAGAAGGCGAACCGGACTTTACAGACGAGTGGACCATCCGCAGTATCATCAAGCAGCATTCCGATTTCGTGGCCTACCCCATCCTCATGGACGTGGAGAAGGACGAACCGATTCCCGATGAAGAACAACTCAAAGACAAAGACGGCAAACCCATCGGGGAAACCACCCGCAAGGTTGTAAAAACCGAAACGCTCAACTCCATGAAGGCGATCTGGTCCAGAAACAAAAATGACATCGACGACAAGGAGTACGAGGAGTTCTACCTGCACATCAGCCACGACTGGCAGCCGCCGCTGGAAAAGCTGCACCTGAAGCTGGAGGGCACCACTGAATATTCAGCCCTGCTCTACATCCCTTCCCAGGCGCCGTTTGATCTTTTTTCCCAGGCATTCAAACACGGGGTGCGGCTTTACTGCAAACGCGTTTTCATTATGGACGACTGCAAGGAGCTGATGCCGGAATACTTACGTTTCGTTAAGGGGGTGGTAGACGCCCCGGACCTAAACCTCAACATCAGCCGGGAAATCCTGCAGCAGGATCGACTGGTGCGCAACATCCGGCGCAATCTGGCCAAAAAGATCCTGGATCTGCTGAAGAACATGGACCCTGAAAAGTACGAAAAATTCTGGGAGGAGTTCGGCGCCGTCCTCAAGGTCGGGGTACACACGGATTCGGATAACAAAAACAAGATCGCCGACCTGCTACGCTACAAGACTACCAAATCCGACGGCAAGTGGCAGTCGCTTCAGGACTACGTTGCCGGTATGCGGCCGGACCAAAAAGAGATTTACTACATCACCGGCGAAAACCTGTCGGCGCTGATCCACAGCCCTCTGCTCGAGCAGCTCAAATCAAAGGACTATGAGGTCCTGCTGATGACCGACCCGGTTGACGAATGGGTGACACAGACCCTGACCGAATACGACGGCAAGCCGCTCAAAAGTGCGGAAAAGGGCGATCTGGACCTGGAAAAGGTGGACGAGGATAAAAAAAGCCGGTACGAAACCCTGTTTAAGCACATCCGGGCGCAGTTGGAAAACACCATCAAGGAGGTACGCCCGTCTACGCGCCTCACCGATTCGGTGGCCTGCCTGTCCGGCAACACCTATGACATGAGCGGTTACATGGAGAAAATTCTCAAGTCCGCCGGTCAGAAGACACCGGAGAACAAGCGCGTGCTGGAGCTCAATATGGCCCATCCGGTGATGGAAAAGATCCACGCCATGTTCGAAAAGGACAAAAACGACGCGCGGCTCAACGACCACATCCACCTGCTGCTGGATCTTGCGGTCATCGGCGAGGGCGGCAAGGTGGATGATCCCTCCAGGTTCTCCAAACTGGTCGGAAACCTGATGGCCGCGGCCTGATCCCTTAAAAGCCGGAACAGATATAGATAGCCATTGGTCTTCCATCATTGTCTCTATCCACTCTTGGCTTTATCGACCGAGCAACGAAAACGACGGTTAAAAAGACAAACAAAGTATGCGGTTTATTTCTGAACGACTCCTAAGCCGAACAGGCATAGGCCGAGTGGTTGTGAATGGACTCGAAGTTTTCCGCCTCAACTGCAAACCATGTAACTCCGGACAACGCTTTAAGACCCTGGCATACGGTCCTTACCACGTCCTCAACAAACATCGGCCTCTCATAGGCCCTTTCCGTGACGAATTTTTCGTCGGGTCTTTTGAGCACTGAATAGACTTCTGAAGAAGACGCCTTTTCCACTTCTGTAATCACGTCCTCAAGCCATAAAAAACGATCAAACCTGACCCACGCCCTCACCTCTCCCCTCTGGTTATGAGCACCGTAATCAGATATCTCTTTTGAGCACGGGCATACAGTAGTAATGGGCACCTTGACCACCAACATCATATCAAATCGATCTGTCATGGTGCCATGGAGACCGCAGCCATATTCCATGAGCCCGGGGGTCTTGGTCACTGGTGCCTGCTTTTCTATGAAATAGGGGAAATCCACCTCGAGNCTGACCACCAACATCATATCAAATTGATCAGTCATGGTGCCATGGAGACCGCAGCCATATTCCATAAGCCCTGGGGTCTTGGTCACTGGTGCCTGCTTTTCTATGAAATAGGGGAAATCCACCTCGAGGTGGGCCTCCTGTGAGTCCAGGCGGTTCTTCATCTCAGTGAGAATCTTGGCAAAGGTCTTGACATTAATTTTCCTGCGATACTCATTCAGGATCTCAACAAAACGGCTCATGTGTGTCCCCTTGAATTGGTGGGGCAAATTCACATACATATTGACACTGGCCACTGTCTGTTGGGTGCCTTTTGCCTTGTCAAGGACAGTTATTGGGTAACGGATATTCTTTATGCCCACCCTGCGCAGAGGAATTTGCCGATTGTCAGGCATGTTTTGCACATCCGCAAGGGGAGGAAATTTATTAATCATGTCATCTGCTCCAGTATATTTAAGAGATCCTGGGCTGATTTCCCAAACGTGTGGCCGGCCTTATAGATCGGCACCCCTGCCCTTTCAGCCTCCCTGACCTCGTCTGAGACAAGAAAGACGCCTATGGGCTTGACGCCTAAGTTCTCCTGTATGTAGTTCAGGTCTTCCTGGCCATGTACCTGATTGGCCACTATTTCAAGATGATTCATCTTCAAATCTTTTCCCATGGCTAGTATTTTACTCGCGGTCTCAAGGCTTCCTCTATAGGGCTGAATTACTACCAACAGGTGGTCAACACTGGCAATCGTGCCCCGGCCCAGATGTTCAACTCCTGCTTCCATATCAATGACTATGTCCTCATCCTTAGAAAGGAGCAAGGTATTCAAGAGGGTCCTGAGCACTGCATTTTCAGCACATGCGCATCCTGCCCCTCCCTGTTGAACGGCCCCGAGCACCATAAGCTTGATGTTTCCTTTCCGTCTCATGAAACGCTCCGGGATGTCGCTTACCCTTGGATTTAACCGGTAAAAAGGGCCGTCTCTCTCGGATCTTTCCTGAATAAGCTCTCGCATCTCCGCTATCGGGCGGATATCCTCTGCCTGCGGAAAATCAAGGGCCCTCGCAAGATGTGGACTTGGATCCGAATCAATGGCAAGCACCTGCCTACCCCTGTCTGCCAGGGCCTGAACAAGAAAGGCACTGATGGTGGTTTTCCCTACGCCGCCTTTGCCGCTTACTGCTATTTTCACAGGATATTCCCCTATTGTAACCGTTCACAGGTTCAGAGTTCACCTTGTTAAATTTCCCGAAGGGAACCCTATTTAACAGGGTGAACCGTTCAGGGTTACCTTTCAGATACCACGAATCAATGGTTTAAGTTTTTGCTCAACACTGAACCTCTGAACCTTGAACCCGTGAATGGTTACAGGTCTTTTTTAATGCTGTAACCAGGATCTCACAGTACTAAATGCCAAAAAAATCTCCAAGTATATCTATCAGCAAATTACTCATTGGGCGAAAGGGGCTGCTTTCTATTAACCATAAGAACCATTTGAGCCTTTCCAGTCATATGTCGTTATAGTATTATGTATCCGAAAGTATTGAAACATCAAATATGGTGCGTGTTTAATAAAACGCCCTTAGACTAAAACTTAAGAAAGACCAAGTAAGAATGTCCCATAAAACCAAATCAAGGGTCGAAAATAATAATTCAGATCAGAAAGGGGCCTTCTTTCAGGAAATACTGGGACTTTTTCTCCTGGCAGGTGCAGTATTCGCCTGCGCTTCTTTACTGAGCTATTCCCCTGATGACCCCTCTCTTAGCCATTATGAGCTTAAAGGTTCCACCAACTGGATGGGGCCTGTAGGAGCCAACTTGGCAGCCTTTCTTATGGAGACGCTGGGGCTTGCTTCATGGTGGATACCGGTAATCCTTACAGCTATGGCGTGTTCCTTGATCCTTTCAAAGAAAGATCGACTCCCTTCGTTCCCATTGTTGATCTTTGGCTGGACAGCCATGCTTCTGGCCACAAGCATGGCCTTTGCCCTATCGTCTACGACTGGTGAAGGTCCGACTGTTATGCCTAATGCTGCAAGCGGGGGAATTGTAGGTCTCAGCCTTACTGGTTTTCTTATTAACTGGATCGGAGAATGGGGAACCATATTGTCCGGAGTGGTCCTGTTCATCACCGGCCTATTGGCTGCAACCACCTTTTCCCTGGCAAATATCTGGCCGGCCATCTCTTCAATCAAAAAGCGCGATCTTTTTCAACGAACCAGGGTTCAAAAGCCCCTTGGTCAGAACATGAAACAGTCCTCAGCAAAAGACGCCCACCTTGAAGGCCCTGTACTGGATATACCCAAGATTACCGAATCTCGGAGAAATTCAAGCGAAAAGGGACAGGATGTCAAGGGGCAGGAGCAATCAAAGTTTCAAATAAGCCCGGTCGCAGGGGACTTTTCTTTGCCGCCCTTGACCTTACTGAATGACCCGCCGGAAGAAAATGAGGAAATAGACAAAGAGGTCTATCTCTCTAATGCCCGGTTACTTGAGAAAAAACTCCTGGACTTTGGAGTTGCCGGAAACGTTGTAGAGATATGCCCCGGACCGGTTGTTACAATGTACGAATATTCGCCTGCTCCAGGGATTAAGATCAACAAGGTGTCCTCCCTTGCTGATGACCTGGCCCTGGCCCTCAGGACCCACAGCGTCCGGATAGTTGCCCCTATTCCCGGCAAGGCGGTTATCGGTATCGAGCTGGCAAACACAACCAGGCATATAATCTATTTAAAGGAGATCCTTTCGAGCAATATTTTTCAAAAAACCGGGGGAAGACTCCTTCTGACTCTTGGACAGGATATTGTGGGTCAGCCTGTGGTTACAGACCTTACCAAAATGCCGCATTTGCTGATCGCCGGCGCAACAGGTACTGGAAAGAGTGTAGGGCTTAATGCCTTGATTTGCTCTCTTCTCTATAACCATCACCCGGACAGGCTGAGGTTCCTTATGATAGACCCCAAGAGGATAGAGCTTTCCCTCTACGACGGGATTCCCCACCTTTTACATCCGGTTGTAAGCGAGCCCAAGGAGGCTACAAGGGCCTTGAGGTGGGCGGTGATGGAGATGGAACGTCGCTATCAACTCCTTGAAGAGGCCCAGGCAAGAAACCTTCAGGGATACAACAAAACCGCCGAAGAGCCTCTTCCCTACCTGATAATCATCATAGACGAGCTGGCAGACCTGATGATAGTCTCTTCCAAGGAAGTGGAGTCAGCAATCACACGTCTTGCCCAGATGGCAAGAGCTGCAGGAATTCATCTCATCGTGGCCACTCAGAGGCCGTCAGTTGATGTACTTACAGGCCTTATTAAGGCAAATTTCCCTGCCAGGATCTCCTTTAAGGTCTCATCCAAGGTGGATTCCCGGACCATATTGGACATAATGGGAGCTGAAAGGCTCCTTGGAATGGGGGACATGCTCTTTCTGCCTCCAGGGTCTTCCGCCCTGGAGCGCATCCACGGGGCCTATGTATCTGAAAAGGAAATAGTCCGGGTTGTGGAGTTCCTTAAGGCCCAGGGTGAGCCCGATTATGATCAGACGGTGGTTGAACCCATCCCCGGAGAAGAGGATTCTGAAACATCAGGTCCCGGCGGGGAATCGGTTGACGATAAATATGACGAGGCCGTTGAGATCGTCACCCAGACCGGCCAGGCATCCATATCCATGCTCCAGCGCAGGCTGCGTGTGGGCTACAACCGGGCAGCCAGAATGATAGAACAGATGGAGCATGATGGGGTGGTGAGCCCCACAGACAACATGGGACGCAGACACGTTCTTGTCCGCAAGTACGAATAATCTCATGCATGCCGAACTCATCATCAACGTCACCCACTGGGAAACAAGAGTCGCCTTATTGGAGAATGGCTCTGCTGTGGAATTCCACGTAGAGCGGGTAGCCGAGCGTGGATATGTGGGAAATATCTACAAAGGACGTGTTGTAAGGGTCCTTCCGGGGATGCAGGCTGCCTTTGTAAACATTGGGCTCGAACGTACGGCCTTTTTATATGTTACGGATGTCTACGATCACCTTTCTGAGTTTGAATTGATGCTTGGTAGGAGCGAGGACGAGGAAAATTATTTAGCACATTTTACTGCTGAGGAAGAACACCCCCTGCACTACACCCCGCCACCTTTCAGGATAGAGGACCTGCTTCACGAAGGTCAGGAAATCCTGGTCCGGGTAGCCAAGGATCCTCTGGGAAGCAAGGGCGCCAGGGTCACTTCCCACATCTCACTCCCAGGAAGACACCTGGTGCTCATGCCGACTATGAACCACATGGGGATCTCTCGAAGGATCGAAGACGAGTCTGAGCGTAAACGTCTAAAAGAGATAATAGATTCACTGCGTCCAAATGGTTTCGGATTTATAGCTAGAACAGCAAGTGAAGGCGCTACTGCGGAAAACATCCAGGCCGAGATGGAATTCCTCCTTCACCTCTGGACAAATATCCAAAAAAGGGCTGAAAGCCTTCACTGCCCGAGTCTTGTCTATGAAGACTTGGATATCACCCTCAGGGTAGTAAGGGACCTGTTTACGTGTGATGTACAACGGCTGGTGGTTGACTCAAGGCCAGCCTATGAGCGTATTCTGGCCTTTATTGAGACCTTTGCCCTTCACCTTCGGCCCAGCGTTGAACTCTACGAGCAGTCAATGCCTATCTTTGATGCCTTTGGCATTGAAGTGGAGTTGTCAAAGGCCCTTCGTAAAAAGGTGTGGCTGAAATCCGGTGGATACATACTCATAGAGACCACTGAGGCACTCATAGCCATAGACGTCAACACAGGGAAATACGTAGGGAAACGTCACCTGGAGGACACTATTCTTAAGACAAACCTTGAAGCGGCCAAGGAGATCGCCTATCAGCTCCGCCTCAGAAACATGGGCGGTCTAATCATAATCGACTTTATAGATATGGAAAATGCCGCAAACAGAGAAGATGTGTTTAAAACCCTCAAAGAGGCCATTAAAAAGGACAGGAGCAAGACCAATATCCTGCGAATATCAGAAATCGGCCTTATCCAGATGACCAGAAAGCGAAACAGGGAAAACCTGCACCAGGTACTCTGCGAACCATGCTTTTACTGTGACGGGGCCGGGGAACTCAAATCCAAAAGGACCCTGTGTTACGAAATTTTCCGCCGGATACAGCGAGAGACAATACATGATGACAGCACCGGCATACATGTCCTTGTCCATCCCAAGATAGGAGAAATGCTCTTTAAGGAAGAGGCCCACAATGTGGAACTATTGGAAAAGTCCCTTGAGAGGGAAATCACGATTGTCTCGAAACCTGAGTTCCACTTGGAACAGTATAAAATAAAATACCTATGATTCCGCTGAAAAAGACAATGCTGAATTGTGAATGCTGAATGCTGAATTGTGGAAGAAAATTTAAAAAGCATATACCTTAATTCAAAATTCAACATTCAAAATTCAACATTTATCGTGCGCAGCAGATGGAGCATTTTGAGCGGAATCATATTTCAGAACTTTTTGCAGTATAATCACCTATGAGGAAAAAATGGCCTTTGAACCTAATGCATTACCAACACTGATTGGAAGTCTGCCCCTCTCGGACCACCAGGAAGCCACCAGGCTTATCCTGGAGTATATGCCTGAAATTCCGCTCTGGGCCCAGCTTCCCGGGTATCCGGAGGAAAGACTCCTTTCCCAGTTTACAGAGGGTCTTCCCGGAATACGGGGAGAGGGAGATTCCCTCCATTTTGACACAGAAGACCCGGCCTTTGAGCAGGAACTACTCTCCTTCTATGAACAGTACCTGGGGGTCACTGAGGCAGGGCTATCTCTGAAACAATCCATCTTTGCCTTTTCCGACAAAACCGGACGCGGTTTCAAGGCATTTCTTGAAGCGATCCCACAGGCCGGCTCCAAGCCCATGGCCCTCAAAGGCCAAATCACAGGTCCTTTTACAATGCTGAGCGGCCTTAAGGACAAGTCAGGTCGCCTGGCCTTCTTCAATCCTCAACTCCGTGAAGTGATAGTCAAGTCCATTGCCCTCAGGGCCAGATACCAGGTAGAAGAGATGAAGGCCCTGGGCCATGAGGTAATCCTGTTCCTGGATGAGCCTGCGCTTGCCGGATTCGGGTCCTCTGCCATGGTCGGCGTCACAAAGGAAGATGTAATTTCCGACCTGACTGAGGTAATTGATACTGTACAACAGGCAGGCGGTATCCCAGGTATTCACGTATGCGCAAACACGGATTGGTCCGTGATCCTGGAAACTCCGGTGGATATCTTGAGTTTCGATGCCTATGGCTTTTTTGACCGCATAGTCCTGTATAAGAAACAACTGTCGGATTTCCTGAAAAAAGGAAAGACAATAGCCTGGGGCCTTGTTCCTACATTAAACGAAGAAGACCTGAAAAAAGAAGATGTTTCAAGTCTAAAGACCCTGTGGGACAAGCAGGTAAAACAGTTAGGCGCAGATCCGGAAATGGTGAAGAAACAGGCGCTCATCACTCCAAGTTGTGGCACAGGTCTCCTGTCTCGTGAGCTCTCTATCCGTGTCCTGATGCTTACAAGGGATCTTTCAAGGGCTATAAGGGGGATATTTCCTGACCGGGTTCAGAGGTTCAAGGTTCAAGGATCAAGGATCGAAGTAATATCCATCAAGGCACAATGATAAGGCGACACTATCGAGGTTGCCCCATGGCTAGAATCTACATCTCAAATGATCCATCCGGTCGTGTCATTCCAGATTATGCAGCTGCCAAGGTTGCCGAAGATGCGAGGCGGCGGGCACGCAGACGTACTATGTTGACTGAAATAAAAGAGATCATCAACCTCTATCAATCTGCGCTCCGGGGCCGTCTTCGCGCCGACTACGTCTTGTCCGAACGTTTGCCATTACAAGAAAAACTCTGCAAGGTCTTCGATATCTACAAGCTTGCTCATCCCTGAATCTTACCTCATCATCTCTTTCTGACGTGCGTCAGTGTATACAACATCCCAGGGCTGCGGCATGCCATTTTTCATGGAAAAAACAGGTAGCTGTGATATTATTGGCATAATACTCATTCCATAAGTAGGAAACTCAGGCTAGGATGTCAATATATTGCAAGTTTTGATTCAGACTTCGCAAGAGTAAAAGATATTATTACCGAAGAAACTGGGATGACTACTCTAACAAAACTGGAGGAGATACTTGATATTTTTTAGACAACTTCGGACAACAGCGTGTTTGCGGTTCGCTATCGCTCACCAAAACCCCGACAAAGGCGGGGCTTCGCAAATCCGCAAAACGTTAGCCAACATTTTGATTAAGAAAGAATACTTAGAGCTATATGAAAATGTGGAAGCGATTTATTAACATCTATTTTAGCCCCCCGTTTGTAATAATCTTTATTTTGGGAATGCTTTTGCTCCTAGCGAGTATTTTACTTGGACCTTCCCTTTCACAGTCATGGAGGACATTTTTCCATGTTGTAGGCATAGCATTTATAGCTGTTGCCCTTACCTCCCCTATTTCTGAATTTTTTCAGTTTGAAACACTGTCAAAATATATGGGTATACTCCGAGGAGCCCAAGATAGCGGAATAATCCATATTTTCCGGTCCCGATTGGAAGATGGAGAATCCTTTCAAAAAGCTATAGAAAATGAATTCGCTCAGAGCAATAAAGTCCTGTTGGCAGGTATTGCGTTCCCTAGAATATTCCATAATCCACCCCTTCCTAAACCAATTGATGAGAAAATGTTTAACCATAATATTCCTATCAAAATCCTTTTGTTGGACCCTGATGGCGAGGCGGCAAAGGAAAGAGCTAAGATAGAGATTAAGATTAGACGGGGCACCATTGCTGATATTAGAGGTTCTATTGAGAGTTTTCGATTAATCTTGACGCAAAGAGCAGAGTCCTTGGGAATAAAAAATATAAATAGTGAGAATGTTAATGATATTATTAAAAAAATAAACATGGAAGTCCATCTCTATGATTTTGCACCTATTGCTTTTATAATCATGACGGAGAGAAGCCTGTTCCTAGAACAATATCATTTTGGACGCTTGCCTAATGTAAGGAGTGGTGAATGTATAGGTGGTAGAACTCCAGTCGTTCAGTTTGGTGCTCATGCTTTAACTTATAAAATAATCGGAAAGCATTTTGACTATATTTGGGAAAATAAATCTAGAGATATAACCATGCAATTATTAGTCAATAATAATCAAAGCGTCGGCTAACACGGCACAAACGACTTTGTCAAAACCCTATCGGGCTTCGCTTGTGCCGGAAACGTTGAACCTGTTAACCCTGAACCTGTGAACACCTATGTATTCAAGAAAGGATAATAAACAGTGAAGGTCATTGCCGGAGACATTGGGGGCACTAATGCCCGCCTTGCCATTATAGATGGAAATACGATCATTTTTGAGAAGCACTATCCATCAAAGGATTTTAATAAATTCGAAGATGTCTTTGCAGTTTTTGTAAAGGACGTGCCTGAACAAATCCCCCATTGTGCCTGCCTGGCTGTTGCCGGGGTAGTGGAGGGAAACAGGGTTGAGGCCACGAATATTCCATGGACTATTGACGGTCACGACCTGAAAGAACGCTTCGGACTGAAAACCCTTCACCTTATAAATGA
>NKAJ01000053.1_pt1 | contig 12786 bp, 6 predicted proteins | sample 1556001 | NCBI WGS metagenome assembly NKAJ01 (sample SAMN06204642, study PRJNA360343) | marine sediment metagenome | isolation source: Jiulong cold seep at northern South China Sea | place: China: South China Sea, Jiulong cold seep | collected 2013-06 | reverse complement strand
CAGGAAGAACTGTATGGTGAATCATGCAGGATATGGTGAAAACGGGTCATGTCCCTGGTTAACTGCATTGACAATTTCAAATTTAATTTTATCTGATTCTTCTGAAAATTCGCCATTCATTGAATACTACACCTATTTTAAGCTACTTAAATGTTCAATGGTTCAAAGGAGGGTTTATTTGAAGAATGTGGTGGGCAAAATGCTTTTTGGTTTATTGCCATTTTCTCATATTGTTCAACTGTTTTCAGGTTTCTTAGGCAAATTAAAGCAAAATGTACTGCCTTCTCCTTCCTCGCTTTTAACCCAGATGCTACCCCCATGCCCCTCTATAATGTGTTTTGAGATTGTAAGACCGATGCCGGTCCCACCATATTTTCGGTTCGTATCGGATTCTATCTGGTATAGCTTGTCAAATATCTTTGCTAGTTTATCCTCTGGTATACCAATTCCCGTGTCCTTGATACAGACCTGAATCTGTCCATTGTCCTCAATTGCGTTAATTTCCACTTTACCCTGCTTTACATTGAATTTAATAGCATTATCGATCAGGTTGATCATGACATGCTTTAATTGGTAGTAATCGCCCAGTATTATGAGGTCGCCATCGAAAGATACGTCAATATTAATATCATATATCGTTACCTTTGGTTTAAGGTTTTCAACAGCTGCAGTGACTATCTCGCCAAAATCTATGNCGTCAATATTAATATCATATATCGTTACCTTTGGTTTAAGGTTTTCAACAGCTGCAGTGACTATCTCGCCAAAATATATAGTGTCGGTAAAAGGTTTGAGCAGTCCTTTTTCAGCGGTAGCAGTTTCGATAAGGTCAATTACAATCTTATCTTCGCGTTTGAGGGCGTCTATGCTCTTTGTCAGGTGTTCGTTACGTTTGGTCAGGTCTGTTTCGTCTAAAGCAAGTTCAAGAAAACCCCAGGCCAGCATGATGGGTGTACGCAGTTCATGGGTGACATTGGAAATGATATTGTCCTTCAACCGATCAATGGATTTCAATTCATCATAGGCTACCTCTAATTTCGTATTTGCCGATTCCAGTTCAAGGAATTTATCTTCCAGTTTTTTGACCAGTCTACTGCTGTACAAAGCAAGATATTCTTTTTCATCTGATATCAAAGGTTGTAGCGGCACTGTTTTTCCAGACTGGTATTCCTCGAATATTTTTTTAACCAAATTTATTATTTCCTTTGGCTCTTCAGGTTTCCTGATAAAGGCTGCCGCGCCCATTCTCATAGCCAGTGCCTCATCATCCTTTTCTCCATAGCTGGCAGTATAGAATACCAGGGGTATATTCATTAATGTTGGGTCTTGCTTTACTTCCCTGCATAACTGGAACCCGTCCATCACAGGCATCATGATATCGGTTATGATCATATTGGGTGCATCGGACCTTATCATCTCAAGGGCGTTTTTTCCATCAACAGCAGTAATGACCTCATATCTGCCACTTTCAAGTACTTTTGTCAGCAGAATACGGTCCGTTTTACTATCATCCACTACCAATATCGCCATTGTAGCACTTCAGGATTGTTATATTTTTAACAGTATTCCCTTATTTCATCAATAAATCTTAAAGGATCGATAGGCTTCTCGATATAACCATTACAGCCCGCAGCCAAAGCGTTTTCTCTGTCTCCTGACATAGCAAATGACGTGACTGCGATTATGGGTATGGTTCCACAACAGGGCATCTGGCGAAGCTGCCTGGTGACCTCAAGACCATTAATGTCAGGCAGCTGGATATCCATCAAGACCATAACAGGTTCTTCCAATTGGGCAAGGTCCAGTGCCATCCGGCCGTTCGCTGCCTGTACCACAGTATATCCCTTCTTCTCAAGGATATAGGTTATAAGGTACATATTTGTCGCATTATCTTCCACGACTAATATTTTCTTATTCATTTCCACCACTTACCCAATGTATCGGAATTCTAAATGTGAACTCGCTGCCCTTACCGAACTCACTCTCGCCCCATATTTGNTATTTTTAACAGTATTCCCTTATTTCATCAATAAATCTTAAAGGATCGATAGGCTTTTCGATATAACCATTACAGCCCGCAGCCAGAGCATTTTCTCTGTCTCCTGACATAGCAAATGACGTGACTGCGATTATGGGTATGGTTCCACAACAGGGCATCTGGCGAAGCTGCCTGGTGACCTCAAGACCATTAATGTCAGGCAGCTGGATATCCATCAAGACCATAACAGGTTCTTCCAATTGGGCAAGGTCCAGTGCCATCCGGCCGTTCGCTGCCTGTACCACAGTATATCCCTTCTTCTCAAGGATATAGGTTATAAGGTACATATTTGTCGCATTATCTTCCACGACTAATATTTTCTTATTCATTTCCACCACTTACCCAATGTATCGGAATTCTAAATGTGAACTCGCTGCCCTTACTGAACTCACTTTCGCCCCATATTTCCCCCCCCATCATATCCACCAGTTTCTTGCACAGGTATAGTCCGAGACCAGTGCCTTCAATGGTTTGGTCTGTGTTCATCTGTATCTTGGCAAAGGGTTTGAACAGCTTGTCCATATCCTCTTCTCTTATCCCGATACCAGTATCTTTAACACTGATATGGATGTCATCGCCTATTTTCTTGCCTGAGATATCAATGGACCCTTTATTCGTGAATTTGATGGCATTACCAATAAGATTGATCAATATCTGGTTGAATCTTTGCTTGTCATGGAACATTAGTACATCTGGCGGCACACTGATACTGAGCTTTTGCCCTTTATCAGTCACCATTTTGTCCATTGACCTACTCACTTCACTGATATCTTCATCCAGAAGGAAACTTTCCGGGGCAAGGCTTATCTTGCCCGCTTCGATCTTGCTGATATCCAGCATATCATTGATAAGGCTAAGCAGGTGCTGCCCGCTGTTGAAGACTAAAGTCAACTGGTTGTGCTGCTCATCTGTGATATCCCCTGTCATCCCTTTCAGGATTATATCGGTGAATCCGATGATGGATGTGAGGGGGGTGCGCAGTTCATGGCTGATAGAGGACAGGAATATGCTCTTGAGCTTGTCCGGTTCTTGAAGAGATATGTTTGCTTCCTGAAGTTCCTGATTTGCAATTTGCAGTTGGGTTGAACGCTCTTCCACTAATTCCTCAAGGCTGTCGCAATATTTCTTCAATTCTTTTTCAGTTTGCCTGCGTTCGGTAACTTCAGCTTGAAGCACCTCATATATAAGGAAATTCTCAAGAGCTACACCCACTTGCATACCAATTTTTTCAAGCAGGGAGATATCATCGCTATCAATCTCCTTATATGGAGATACCATCATATCGATTAAGCCAATTACCTTCTCACCGGACCTCAATTGAAGGGTAACGATACGGCTTCCAATAAGTTCTTGTTCAGATTCGGTTATATCAGGGATGCGCGCAGAAAGTGGCGAAAAAATGACCGGTGTTTTAGCTGTGATGGCTTCATGAATAGAAGGATTATCTGGTAAATGCTGTTTTATAAGGTTAAAAAATTTCTTCGGCCGACCTTTGCAAAATTGAACTTTTGCTTTTTTATCGTCCCCTTTAACCAAATAGAAGCAGGCGCTTTCAACATCCATTATTTTAATGACCTGATTAAATGCATTTTCAATTAGTACATCAGATTTTAAACATCCACAAAACATCCTGTTTAGTTCATATAATGTGGCAATTTCGTTGTTTCTCTTATTGATTTCTGCCTGTGTATGGTAGCGCTCGGTAATATCACGGAACACACCAATATGAGCTGTTAATGCACCGCTCTCTTCTTTTGTTGGGGAGATAATTCCTTCAAGATATACTGTTTCATCCTTTTTATTGACCGATTCGATCTCAAAGGGCTCATGTGAAGCATAGGCCATATCAGGTATACATGGTGTATGTTGTGCATCCGGTGGTATTTTTCCAGGTGAGTAGTCACAGCCCATTATTTTTTGCATCCTCTTGTTGCAATATATGACTTTCATGTCTGTGTCCATTACCATTACACCATCTACTACATCTTCAAGCACTGTATCAAGGAAGTTTTTGGTAAGCTCAAGCTCATGGTATTCTTCTTCGAGTTTGTGGAACAGACGTTCACTATACTGACTAAGATACGTCTCATCTGTACCGATGAGTGGTTTTACGGGCTTTATTAAGCCTGCTTTATATTCTTTAAGTACTGCCTGGATTTCGCTAAGTAGTTCTTTTGGTTCAACCGGCTTGATAATAAATCGTGATGCAGCCAGTGAAGTGGCCAGTTCTTTATCCTTTGCGCTGATATAATGGGCAGTATAAAATATAAATGGGATATCTCTTGCAGTTTCATATTTATTAAGTTCCCTCAACAGTGTGAAACCATCCATTTCAGGCATCATAATATCAGATATGATAAGGTCCGGTTTCGATGATTTCACAGTCTCCAGCGCTTCGATCCCATTACAGGCCTCAACAGGTTCATAGCCGTTTGAGACCAGCAGCTTTGAGAGCAATTTGCGGTCGTTTTGATTATCATCCACTACGAGAACTTTCATGGTCTTTCCTTTTCCCTTTGTATTATGTTTTCAATTTCATCCATGATTGTAAGAGGATCAATTGGTTTTTCAAAGTAGCCATTACATCCTGCTTCAATTATCTTTTCACGATCCCCGGCCATGGCGTATGAAGTTATGGCAATTATGGGAGTATCTTTTAAGGATTGTATCTTCCTGATGCGCCTTGTTGTTTCAAAACCGTTTATGTCTGGCAGCAGGATATCCATTAAGATAATATCCGGATGCTCTGACGCGGCTTTTTCAACACCGTCCTCGCCACATATTGCATGGATTGACTCATACCCCCGCTTTTTTAATACTTTGGTTATCAACTTCATATTGGCCGGATTATCTTCAACCACGAGTGCCCTCATTTTTGCTCCTCCATTTCTACAGGAATATTCAGTGTGAATGTGCTCCCTTTTCCATATTCGCTTATCACATCCACTGTACCACCAAGTGCTTCTTCTGTGAGCTTTTTAGTAAGGTACAGACCCAGACCAGTACCTGATGTACTATCAGTAAGCGGTGTTTCAAGCCTTACGAATGGTGTGAACAGCTTGGGGATGTCTTCATGCTTCACTCCAATTCCACTATCAGTTACAGATATGTTTATCTTACTGTTAATACTTTTTGCCTGAATTGCGATATTACCTCTTTGAGTGAATTTCACGGCGTTTGACAGCAGGTTAAGGAAGCTCTGTAGCAATCTTCGCCTGTCTGACATTAAAGTGATATCCACCACTTCCATTGTCAAGGTCAGTCCTTTCTCGTCAATATCATTCCTGACCACAGACACTACTTCATCCACGACCTCCTTGAGCTTGAACTCAGAAATGTACACATCAAGTTTTCCTGCTTCTATCTTTGATATATCTATAACATCATTAATGAGGTTTAGCAGGTGCTTTCCTGAGGCATGAACCATCTCCAGTTGTTCTTTCTGCTCAGGGTTCAATTCACCTGACCAGCCTTCAAGGAGGATACTGGTGAAACCTATTATCGAATTTAACGGTGTGCGCAGTTCATGGGATGTACTGGCTATGAACATGGACTTCATACGGTCGAGTTCCTGCAGGCTCTTATTCGCATTTTTAAGTTCTTCTGCGGTCATGTTGAGGTCTTCGACGATATTAACCAGGGCCTGCTTGCTATTTTGAAGATCAGTCGTGCGTTCTTTGATACGCTGTTCAAGTTCTTCATTGAGCCTGCGAATCTCCTCCATAGACTGTTTACGCTCGGTGATGTCCCTGGCAATGCTCAATACCCTGTCTTCATCACCAATCTTAACGGGATGCGTTAATATTTCCACATCGATCTTTGTACCGTCCTTCCTTTTCAGAGTGTATTCACGAGGGCCTGAGGTTTTTCCATTTATATTCTTAGCTATTACATTCATTGTTTTCTCAACTTTATCCATTGGAATTATCCCTGCATTCAAGAAATTTGTGCCAATAAGCTCTTCCCTGGAATATCCCAGCAGATTCTCTGCGGCTTTGTTCCCGTCAATGAATGTGCCTTCGAAGTCATGCAGGCAGTAAGCATCTGGCGCGGATTCAAATAATACCTTGAATCTGTTTTCGCTATCTATTAATGCAGTTTCAGCTTTCTTGCGCTCGGTGATGTCGCGGAATAGTTCCAGCTTTGAAATGCTGCCGTCAGGATTCTTCAGCGGTGTGTCAATCAGGTCATACGTTTTCTGGTTCTTGAATGAATGCCATTCCCATTGTACGGTTTTTCCGGCAAAAACATCGGGGTTCTTGCACCAGGGGCAAACCTCTGTGAGATCGTGGAAATATTCATAACACTTCCTGCCCTCATAAGCACCGAATTCTTTTTTAAGCACCGGATTCACATATTGGATGTCATATTGTTGGTTAGCAATATAAACGCCATCTTCCATCGCCTCAAAAATGCTGTTCAGGTTGTCCCTCTCAATGCGTAGCGCCTCCTCTACCTGCTTCCGCTCGGTGATGTCATAGTAATGCTCTACACGGCCACCAGCATATAAACCAGATAGGATGGGCTGGCTCCAATGCTCAAGCCAACGTTCTTCCCGTTCGCTGTCAGGGACTATGTGGCACTCAAAATGCTCGATATAGGTATTATCATCGTACGTGGCAAACACTTTCTCGGTAAAGTATACTGGATCCTCAAAGATATTCTTGATCCGCTCCCGGATGAGTTGCCGCTTGTCCTTCCCAATAACTTCCTTCCGCCGCAGACCAAAGTAGCGCTCCAACGCATGGTTTACCCAGACGATCTGGAAGTCAGAGTCAAGAATAAAGATACCGACCGATGAGGTATCAAGGACGTCGTTGGTCAATGAACGATACCTTAATTCGCTCTCACGTAGCGACTTTTCCGCCTGCTTGCGCTCTGTGATGTCTCTAATAATGCTGGTGACTCTAACAACCTCATTATTTTCCCTATGAAAAGTAACAGTAATTTCTGCTGGGAAGGTTTCTCCGCTTTTTCTTTTTAATAATTTATCGGTATGTAATACATCCTTTCCCGCTGCTATGGCGTCTTTTAGTTTATTGCCAAAGTCCAAAAAATCATCCTTGTCCGCGTAGATAAAAGCCGTATCTTTGCCAATACACTCACTGGGTTCGTAGCCAATAAGTCTAAAGGAATCATTAACCCACTCAATCACCCTCTCTGGCATTTTCACTGAAAAAACTGCATCCCACATAGAATTGGTTAAATTTTCAAGATAGTCTCTGCTCGCCCTCAGCGCATCCTCCGCCCGCTTGTGCTCGGTGATGTCACGGGAAATCTCGATGACGGCAGCGGGTCTACCTTCATCATCACGTAAAGCTACGCTGGCGGTACAAGCATAATTCAGAGTCTTCCCTGCGTGAGTTTGAACCAGGGTTTCGTGTTCATGAACCTGGCCATCCTCGAATGCTTTCAGGATGAGACAAGGGAACGGTTCACAGGGTTTATTCCTACCATGATAGACTTCGTAGCATTTCTTGCCGATGATATCATCGCCGAACAGACCTTTGGCCACGTCATTGGCCCATAGAATGTTCAGGTCCACATCCATCATGCTCATGTGGTCGCCGAGCGACTGGAGCATTGCGCTCAACTTTCCTTCCGACTCCCGCAGTGCCTTCTCAGCATGCTTGATCTCGGTAAGGTCATGCACTGAACCAACAAGATGGGTACACACTCCCTCAGCATTACAGACCGGAGTCACTGTCACAGCACCCATAAGTTCGCCTGTGGGAAAGGTGGAAGTCTGCTCCCAGAAAACGGTCTTATTTTCACTTATCGCTTCTTTATACTTACTAATAACAAGTGCATGAGCCGTTTCTGGTAACACTTGTTCAATCCTTTTACCAACAACCTGTTCCCTGGTCAACCCGATGGCCGCAAAAAATGCCTGGTTCACAGACACAAAGCGAAAGCAATCATCGGGTTCAACGGCCAGAAGGAATATCGCATCAGAAAGTGTATCATAGATGAGTGAGAGGTGTTTTTCATTCAACTCGATTTCGTCTGTGTGTTTGTTGGGCGACTCTTCCTCCTCCTCTTGATTTAAATCCTTTAATGTCATGTAGGCTTATCCCCACTATTTTTATCGGGCTAGGCCTTCTTTTTAAGCTCTGCGATCTGCTTCTTAAGTTCGATCATCCGCAACTCCCGCCCCACAAAGACCTTATTCGTGCGCTCAAGCTCTTCGTTCATTTTCCCCAGTTCGGCTGTGCGCTCCTCGACACGCTGCTCAAGTTCCTCGTTGAGTTTGTGTATCTCATCCACAGCCTTTTTACGCTCTGTTATGTCATCCAGAATACAGTGGGTCTGTTTGAAATCCCCATTTTTATTGTATGCGACTCTTCCTTCACAGGTGACTATGATATGTGTTCCATCTTTTCTCACCATCACATATTGAGCACCATGGAGCTTGCCTGTGGCTTTAAACTCAGAGAATCTTTCTGGAAAGAGCACTTTGTCATCATGGATAAGAAAATCTGCGAAACTTCTCCCGACTACCTCGTCTTTGGAATATCCTAAAAGCTCAAGCCATGCCTTGTTGACTGTTTTAATATTTCCATCAACATCCATGGATTGGTAACTAAGGGGAGCATCCTCAAAAAGCAGTCGGAACTTCTCTTCACTTTCTTCTATCAATTTCTCCATCTGCTTGTGCTCAGTGATATCGAGTATCATACACAGAAATACTGGTTCCCCTATATTCCTGATCAACTGGAGATATGCTAATACAGGGTATAGGGTTCCATCAGCTCTACGATGAACGGTTTGGAATTCAATGATATCTTTTTCATCCTGGAGCAAAGGACTTACTATTTCATTGAATGATTTTTCATCCAATTCCGGCTTGATGTCAAGCGGTGTCATTGACAGCATCTCTTCAGAGGTATAGCCAAGATTTCGAAGCGCAATTTTGTTTACATTTATATAGTTAAACTTTGTTGTATCAAAAACATAAATTTCATTTAAACTTGATTCAATGATATTTGACAGCCGCAAGCTAGCAAGTTCATCTTTTTTCTGTTTGGTGATATCAAAAGCAATTTCCAATCGAACGATATGCCCATCGACCCAATGGATTGCACGGTCGCGGACCAAATACGAGCGTCCTGTTTTTTCATTATAATATTCCCATTCGTATACACCGGTAGGCTCACCATCAGCATTGACCAGTTTATCATTTGTACAAAAATCACAGGGCTTTGACATGTCAGATTGAAGCGCTTTCCAGCATGTTCTCCCTACAACGTCACCAAAGTTATCCAAGAGATATTTATTCACAAAAAGTAACTCGTATGTCTTCATGTCTGCAACATAAACAATTGCGTCCAGACTTTCAATCACAGTAGAAAACATTTCATATGACATTTGCTTGATTTTCTCGGCCTGTTTGTAATCTGTGATATCCCAGAAAATGCCTTGCATGCCAACAATATTACCATCTTCATTTTTAAACGGTACCTTGATCGAGCTAATCCATGTTTCCTGTCCTTCAACGATATACTTCTCTTCAATATTTTCCGTTTTCCCTGATTCTTTGATTCGCTCATCTTCTGCCCTATATTTTTTAGCAAATTTCTCTGGATAAAAATCATAATCAGTTTTCCCGACAATTTCATCAGGTTTTATGTTCAAGTCCCGGGCATAGTTCTCATTGCAGGAGATATATACCGATTTTTCATCCTTGAGAAATATCTTTTGTGGGAGGTTTTCAAGCAGTGTTTTAAATTTATTCTCACTATCCAACAATTTCTTTGTATCAATCCCCTGCAAATAAATATACAAGAAGAAACCCCAATACAACGGCTCAAATATTCCAAGATAATCTTTAAATGGGTCTAAAGCTGAGGTAATTCCGCCCCAGTCCAGAACATTGCTAAAACTATGTAATATCATCAAAGATAAAAGTCCGACGAGTAAGTATTTTAAGCTGTTCTGCAAAGCCCGTTTCCAATAAACCAGCAGGATAATAAAAGCAACTAACGAAGTGGCGAGACTAATTGCATCAAAAACAATGACAGGTGACATTATGTTTCATCTCCTGTGTTATTTTTGAATATCTTCCAGCATAAGATGAGCAGGAATATCGAACTAAAGGCATAGCATGCATGTTCCAGTAAATTAAGAATATCAGGTAAAAAGAAACCCTCAAGAACTGTAAAAACCCTGCCAATCAAACAGAAGTAAAATCCAGATAAGAATATTCCTGAGAACAAGATCTGCTTGACTTTCATCCTGTTAATCAAAATCAACAGTAAAACGCTTATCCCAAGCATTAACGAGATAACTTCATTTTCTTGAAGCATTTTTAATCATCACCATCATTAACATAATAAGTGGATAGTGATATAAATCTAGGGATATTTATATTTATGCATACCAAATTGGGATAATTGAAATTAGGAGCAAGATACATTCTCTGGATGTTCCGGTCATTTGTTCACCAGGATTTCAAATAATCAAGTATTTTTTGGCAACATCACATGAATTGTTGTCCCTGCTCCCTCTTCACTCTCAGCCCAGATTTTCCCGTTATGAGCTTCAACTATAGTCTTGCTGATATATAGCCCCAGACCGGAACCACTATAATTACGTGTTGTTGATGCATCGATCTGGTAAAACTCCTGGAACATGAATGATATCTGGTTCTTTGGTATTCCGATACCTGTATCACTTACCGTAATGTGCAGATTATCACCATCCTCACTAGCAGCAACTGTAATACAGCCGCCAGATGGTGTGAATTTGATTGCATTGTCAATGAGATTGATCAAAACCTCTATAATTTTATCTTCATCACCATTTATTAAAGGCAAGACTGTAGGTTTATTAATTTTAATGCTCAAACCTTTGTTTTTAGCAAGTGGTGATATATCCCCTACGGCATTATCAATAATATTGTCAATTCGTATCTGGACAAAGTTGTATTTGACCTTACCAACCCTGACAAGTGTCAGGTATATCAGTGAATCTATTAACCGGTTCAATCGCTCAGAATTGCGCACAACCGCATCCAATGCATTTTTTTGCTTTTCATTGATTGAACCCAATTTTCCATCAACCAACAATTCGCTGTAACCTTTTATGGAGACAATAGGTGTTTTTAATTCATGGCTTATATTCGATAAGAAATCATCCTTTATCTTACCAAGAGATTTGAGTTCCTCATTTGCATTTTGTGTTTCCTCGAACAAGCGAAAGTTATCAACTACAATACCGACCTGTTTGCCAATAGACTTAAGTACGGGTATATCTTCTTCGGATATCTCGTGCTCTGCTGGTATCACTATATTTACAAAACCAATGATTTTTTCTCGTGACATCAACTTAAAGGTTACTCCCTTCTCAATATCGTTTTGTTTTTCAAGCATGGTCATTTCGTCACTATTTTGAGGTTCTTTGATAAAAACGTCTTTAGATGCCAGTGCTGCCGCAACTGTTGGTTCATTTAATGGCACATGCTTAACCTTCTCCACGAACTCATCAGGAAGACCATGATGTACTCGTAAAACAATCTCATCCAATCTTTCATCTACAAGGTATATCCCACCAGCTTCGCTTTCCAGGTAATCAAGAATGTAAGTTAAGATATTACTAAGAATGTCATCGATATTGGAATATTCAGTGGCAATTGAAGCAGTGGAATACAGAACAGATAAGTTACGGTTCTTGTTAAGGATTTCAGTCTCATCACGTTTGCGCTTTGTGATATCTATAAAAGTGCCAAGCGAGTATGTCTCGCCCGAAATTGTAATAAAATTAAATATTGCTTCAAGGTCTCTAATTTCTCCATCTTTACGAATTATCCGATATTCTACTTTTTGTGGAGACGTCACTAGCTCCCTGTTTTTTCTAAAATCATTAATTATATGTTTAGATTCCGGTGCAACATGATCCATACTTGGGACCTTGCTGAATTCTTCAACTGATTCATAACCAAAGATCTCCAGTGTTGCCTTATTTGCTGAAACAATATGATTTTTCTTACTCAATCCAATTCCTATCATTGAGCTTTCAAAAAGGCTGCGATATCTTTCTTCACTTTCCCGAAGTGCCTCTTCAGCCTGCTTACGTTCAGTGATGTCAATTACTATTGCTAAAAATACCGGTTCATCGATATCCTCGATAAGTTGCAGGTGCACTTCAACAGGGTAGATGCTTCCATCTGCCCTGCGATGTACGGTCTGGAATTCAATGGTGGATTCTTTATGCTCAATCAAGGGGGCAATCAGGTCTTTAAACGAACTCTCATTGAATTCTGGTTTTATGTCAAACGGTGTTTTCGAATTTATCTCATCATGAGTGTAGCCCAGGTTTTTAAGAGCACCAGCGTTTACATTTATAAAATGAAGCGTCTTTGCATCAAACACATAAATCTCATTTAAACTGGATTCGATAATCCTTGAGAGACGTGTGCGATCAAGTTCGTTCTCTTTTTGTTTTGTGATATCGACAGCGATCTCCAGCCTGACGATGCGTCCATCCATCCATTGGATTGCACGGTCATGAATCGAATACCAGCGGTTTGCATTTCCATTAAAATGTTCCCATATGTAGGTGCCAGTAGGCTCACCATCACCATCAACCAGTTTTTTGTTGGTACAGAAATCACAGGGACCTGACTGGCCAGCCTGAAGTGTCTTCCAGCATGTTTTCCCAACAATGTCCCCGAAGACGTTTTTTGCATGCTGGTTTAAAAATATTATCTCGTATGTATCCATATCCGTAACATAGACAATTGTATCCAG
>NKAJ01001839.1_pt1 | contig 12812 bp, 23 predicted proteins | sample 1556001 | NCBI WGS metagenome assembly NKAJ01 (sample SAMN06204642, study PRJNA360343) | marine sediment metagenome | isolation source: Jiulong cold seep at northern South China Sea | place: China: South China Sea, Jiulong cold seep | collected 2013-06 | reverse complement strand
TATAAAGGGCCGAATCAAGTTTTATCTGTCTCTACGCCCTTTTTCTCCTCTTGCACTTCACCCTCTTTTGAATCAACATCTACCCCGGAAGTCTTATTGCCGGTGACTTCGGGCTTCTCGCTTTCCTCTTCTCCTACGGCCTCAACCCTGGTGGCGGATTTTTCCTCTACGACTCCCTCCTCAGCGACGGATGCCTCCTCACTGATTCGGGTTTCCTCAGCAGGGCCATCCTCCTCTTTCATGCTTTCCAGCTTATCAACAGACGGTTCCGGAGGAGCAGCCTGCGGTATCACGGATTCAGCAGATGCCATCTTTTGAGGCTTACGTTGAGGCTTGGGCTTCTCCAGGGATTCGGTGACCAGTTCCACAATAGACATCATGGCAGCGTCTCCCCTTCGTGGGCCTATCCTTACTATCCTGGTATAACCACCATTTCGATCGGCAAATTCCTGCCCCCACTCATCAAAAAGCTTCGAAACGACTTTGCGGTCACGTATGACTGAAAATGCCTGACGCCTTGCATGAAGACTCGATCTTTTTGCCAAAGTAACCATTTTGTCAGCCACACGCCTGACCTCTTTGGCCCTTGGAACTGTTGTGACAATTCGACCATGCTCTAACAGCGATGTTACCATATTTCCGAGCATCGCCTTACGATGAGCTGTCTTACACCCCAGCCTATGCGTCCTTCTTCGGTGCCTCATTACTCATCACCTTCTTCTTTTTCAGTATTTTTTTCCTCATCTGTTTTCTCAGGCGGATTCCATCCCTGAAGCTTCATCCCCAGATGTAATCCCATGCCATCGAGGTTTCCCTGAATCTCTTGCAAAGATTTTCGGCCAAAATTTTTTGTCTTGAGCATCTCTTGCTCTGACTTTTGTACAAGCTCACCAATGTAGTAGATATTTGCGTTTTTAAGGCAATTGGCCGAGCGTACAGAAAATTCCAGTTCATCAATTTTTCGGTTCAGATATTCGAGTTTGCCTTCAAAGTCAGAAGAGAGCTTTTCCTCTTCGGACTCTTCCTTCTCGTCAAAGTTAATAAACACCGTAAATTGATCCTTCAGAATCTTTGCGGCATAAGCCATGGCGTCCTCAGGAAGGACTGTACCATCGGTCAAGACTTCCATGGTCAACTTGTCATAGTCGGTCATCTGGNATGTAGTAGATATTTGCGTTTTTAAGGCAATTGGCCGAGCGTACAGAAAATTCCAGTTCATCAATTTTTCGGTTCAGATATTCGAGTTTGCCTTCAAAGTCAGAAGAGAGCTTTTCCTCTTCGGACTCTTCCTTCTCGTCAAAGTTAATAAACACCGTAAATTGATCCTTCAGAATCTTTGCGGCATAAGCCATGGCGTCCTCAGGAAGGACTGTACCATCGGTCAAGACTTCCATGGTCAACTTGTCATAGTCGGTCATCTGGCCAACACGGGCTTTGGTAACAACAAAATTGACCTTCTGCACCGGCGAAAACAGAGAATCTATAGCTATAGTACCTATGGGATGATCAGGANGTCAACTTGTCATAGTCGGTCATCTGGCCAACACGGGCTTTGGTAACAACAAAATTGACCTTCTGCACCGGCGAAAACAGAGCATCTATAGCTACAGTACCTATAGGATGATCAGGGNACTTCCATGGTCAACTTGTCATAGTCGGTCATCTGGCCAACACGGGCTTTGGTAACAACAAAATTGACCTTCTGCACCGGCGAAAACAGAGAATCTATAGCTATAGTACCTATGGGATGATCAGGATCCTTATTGCTTTCAGCAGAGACGTATCCCTTGCCCCATTTAGCCATCATTTCCATCCGTAGTTCTCCATCTTCCGTCAATGTGGCAATATGATGATCAGGATTCAGAACCTCAACTCCACCATGTGGAGCAATTAAATCTTCGGCACGCACTTCTCCAGGCCCTTGTTTTTCCAATATCAGGATCTTTTCTTCATCCTTGAAAATCTTCAGGCGCACACCCTTCAGATTAAGAATAATATCTGTTACGTCTTCAATTACTCCTGGCATGGTTCCCAGTTCGTGCAATACACCTTCTATTTTTACGGAAACAATCGCAGCCCCTTGTAGAGAAGACAAGAGCACACGTCGCAAGGAGTTACCCAGTGTGGTGCCATAGCCTCTCTCCAGAGGCTCACAACTGAATTTGCCATAAAAGCTTGTGTGTGTTGCGGTATTAACTTCCAGCCTCTTGGGACGAATTAATTCCCGCCAGTTGCGATAGTATGGAGTCTGTTCAGCAGTCATATTGTCTATCTAAGCCTCTTGAACTCCGGATATAATTCAATTCTTTTGCTCTAGAGTATCTCTAGGGTCAGCAGTATCACAGGTTATTACTTAGAGTAGAATTCAACTATTAGCTGTTCCTGAATTGGCATAGTTATGTGTCCTCGTTCAGGCATTGCCTTCACTGTCCCCTGCAACTTATCCTCATCCAGTTCCAGCCACTCAGGCACACCCCTGCGGGCAATTGCCCCCATCGCCTGTTTCAGGGGAGCTATAGATTTGCTCTTCTCTGTTACTTTGATTTCGTCTCCCTGCTTTACCAAAAAAGACGGTATGTCCACTTTTTTCCCATTTATGATGAAATGTCCATGACGGACTAACTGACGGGCCTGTGATCTGGACTCAGCAAAGCCAAGGCGATAAACTACGCCGTCAAGACGTCTTTCCAGGAGTACTAGAAGATTAGTACCGGTGACCCCCTTTTGACGATCAGCTTTATCAAAATAACTCCTGAATTGTGCCTCCTGTAATCCATACATACGCCGAACCCGCTGTTTTTCTCTCAACCGAATCCCATAGTCAGAAACTTTTATCCGGCCCTGTCCATGTTCTCCCGGCACATAACTGCGTTTTTCAAAGGCACACTTATCTGAATAACACCTGTCTCCCTTAAGAAAAAGTTTGCAACCCTCTCTGCGACACAAGCGACATCGTGGTCCTGTATATCTAGCCAAAATACTTCCTCCGGTAACTTGGAAACATATAAATAAGCCTAATTAATACTCTGATGCAGTCCTATACTCTTCGTCTCTTTGGAGATCTGCAACCGTTATGAGGTATTGATGTTACGTCTCGAATAACTGAGATTTTAAATCCTGCTATTTGGAGGGCCCGCACTGCTGCCTCTCTTCCGGAACCTGGTCCCTTGAGATGTACTTCAACACTTCTCATGCCATGGTCTGCTGCTTTTCTTACAGCGTTTTCAGCCGCTACCTGGGCGGCAAACGGAGTGCCTTTCCTCGAACCCTTAAAACCCTGGGTCCCTGCACTTGCCCAGGAAATTGTATTCCCCTGTTTATCAGTTATATTTATTATGGTATTGTTAAAAGTAGATCGTATGTGCACAATACCTTCCGGCACATTCTTCTTTTCTTTTCGGCCACCTCTTCTCGGTGATGCCATATTACTCCGCCCTCCGTTACTAAATTCTTCTCTTCTTTTTGACTACTGAGCGCCTGGGTCCCTTTCGTGTACGAGCATTTGTTTTGGTGCGCTGTCCATTAACCGGAAGTCCTCTACGATGTCTAAGTCCCCGATAACTGCCAAAATCCATCAATCGCTTGATGTTCAATGACACCTCTCTGCGAAGATCTCCCTCCACTTTATAATCGGCATCGATAATCTTCCGTAGCGACGTGATATCTTGATCCGTCAAATCATCGGATTTTTTGTTTCTGTCAATTTCTGCCTTATCCAGAATTTGTTGGGCAGTTGTACGTCCAATCCCATAAACATACGTGAGCGCAATCTCCAACCTCTTATTCTTTGGCAGTTCAACGCCTGCAATTCTTGCCACAGATCAACCCCCTAGCTATCCTTGTCGCTGTTTGTGCCTTGGATTTTTGCAAAGCACTCGCAGTATGCCTCTGCGTCGGATTATTTTGCAGTCCTTACAACGACGTCTGATTGATGCTTTAACCTTCATGGCATATTCCTCTTCGCTCTTTCGGACCAGGATTAAATCTTTTCTGCAACTGAGATTTACCTGGCCCTATATATAACACGGCCCCTGGACAGGTCATAGGGCGACAGCTCTACGGTCACTGTATCACCAGGCAATATTTTTATATAGTGCATACGCATCTTACCTGAAATATGTGCAAGTACTTTGTGACCATTTTCAAGCTCAACGCGAAACATGGCATTGGGTAAGGTTTCAAGCACCTTTCCCTCAACCTGTATTGCATCTTCTTTGGACATCTAATTTACCTTTGTTCCTTTTGCATTCACTCTACCTTCTTCCCTTCAGCTTGGCCCCCTTCATAAACCCTTCGTAGCTCCTGGTGATAAGATGGGATTCAATTTGAGCCATGGTATCCATTCCCACACCTACAACAATCAGAAGGGCCGTTCCACCAAAATAAAAAGGCACATTTAACTTTGAAATCAATATACTTGGTAATACGCAAATCGCGGAAACATAAATAGCACCTATCAGAGTAATCCTGGTCAGAACCCTGTCAATATATTCAGAAGTACGCCTTCCTGGTCTGAGACCTGGGACATAACCCCCGTGCTTCTTCATATTATCTGCTATATCAACCGGATTGAAGATCATGGCTGTATAAAAATAACAGAAAAAGATAATGGCCATTACAAAGATCGTCTCATAAAACAAACTTCCGGGTCTCAGACCCTGAGATATACTCTGCATCCAGGGTACCTGGATAAAATTTGCTATGGTTGCAGGAAACATCATAATAGACGATGCAAAAATCGGTGGTATTACTCCTGCAGTATTCACTTTTAAAGGCAGATGGGTGCTCTGCCCTCCATATACCTTTCGTCCCACTACTCTCCTGGCGTATTGGACTGGAATACGCCTGTGGGACCGCTCCATAAAGCAGATAAATCCAATTACCGCCACCATCATCACTAAAAGAAATATAACTAGAGCCAGGTGTATATCGCCTGTACGCATCAGACTGAACGTGTCTATCATGGCTGAAGGCATCCTGGCTACAATGCCGGCGAAGATAATCAGAGAAATACCATTACCAACACCTCTTTCCGTAATCTGCTCTCCGAGCCACATCAGAAATACTGTCCCTGACATAAAGGTCAGAGCACTTAAGAGCCGAAAAGGCCAGCCGGGCTCTGCTACGACCGGAGCACCCCCCGGAGCTGTCAGACTCTCAAGAGTAATGGCTATTCCAAGCCCCTGAATAATGCTCAGGCCCACTGTACCATACCTGGTATACTGGCTGATCTTCTTTCTTCCTGCCTCACCTTCCTTTTTTAAGGCCTCAAGGTGCGGGATGGCTACTGTAAGGAGCTGAATAATGATGGAGGCGCTGATGTAAGGCATTATGCCCAAAGATAAAATGGACATATTCTCAAGCGCCCCACCAGAAAACATATTGAACATACCAAACAGCGTCCCCTGGGCACGATCGAAAAAGGACGCCATGGCCGCAACATCAATACCAGGAGTAGGGATCTGGACTCCAACCCGATATACAGCCAGCATAAGCAACGTAAAACCAATGCGTTTACGCAGCTCCGGTACTTGGCCTATACCCCCTAACCCCTTAAACAATATTTGCCTCCTGGCCCCGGTCCGTAATGATCTCTATCCGTCCACCAGCAGTCTCTATTTTATTTTTAGCATTTTCGCTGACCGCGTGGGCGCGAACCGTTACCGGCTGCTGTATCTCTCCGTCACCTAATATTTTCAGGAGATGATGGCGCTTACATACTAGTCCCAATGCTTTCAAAACGGCGATATCCACCACTCCTTCATGCCTGATCTCTGACAGATCACCAATGTTCAATACGCCATAGACCTTTCTGAAACGGTTCTTGAAACCCCTTTTCGGGAGTTTCCTATACAACGGCATCTGGCCGCCTTCGAATCCTGGACGAATACTGCCGCCGGATCGGGATTTTTGGCCATTCTGACCCCGGCAGGCCGTTTTCCCATGTCCGGACCCCGGCCCTCTTCCAACGCGTTTTTTCCCGCGTTTGGATCCGGGATAAGGTCTTAATAAATCCAATGTAATCATATGGGCTCCTGATAAATAAATTACCTATTCTACGGTTTTGCCCCGGCACTTTGCCCTGGATACGGAAATACGTAAGACTTCCAGACCATTAAATGTGGCATGCATTACATTGTGTGGATTTTTGGAGCCAAGACACTTTGTCAATATATCCTGAATTCCCGCTGCCTCCATAATAGCCCTTACTACAGCTCCGGCTATAACTCCGGTACCTGGTGACGCAGGTTTCAACAAAACCCTGCCTGCGCCAAAATGGCCTATCACTTCGTGAGGTATGGTTTTGCTTACCATCGGTATCTTGATCATAGACTTAGTGGCCTTCTCGCGGGCTTTTCTGAGGGCCTCAGGAACTTCTCTGGCCTTTCCCATGGCAAAACCAACTTTGCCGGCCCCATCACCTACCACCGAAAGAGCACTGAAGCTAAAGCGTCTTCCACCTTTGACTACCTTAGCCACCCGGTTAATATAGACTACTTTTTCTATCAGTTCTTGTTCATTATCTATATGTTTTCCCTGCAACGCCACCCCCTTACAGCAGCTAACTATTAGAATTCAGAAATCAAGGCCGACTTCTCTGGCCGCATCAGCAAGAGCCTTGATTCGGCCGTGATAAAGATATCCACCACGATCAAATGCTATGGTATTTACACCCTTTTCCTTAGCCCTTTGGGCAATAATCCGGCCGACCTCTTTAGCCATAGCTTTTTTGTCTTCAAGATCGCCTGTCTTGCTTTTGATCTCAGGAGTTAACGAAGAAGCAGCCGCAATTGTGACACCTTGTTCATCATTGATAATCTGAGCGTATATGTGTTTGCTGCTCCGAAAGACTACCATCCGCGGGCGCTCTGCTGTCCCTGATATATGCTTTCGTATGTGCTGTTTACGCCTTAAACGCGCCTTCAGCCTAGGGCTGGTCTTTGCCATAATTACTTCCATATGCAATATTGCTAATGATTCTAAAATCCATGACTATTGTGCAGCAGTCTTTCCAGCTTTGCGGATTATCTGTTCATCCGCATACCTGATTCCCTTGCCTTTATAAGGCTCTGGTGGCCTAAGAGACCGGATTCTCGAAGCCGTAAGTCCCAGAAGCTCCTTATCATATCCATCCAGGATTACCCGAATTTCCTTTTGCCGCTCTACCCGAGCCTTGATTCCTTCAGGAAGAGGAAACTCTATTGGATGAGAATAGCCAACGTGAAAAATCAGCTCATTCTCCTTCTCCTCAATTTTGTAACCGACTCCTATTACCAGAAGCTCACGCGTAAATCCTTTTGTGACCCCGACTACCATGTTGTTTATAAGTGTTCGGAACAACCCATGTATTGAGCGACCCTGCTTTGTATCATCAGCTCTTCTGACTATCAGGTGTTCACCATCTTTTTCAACACTTGCCAAGGGATGAATTTCCCTGCTCAAGGCACCTTTGGGACCCTGAACAGTAATAATACGTCCATCTATGGTGACCTTGGCCCCTGAAGGGACGTCTATGGGTCTTTTACCGATTCGAGACATGAAAAAGCTCCAGATTACCAAATGGCGCAGATAACTTCTCCGCCTACGTTATTTTGCCTGGCCTCGACATCAGTCATGATGCCCCTTGATGTAGAAATCAGTGCTGTGCCAAGCCCAGATCTTATCTTTGGAATTGTGCCTTTTTTACAATATACCCGGCATCCAGGAGTGCTTATTCGCTTTAATCCGAGAACAATAGGCTGCCCATCAGAGTATCTGAGAAACAAACGAAGAATTTTCTGCCGTCTGTCCTTGAAAGTACGAAAGTTGCTTACATAGCCTTCTTTCTTAAGTATTTTCGCAATTTCCACCTTCAAATTAGAGGAAGGAATATCAACCCTGTCATGCCTTGCTTTATTGGCATTTCTGAGCCGTGTAAGCATGTCCGCTATAGGATCAGTCATAGACATATTCAAGCTCTCCCAAATATATGGAGTTTTACAGCTACCAGCTGGCTTTGGTTACCCCGGGAATTACCCCCTGGGATGCCATTTTTCTGAAACATATTCTGCATAAGCCAAATTTTCTGATAAAGGCACGTGGACGGCCACAAACCGGACATCTATTATATTTTCTGACACCAAACTTGGGTTTCCTCTGTGCCTTATTTATCAACGCCTTTTTAGCCAAAGGTCTCTCCTCAATGAACTCTACCCACGAAACGGCATACCTAAAACGTGCAACAAGTACCGAGATTCATCATCGGTTTTTGCACTCGTAACTATCGTCACATTCATTCCCTTGATCTTGTCTATTTTGTCATAGTCGATCTCTGGAAAAATAATCTGTTCCTTAACGCCCAAGGTGTAATTACCATTTCCATCAAAAGCCTTTGGCGATACGCCCCTGAAGTCTCTGATCCGGGGAATAGCAATGTTAATAAACTTTGTAAGAAAATCATACATTCGTCGCCTTCTAAGGGTCACACAACACCCTATGGGCATTCCTTCTCTTAACTTAAAGGCTGCAATTGATTTCCTGGCCCTCGTGACTACCGGTTTTTGTCCGGATATAAGGGTTAATTCCTCAACCGCAGAGTCTAAAATTTTTGGATTTTCAATTGCCTCACCAAGCCCCATATTCAAAATCACTTTTTCGATTTTGGGTACCTGATGGGGATTCTTATATCCAAAATGTTCCATTAATTCCGGAACACATTCTTTCTTATATTTCTCTTCTAAGAGGACCATGCCTAAATGTCTCCACAAGACCTACTTTTTTTCTGTCGGAATGACCTCTCCGCATTTCTTGCAGACGCGGACTTTATTGCCATCTCCCAGGGTTTTCCTGGATATTCGCGCTGACTCGGTACATTTGGGACAAATTAGCATGAGATTAGACAAGTGGATGGATGCTTCCTTCTCTAAAATGCCGCCCCCTGTACCAGGACCTGGTTTTGTATGGCGTTTGACTATCTGTGCGCCCTCAACAAGTGCTCTTCCCTTTGCAGGCAAAATGGAGAGGATCTTGCCGACCTTACCCTTATCTCGGCCAGTCTTAACCATTACCCGGTCATTTTTTCTCAGATATGTCTTTACGGTCTTCATTGACCCGGTCTCCTTGGACTAAAGTACCTCGGGTGCAAGCGATATTATCTTCATGTAACGCTTTGCCCTTAATTCCCTGGCCACTGGTCCGAAAATTCGAGTACCAACCGGCTCTCCAGATTGATTTATCAAAACCGCTGCGTTCTCGTCGAACCGTATCCAAGAACCATCAACTCTGGATATCTCCTTCTTGGTCCGTACTACAACGGCTTTAACCACATCACCTTTTTTTACTTTGGAATTTGGTATGGCCTCCTTGACCGAAACGACTACCGTATCCCCTATACTTGCAACACGCCTACGGGTTCCGCCCAAAACCCGAATACAACACACGCGTTTTGCACCGGAATTATCGGCGACATTTAATAATGTTTCTTGCTGGATCATGATATGATCCTTCCCTTTCTTTTCCTGTTCTAGAGACCCTTTTCAAGAATCCCTTTAACGACCCAACGTTTGCGTCGACTCAGAGGACGATACTCTTCTATTAGAATTTTGTCGCCTATTCTGCAGCTATTTTCTATATCATGAGCCATATACTTCTTTTGCCGCTGTATATACTTCCCATACATTGGATGCTGTACTCGCCGGACAACCTTAACAACCACTGTCTTGTCCATCTTGTCGCTGGCAACAGTGCCAATAAGTGTTCTACGAGATTTCTTGTCGGCATTCATGCCCTGCTCCATTACTAGACCTCAGAATCAACAACTTTCTCTGCAAGTACTGTTTTAGCTCTTGCTATTGAACGTCTCACAGTACGAATCCTCATTATGTTTTCCAATTGGTGAGTGGCTTGCTGAAACCGAAGATTAAAAAGCTCCTGTCGAAGGTCCTTTTCTTTCTGTTGAATTTCTTCTATGCTCAGTTCCCTAAGTTTATCAGCTACGCTCATGGCATTTCACTCCTAGCGATAATCTTAGTAGGAACGGGCAGTTTATATTGTGCCAGCCTCAGAGCCGCCCTGGCGGAAACCTCATCTACACCCTCCATCTCATAAAGCATCCTGCCTGGCTTTATCAGTGCCACCCATGAATCCACTGCGCCCTTACCCTTACCCATTCTGGTCTCGGCAGGCTTACTAGAGATAGGCTTGTCCGGAAATATTCGTATCCATATTTTTCCACGACGCTTGACGCGCCTTGTAATAGCAATCCGAGCGGCCTCTATCTGCTGGGCTGTGATCCTGCCACGGCCAATAGCCTTAAGGCCGTAATCGCCAAAAGACAGGCTGTTTCCGCGTTGTGCCATGCCTTTTATACGGCCTTTTTGTTGTTTGCGATATTTAACTTTCTTTGGGCTAAGCATTTATTCCTCTCCAGCAGGAACAGGCGAATATTGTCAACTATATTTCCATTGCCGCAACTTCTGACTCTTTGTCAGGCAGGACTTCTCCCTTGAACACCCATACCTTGATACCAATTACCCCATATGTGGTCATTGCCTCAGCCACGCCGTAATCAATATCGGCCCGAAGGGTGTGTAGCGGGACTCTGCCATCGAGATACCACTCAGTGCGGCACATTTCAGCGCCACCCAAACGGCCGGCACTCGCAATTCTTATACCCTGCGCGCCAAACTTGCGTGCTATACTGATAGCCCTCTTCATGGCTCTCCGGAAGGAAATGCGCCGTACAAGCTGACCCGCAACGTTTTCAGCTACCAGTTGTGCATCTATTTCCGGTCTTCGGACCTCTGTGATGTCAACCATTACCCGCCGTTTGATTATTTTTTCCAAAGACCGCTTCAGGCTCTCAATTTCCACACCTTTTTTACCGATAATTATTCCGGGACGCGCGGTGAATATGCGGATGCGTAATCTCTGTGCAGCCCTTTCTATCTCAATTTTGGATATTCCCGCATGATAGACCCTATTCTTAATGAATTTTCTGATCTTGTAGTCCTCAAGGATCAGGGCGGAATACTCCTTCTCCGAAAACCAACGCGAGTCCCATGTGCGCGTTATTTGTAGCCTGAGGCCGATTGGGTTTACTTTCTGACCCAAGGTATCCTCCTGATTTTCCTATTCATATTAATTTATCCTTCGTCCAATACTATCGTTATGTGGGAGAAACGATGTTGTATTCTGTAGGCCCTGCCCATTGCCCTGGGATGAAATCTCTTCAGTTGAGGGCCTTGATCCACCATANCTCGGCAAACCAGCGCGAGTCCCATGTACGCGTTATTTTTAGCCTGAGGCCGATTGGGTTTACTTTCTGACCCAAGGTATCCTCCTAACTTTCCCATTCATATTAATTTATCCTTCATCCAATACTATCGTTATGTGGGAGAAACGATGTTGTATTCTGTAGGCCCTGCCCATTGCCCTGGGATGAAATCTCTTCAGTTGAGGGCCTTGATCCACCATAATTTTTTTTATGTACAGAATATCTACATCGATATTTGGATTTTGATCAGCATTGGCCAAAGCTGATTCAAGCACCTTTTTAATCATCCTTGCGCCCTTTTTGGGCATGTAACTGAGGATCTGCAAGGCCTCTCCCGCAGACTTGCCACGAACCACATCAGCAACCAGTCGAGTCTTTTGCGGAGAAATCCTTAAGTATTTGGCAACTGCCCTGGCTTCCATTAGTGCCATGCCCTCTCTTACGTTTTCCGANGATTTTTTTAATGTACAGAATATCCACATCGATATTTGGATTTTGATCCGCATTGGCCAAAGCTGATTCAAGCACCTTTTTAATCTTCCTTGCGCCTTTTTTGGGCATGTAGCTGAGGATCTGCAACGCCTCTCCCACAGACTTGCCGCGAACCACATCAGCAACCAGTCGAGTCTTTTGCGGAGAAATTCTTAAATATTTGGCAACTGCCCTGGCTTCCATTAGTGCCATGCCCTCTCTTACGTTTTCCGAATCCTGGATTTTTTATCAGCAACGTGGCCATAATANAATCCTGGATTTTTTATCAGCAACGTGGCCATAATAGGTGCGGGTTGGCGAAAACTCACCAAGCTTGTGCCCAACCATATTTTCAGTAATAAATACAGGAATAAATTTCCTGCCATTGTGCACTGCAAAGGTGAGCCCCACCATGTCAGGCACAACCATGGATCGTCTAGACCAGGTCTTGATGACACGCCTGTCTTTAGTCTCAATGGCCTTAATCACTTTTTTCATCAGGTGATCATCAACAAAAGGACCTTTTTTTACCGACCTTGGCACCTGTTTTCTCCTATTTCCCTAATCTGTGTAATCTGCGGATAAAATTAAAGAATTGAGGAATTAAAATAAATAGAATACCTTAAATCCCTAAATTCGTAATCTCTAAATTTTCCTAAGATCACTTCTTTTTATGCCTGTTTCGTACTATGAAGGCATCGCTGGGCTTGTTCTTTTTTCTTGTGCGATATCCCTTTGCCGGCATTCCCCATGGACTGCAAGGATGTCTGCCGCCGGAAGACTTCCCTTCGCCACCACCCATGGGATGGTCAACGGGATTCATGGCTACTCCACGCACACTTGGACGTCTCCCAAGCCACCGGCTCCTGCCGGCCTTACCCAGTTTAACATTTTCATGATCGAGATTTCCTACCTGACCAACAGTAGCCCTGCAGGTATTAAGAAACATTCTTACTTCTCCACTTGGAAGGCGCAATTGTACGTATTTGCCTTCCTTGGCCATTACCTGAGCTGAACCACCGGCACTCCTTACTATCTGTCCTCCCTTACCCGGGCGCAACTCAACGTTATGGACCTGAGTACCCAA
>NKAJ01000465.1_pt2 | contig 12863 bp, 16 predicted proteins | sample 1556001 | NCBI WGS metagenome assembly NKAJ01 (sample SAMN06204642, study PRJNA360343) | marine sediment metagenome | isolation source: Jiulong cold seep at northern South China Sea | place: China: South China Sea, Jiulong cold seep | collected 2013-06 | reverse complement strand
CGCAGCCCGTCAGGGCTGCCGGGTGCCAGCCAACCTTGTTATCTCTAATCAAGCGTAAAAAACATCACAATCTTCATTTCATCTGATGCTCATTCTTATCCCCACGCCCGATACCCTTATACACAAATCCTTCACTAATGAATTCATCAGGCCCCACAACATTGCGCCCGTCCACTATCACCGGATGCTCCTGCCCCATTGACCCTTTCAACATGCCTGCATCCAGTCTGAAATAATCATCATGGCCTGTCAGTATAGCAACCACATCAGCCCCTTTCACTACATCAGACAACTCATGTACAATATCCACGCCAGGATACTCCAGCACATGAGGGTCATGCACCCTTACCTCACATCCCGCATTCAGCAACAGGTCCCTGTATGGCTCAGACGGCGGATTCCTGGCATCATCCGAGTTATTGATAAATGCCCACCCCAGTATGGCCACCTTAGCACCACCAGGGTTCTTGCCTGCCCTCTTAAGTGCGTCCACAGTCAAATTATACATATGTACTGGCATGAAATCATTCACCTTTCGAGCCAGCACAAAAATAGAATCAAGCCCCTGTGGATAATCCAGCCTTCCTTCTGATATCTTCACGCCCCTCTCCAGATGGTAAGTATCCTTGGTCAGGCAGTGCCCGCCCACACCCGCACCCGGATGCAGCATAGCCCTGGTGATACCCTCACCCTTCAAGCTATCCACACCCGTGCGCACATCATAGACATTGATACCCATAGCCTCGCAGTACAGGGCCAACTGGNTTCTGATATCTTCACGCCCCTCTCCAGATGGTAAGTATCCTTGGTCAGGCAATGCCCGCCCACACCCGCACCCGGATGCAGCATAGCCCTGGTGATACCCTCACCCTTCAGGCTATCCACACCCGTGCGCACATCATAAACATTGATGCCCATAGCCTCGCAGTACAGGGCCAACTGGTTGATGGCAGCTATCTGGAGATCACGGAACGTGTTCTCTGCAGTTTTGGTCACCTCAGCAGCCGTGGCCGTCATTGGTATAACCTTGCCAGTGGTCATAACCGGAGTGTACAGTTCCACTGCCCGGTCAGTGCTGGCCTGGTCGATACCACCTACAATGCGGTCATGCTCCTGAATATTGCGTAGCAGCCTGCCAACCATCACCCGCTCGGGAGCATGTGCCAGGGCAAAATCTTTTCCTGCAATAAGACCCGACTCCTCTTCCAGTATCTGCCTTGCCATACCATCGGTAGTACCTGGCGATATTGTGGACTCCAGCACCACTAGCGTACCTTCACTGAGATACCGGCCTGCCTGTCTTATCCCTTCTATCAGGGCACCAAAATCAGGCTCAAGGTCATGGGGATTGGCAAAAGGTGTCTGGATGGCAAGAGCTACAGCATCCACCTCCGATATCCTGGAAAAATCAGAAGTACACTGGAACTTACCTGCTTTGACCACCTTATTAATAAGGTCCTCCAGCCCCGGCTCATCGCCTTTTAAAGGGCTTTCGCCCCGGTTTATCATTTCTATTTTATAGCCCGAAGAAGGGGAATCCCTCTGGAATCCTAATACCAAATCAAAATTATCCGAATCAGCGAACAGCGCCGCTGCAGGTATGCCCACATATCCCATTCCGATCACCCCGATCTTCCTGATGGGACCTTTCTTATCTAATATTTCTTTAAGGTCTTTCATAAATACCACTTATTTTTTTTAGAAAATAATTTCAAATCTTTATGGCCTTTCCCTTTTGATATGATTCTATTGCCACCATAGCAACCCTGAGAGCATGTATCCCATCCTCCCCTGACGGTTGCGGTTCTCCACCATTTAAAACAACGTCAACAAAATATTCAAGTTCTTTTCGTAAAGGCTCTTCCTCTTCTACTTTAGCTTTCCTGATCCATTTCCCATCATGCAGTTCCACGGTCTGCTTGATATAATCAAGATATGCTACACCTTTGACGCCTATGGCAGTAAGCTTTCTGACCTTGTGTGGGGTCAGCCAGTTCGTTTCCAACAAGCCTGAGAACTCATGGTCAAATCGAAGCATAATCGCTGCATGGTCTTCCTTAGAATGGATATCTGCACCAGCAATAGCATATACCTCGTTAACCTTCATACCGTACAGATATGATATCACATCAATATCATGCACCCCTATATCAAGTATTACTCCTACATCCCTTATCCTGGGATTATAGGGTCCTACCCTGCGGGTAGATATTGACACGATCTTACCTAAAGTTCCCGAATCAATAATCTCCTTCAACCTCATGACCGCCGGATTGAACCGTTCAATATGCCCCACCATTAATTTGACCTTCGCCTCTTTAGCGGCATTTGTCAATTGTTCGNGATTATAGGGTCCTACCCTGCGGGTAGATATTGACACGATCTTACCTAAAGTTCCCGAATCAATAATCTCCTTCAACCTCATGACCGCCGGATTGAACCGTTCAATATGCCCCACCATTAATTTGACCTTCGCCTCTTTAGCGGCATTTGTTAATCTCTCTGCATTTTCCAGCGTATCCGCAATGGGTTTTTCCATCAGGATATTTGCACCCGCATCAATAGCGTCCATTCCTATGGGCATATGCAATGTAGTTGGCACAACAATACTAACTACATCAAGGCCCTGCTCAAGCAGTTGCCTGTGGTCGGTATAACCCTTGACCCCATATTGTCCTGCCAGTTCGTTGACCCTGCTCTCAGACACATCAGATATGCCAACAAGCTCTACATTTTCCATCTCGTCGTAGATACGCACATGGTGCTGACCCATGGCTCCGATGCCAATTACTCCCGCTCTCATCCAGTTAACTCTCCAATTGTTTTTATGATATGATCCAGTTCTTCCATTGAAACAGAAGGGTGCACAGGCAATGATATAACCTGCCTTGAAGCTATTTCCGTATTTATCAAAGAATCCGTATAACCTAAATTTGTGTAAAGAGGCTGCTTATGTATTGGTATGGGATAATATATTCCAGTCCCAATACCTTCTTCACCCAACAATTTAACAAGCTGGTCCCGCTCATGCTTGCATTCACCTGTTACCCTGATAGTATATTGATGGAATACATGGGTACAGCCACTTCTTATCTGTGGTATCTCAATCCCTGCAAACCCTTTCAACCCTGCTGAAAGATATCTGGCATTCTCCATTCTTTTTTGGTTGAAGTCATCAAGTTTCTTAAGCTGGACCAGACCGATAGCTGCAGAAATATCAGTCATCCTGGAGTTATATCCCAGCATCTCATGAAGGTATCGCTGCTTTGAGCCGTGTGAACGAATCATATGTGCAATTGCATCTATCTCCGTATCATTTGTAGTGATCATACCGCCTTCGCTTGTTGTCATGTTCTTTGTAGGATAAAAACTGAAAGTACCAATCCCGAATGAACCGGCATGTTTTCCATTTTCCATTGCACCGTGGGCCTGGCAAGCGTCTTCGATAACTTTCAATTTTTTATCTTCTGCAATCTCCATTATAGCTTTCATCTCTGCAGGATGTCCGTATAGATGTACAGGCAGGAGGGCTTTTGTCAGGGGAGTGATACTGTTCAGGATGGCATCCGGGTTGATGTTAAACGTGTCAGGTGAAATGTCTGCAAATACCGGTCTTGCACCTGTATATAGTATAGAGTTTGCGGTTGCAATGAATGAAAAAGACGACGTGACTACCTCATCCCCCTTCCCTATACCGGCAGCCTGTAATGCGATTTGAAGTGCAGCCGTCCCTGAGTTCACTGCAATTGCATGGTTAACACCTATGTATTCACTAAAAGTGTTTTCAAAATTTGCGACCTTGCTGCCTTCTGCAATCATTCCCGACTTCATAACCTCGGTCACAGCATGTATTTCATCGTCTTCAATAATTGGTTTGGCTATTGGTATCATGATATCATATCATATTTTTTGTTCTCAATTCAACAGGGAGTTCAACTATACTGGCCGGAAAGCCCACAGCAAGTTTCCATGGCGGCACATCTTTCGTGACCAGTGCTCCAGCCGCTACCATGGCACCTTCACCGATCTCCACTCCCGGTAATATAGTACTGTTTNTATCATATTTTTTGTTCTCAATTCAACAGGGAGTTCAACTATACTGGCCGGAAAGCCCACAGCAAGTTTCCATGGCGGCACATCTTTCGTGACCAGTGCTCCAGCCGCTACCATGGCACCCTCACCGATCTCCACTCCCGGTAATATAGTACTGTTTGCTCCGATTGAAACTCCCGACCTGAGAATCGGTCCTTTTAGCTCATATTCTTTTCGGATAGGATATTTGTCATTTGTCAGGACAGCACAGGGACCAATGAACACATTATCTTCGATGTGCGTATTTGTGGGAATGTAAACATTACTTTGAATGCTTACGTTATTTCCGATAGTCGTGTTTCCGTCTATCACAACATTGGTACCGATAAGGACATTATCACCAATTGTAGTGTTCTCTCTTACCAGGATATTGTGCCCGGTTCGAAGATTGTTACCGATTGTAACATCTGTATATATAATTGAACCAGAACGGACAATAGCATTGTTACCGATTGTTATACCTGGGAACTCGTATTCGGTCAAAGGAATATCCAGCTTTGAAGCCTCGTCAATGATATTGCCACTGGGGTAACCCAGGAAAACATTTTCCAGGACAGTACAATTACTACTTATTGAGCTTGTGCCATATATCGTGACAGTATCGTTAATTCGACAATCAGGGTATAGTTCAGTGTTAATATTTTTCATATTAGTGCCTATGATGTAATATTAATTTTTCACTTTTTTCAATCCTTTTTTTGGTTTAATCTTCATGAAATATCTGGCCTTCAAATGCAAACACTTCAGTATCGGCCTCTAACCACGCATCAGGGAACAATCCCGCTTTCATGCAGGTCTGGCCCAGGAATTCCTCCGAATCAAAACCATGCTCTACAGCCACCTGCGGCAGCAATAGCCCGGAGTACACCCCTCTTTGTACAATAAGCCCATGTTTGCCCACCTCGATCTTACCCGGAAGTTCACTTTTATTTCCTTCCAGGCGCTCGGGCATGGTAAGCACTGTAACTTCTATTTCAATTGTCTCCAGCTCCCCAGGGGTCACGGGGTTGAACCTGGGGTCTTCTGTGGCCGCATTGATTGCAGAAATTATAATCGCATCGCCCAGCCTCATAACCGGATACGGACGACCAATACAACCTCTCAGTTCCTTTCCAGTATCATAACGATTGTTCAGTGTTACGAACACGCCCCGGTTCTCATAGAACATAGACGGCAGGTCGTCTGCTGTAATGGTCTGACCGCTGGCCAGATATTCATGTATGGCCCTGCGCGCCATATCCAGCGCAATATTTCCTTCTTCTTTAGTGAGCAATTCAGTCATATTTTCTCAGGAAGCTCGCCTATACAAACATACCAGGGGGAACATCTTCCTTTTCTTCCACAATGATCTTATGATACGCATCCATGAAATCTTTCATCATTATCTTTTTATCCCGCCTGCGTATCACGAACATACCTGCTTCTGTCACAATGGCCTTGATGTCAGCACCGCTCAAATCCTCAGTGAGTTTGACCAGTTTGTCGAAATCAACGGCATCATCCAATGCCATTTTCCTGGTATGTATCTTGAATATCTCTAACCGTCCCTTCTCATCTGGCATGGGTATCTCAATGATCCTGTCAAACCGTCCGGGCCGCAACAGGGCAGGGTCCAGCAGGTCAATACGGTTGGTTGCTGCAATGATCTTAACATCGCCCCGCTCTTCAAATCCATCCAGTTCAGCAAGCAATTGTATCATGGTTCGGTTCACTTCAGCAGAACCAGTGGTACCATCATGGGTCCGGCGTCCGCCAACAGCATCTATCTCATCAATGAACACGATACTGGGCGACTTATCTTTCGCCATCTGGAACACATCACGCACTAGCCGCGCACCTTCACCCACATACTTCTGCACCAGTTCGGAACCCGACATCCTGATAAATGTAGCATGGGCCCTGCTGGCCACAGCCTTGGCAATGAGTGTCTTGCCGCTACCGGGCGGGCCGTATAGCAATATGCCCTTGGGTGGCTCCACACCTACATCTATGAACATCTGCGGATCTGTAAGTGGCAGTTCAACGGTCTCGATCACTTCCTCTATCTCTTTATCAAGACCGCCTATGGAATTATAATCTGTATCTGGAGCTTCAATAAGTTCCATTACCCTGGCCCGCATGTCTGCGGGTTTGGACAGTAAACTGACAATACCAAAACCGTTGTTCACAGCCACTCTCATCCCTGCTTCCAGTTTCCTTTCCATTTCGAGTGGAATGTCTATTAGTACTTCCTGGTTGCTGCCATGCTGGCGTAGCAGGGCAGTGTCATCCAGTACCTCCATCACAGATGCAATGAATAGTGGGGGATGTTTTAATTCTTCAATCTGCTCCTTCAGTTTCTGGATATTCTGGAGATAACTACTGTTTGCTACAGCAGCATCGAGAAGTCTGGTCTGAAGCTGGTTGTTCTGTTCTTCAGCTTGCACGAGCTTATTTCTTAATATCTCTATCTCATTTTCTGTGTCAATTTTGTGAGAATTTACAAAATCCGGTTTATTTGATGGTTGAGTAATTGTATTATCCATATAGTATCGAATGTGATATAATCTGATATAAACGTTATTAGGTCAACATAAATATATATATTATCAATATAATATCCTAATCACAAGCCAAAGATGACATTATTCAACACATGCAATATAAAATTTTAAATAGATGTGATGACTAATTGTATTAAATAATTATACTCATGATGTGTTAATAAGCATCTATGTGTTCAATTGTTCAATATTAGTAACAATAAAACTCGAGGAAGATTCATAATGGAAAGCCATGTAACTAATTTAAGCGACCCGGAAGCACGCGTTCCAACAGGAGTAGAAGGTTTTGATGAACTGTGCCAGGGCGGGTTTTTGAAAGATCGTACATACCTGATATCAGGTACATCAGGTGCCGGTAAGACAATATTCACTCTTCAATTCCTGTACAATGGAATAACCAAGTATGGGGAGAACGGCATATTTGTGGCAACAGAGGAGCGACCCGAACAGATCAGGGAAAATGCAATGATGTTTGGCTGGGATTTCAAGAAACTTGAAGATGAAGGGCGCCTTGCAATCATTGATGCTGCCTCAACAAAGATCGGTATACCTTCCCAGGAGAAATACGTTGATGTTCGTCCTTTTGATATGCGTTCAATGATGGACCAGATCATAATGATCCAGGAAGAAATTGATGCCAAGAGAGCAGTGGTGGATTCAACTACATCCATTGGTTTTTATCTCCAGGACCCGGCAAAGATACGTGTTGAACTGTTGAAACTGTCCACCACCCTGGAAATCCTGGGCTTAACCTCATTAATGACATCTGAAATTGTGGATGATGACCATCCAAGCCGTTTTGGTGTAGAGAATTTTGTGACCGAAGGCACCATAGCCATGTACTATAAGAGAATGGAGAATGTAAGGGTACGCAGCCTGGAAATTTATAAAATGCGTGGTTCAGACCACAGCAAGAAGATCCATCCTTACGATATCACCTCCGATGGCATCGTGGTCCATCCTCACGAAGAGGTCTATACAGTATTTTAAGTATAATTAATTCATAAAAGGGCAGCGGTTTTAATACCCGCTGTCCGTTTTTTTAAATTCATGTTTTATTCTGCGAACTGCTCTTCCTGTCCGCATTCTACACATTTGTAGATAACCAGTTTCCGGCCAAGATGGTCAAATCGTTTTCCGGTTGGGTACCTGAACAAATTCATTTTACCTTCACATAACTTGCAATAGCGTATCATGAGACCCCTCCAATGCTACAGTGTAGTCACTGATATTATAAATTCATTGTTAATATTAACAGCGTTAAAAAGCATAGTTGACCATGTGCAATGTTTGGGTGATGGCATGTATTTAGTACACATCTTCAGGATTGAATACCTTTTCGCTGACAACGTCACCTTCAACTGTGCGGTAGAAACACGACCTATAGCCCATATGGCAAGCTCCGCCGCCTAATTGCTTAACTTTCATCAGCACAGCATCGGCATCACAGTCAATGTACATTTCATGTACCACCTGGACATGTCCTGAACTCTCGCCCTTTAGCCNACCATGTGCAATGTTTGGGTGATGGCATGTATTTAGTACACATCTTCAGGATTGAATACCTTCTCGCTGACCACATCACCTTCAAGTGTGCGGTAGAAACACGACCTATAGCCCATATGGCAAGCTCCGCCGCCTAATTGCTTAACTTTCATCAGCACAGCATCGGCATCACAGTCAATGTACATTTCATGTACCACCTGGACATGTCCTGAACTCTCGCCCTTTAGCCATTGCTTACTCCGGCTGCGACTGTAGTAATGTGCCTTACCGGTATCCACAGTCTTTTCCAGGGCTTCAAGGTTCATGAAGGCCAGCATCAATATCTCGTTGGTCTGGTAGTCCTGGGCAATTGCGGTAATAAGCCCCTTATCATCAAATTTAAGCTCTTTGCGAATCTCATCTGAAATTTTCATCGCACTTCCTTATGCTTTATAATAATAAAATCATTTGTATGAGACAAATAATGAGAACTTTATATGTAGCCAAGATACAGGTTTGTTTGATATGATGCTCAGGGATAAAATTAAGGACAAAAACGCAGTTCCTGAATCGCTGTTGCATCTGGTTCCCAACAGATNTATGCTTTATAATAATAAAATCATTTGTATGAGACAAATAATGAGAACTTTATATGTAGCCAAGATACAGGTTTGTTTGATATGATGCTCAGGAATAAAATTAAGGACAAAAATGCAGTTCCTGAATCGCTGTTGCATCTGGTTCCCAACAAATATGAGGTAATAGGAGATGTGGCAGTCATTGTCATCCCTCCTCAATTACAAGCATACAGACATGTCATTGCAAAAACTATAACAGAGCAGCGAAAGAACATCAGGACTGTGTTAAACAAAGTGGCCATGCTGGAGGGAGAAGCACGTCTGGGTGGTTACGAAACACTATATGGCAGCGAAACTATTACTCTGCACAGGGAATACGGGCATCTTTACCGCCTGGATGTGAGGAGGGTGTTCTTCAATACTCATCTTTCGTATGAGCGATTCCGTGTTGCATCAAAAGTAAGACACGATGAGCATGTGCTGGTACCCTTTAGCGGTGTGGGCCCCTTTGTAATTCCGGCAGCAGTCCGTGGGGCCATGGTCACAGCAGTGGACAATAATCCAATGGCTTGTCAGTGGCTGGCCGGCAATGTGAAGTTGAACCACGTTGAGAAATTCATATCCATAATCCAGGGTGATGCGCAATTCATCCCGCGAATGCTTAACGCAGGATTTGACAGGGCAATAATACCTACACCATACGGAATGGACCAGTTTTTATGGGATATTGCGGGGATGGTAAGGGAGGGCGGCATTATACATTTCTATACCTTCAAGAAGCCGCACCAGATTTCGGGGCTGGTGGAAGAGTACGAACGTAACGGCCTGGAAGTTGAGTTCCATCGCAGGTGTGGGAACGTGGCACCCGGGGTAAGCCGCTGGGTGTTCGACCTGATTAAGCATTAGAAAAAAATAGTAAAGTTCTTTACTTACCTGTGTTTAATAATAGTGTTCGATATAGTTTATTTAGGACCTTGTGTCACATTTGGTTTATAAGAGGAACAAAAATGAAACCTATGAAAAGTGGTTTTGGAGCTATTCGTAATTATCTTGGTTCAAAACAGGAGAAGGGGAGACGTAAAATTGCCCTGTTAGTGGACGGTCCCAATATGCTCCGCAAGGAGTTCCAGACAAATCTTGAAGGGATACGTGATGTGCTCAAGGATTACGGTACTATAAAGATAGGCCGGGTATTCCTGAACCAATATGCTTCAGAAAAATTAGTTGAAGCTATTGAGACACAGGGCTTGGAACCTATCATCTGCAGCAGTGATGTGGATGTCAGGCTTTCTGTGGAAGGAATGGAAATGGTATTTAATCCTGGTATCGACACCATTGCATTGGTAACCAGGGATGCCGATTTCAAACCATTGCTTAACAAGGCTAACGAACACGGTATGGAAACCATCCTGTTCGGTGCTGAACCAGGGATGTCTATCGGGCTTAAGAATTCTGCAGACTATGTGATAATCATGAAAGAAGGTGTTATGGGATACGAATACGATGTTGAGGGCCGTGAAGGAGATAAAAGGGGTGAAAAAGGCGAACAAGACGTGTAAAGTACTGAAACCTCAACATAAGCCTGCACTTACTTGGCAGTATCCAGTATCCCACCTGGCGCCCCTGCCAGTTTTACCAATGCCTCAGCTTCCATGAAATGAAGGTCTGCCGGCACAACCAGTATATGCAGTGGACCACCGAAATCAAAGTCAGCCAGTTCACCCAAAGGCAGGGCCTTTACCACGGGTTCAGGCGAACCTGCCCTGGCCACACCCACACCCAGGCGTCCGGCCAGTTCAAGTTTCCCCTCCTGTGAGTCTATTTCCAGAAGGAGTTCACAGCCACGGTTGATGGTCATGTATCCTTTTTCAGGGTCTATATCCAGGAATATCAGGGTATGCATGTCGGCGTCCAGATTGGATTTGATGGTATCGTACGGGGTGTGCGAGATAATGTTCCTGCCCTTATGGGTATAGGGATGAGGAATGGTTGCGGATTTACCGAAGCGGTAGTTCTGCAGTCCGGTCAGGCCAGGGACTGCACTCACGATCGATGAGCCATGTATGATGTGTGTTTCAATACCCATATCTTGGGCACGCATGCGCAGGTCTACGTGGGTGGTGCTGACCATGGCATCCCCGCCTGTTAAGAATACCACATCCTCTGTAACAGCGCGCTGTAGCCAATCAGGTTGTTGCTCCACGNCCATGTATGATGTGTGTTTCAATACCCATATCTTGGGCACGCATGCGCAGGTCTACATGGGTGGTGCTGACCATGGCATCCCCGCTTGTTAAGAATACCACATCCTCGTTAACAGCGCGCTGTAGCCAATCAGGCTGTTGCTCCACATCCTCCCGATCAAGGATAGTAATCTCCCGTTCGTAGAATGCTTCCAGCTTTTCAGGGCTGGTCCCCATCAGTACCGAAGTGTAGAATTCGGCGTACACATGGTCGGCCCGCTTAACTGCTTCCAGGCCTTTTACTGATATGTCTTTTTCATCATAGAGTCCGATGCCAATGAATGTGAGCATAAAAGTAGTTTTGGGTGCGGACAGGATAAAGATTTGGAATGGAGGAGTGTTAAGGGTTCGGTGTTAATTGTACAGTGTTAAATGTATGGTATAAGATGTAATGTGTAATCACGCCTTACCAGTGGACTCTCCACACACGATACCCGTCGCAATCAGGTGTGCTACCCTCAACGGTTCGGGTACATTGCTGTGGGTTGAGGTAAGCTGCACAATATCCCTGGCCTCTTCCAGTTCGATACCGCAGTGCTGGATAAAGATGGGGCTTTCTCCCTCACGGCTTATCACCTTGTGTATCTCACCGGCCCGTTTAATCATTTCCCATCGTATATCCGGGTCGGGCAGATGTTTCAAAGCGGCACGTATCCGGTCAAGATCAGGGCAGTCCCTCATGACCACGATACACCCAATACCTGTTTCCTCATAGACCGCTTTGATATCAACCACATTAAAACCGGCATATGTCACACCATCGAACATCAGTACCCTGACCTGTCCGAAATGCTTGCTGCCGGTCACCATCCTGATGATAGCTTCAGTGGCATCAGTACCATCCTTTGTAATATTGGAGCGTAAAACACCATCCAACCAGTCCCCTCCCCTGAACATGGCACCCACTATCATCACCGGCTCACTGTGCAGTGACGAATCGTCGATACCCAGAATTCTTATCTCTGGTTTGATGTGCATGACCTAAATACTGGCCTTCTCACTGAAAACGGTCTTGAACTCTTCATATACTTCAATGAGCCGGTCAGATGCTTCCGTAATAGCAACTATAGGATCTACCCCATCTGTTTTTACGAAAAGCACAGGGTCACTGATAGTAGGATGTTTGATATCGTAAGTAGCCACTTCCACCCTGGGGTCGTCCAGTAGCGATGACTTCAGAGTATTTAGCAATGTGTGACTCTCACCCCCAATCTCAATAATTATTTGAGTATCACTCTTTTCAATAACCTTTAAGTCCATGTTCATACACCTCTAAGCAGTATAATTACCATATTCAGTGGATACTTTTCGAGATTCCATTTTCCCACATACCGGGCATTTCAACATGAAACCTTTATTTCCATCCTCTGAAGGTTTGATCAGGTCCACATTGCATTTAGAACAATATGCCTTTATAACACCCAGGTCCTTGCCAGCAGTGGAAAGTCTCATACTTCTCAAGTCAATGACCTTAGCCTTGATGATATCAAAGGGACTCATCTCATCAGTAATATTTTTTACATATCCATCCTTCAGATTGGATATGTGAACCGCTGCCTGTTGTAGATTAACGATCTCGCGCTCGCCTTTACCTTCTATCTTTGCAATTTCTACCAGCGCAACAGAACTTCTCAGATCGTTCACACGCCCGATGACCACATCTCCTATCTCAAGTACTGGCGGCACATTGGTCTTTGGAACAACCGAAATGTTACGTGACTTCTGGTTAATATTTACCATACCAGTGGCTGTGGAATAGATATTTCCTCCATGTTTGAAGGTATTTTTACCTGATATGAACTCCTCGCCTGTACCTATCATATCCCCTGGTAATACTAATTCACCAGTTTCTGTAATTTCATGTGATACAGGGGTTTCTGGTTTAATTGTATCGGCCGCTTTCATTTCTTCAGTTTCAACGA
>NKAJ01001880.1_pt2 | contig 12876 bp, 12 predicted proteins | sample 1556001 | NCBI WGS metagenome assembly NKAJ01 (sample SAMN06204642, study PRJNA360343) | marine sediment metagenome | isolation source: Jiulong cold seep at northern South China Sea | place: China: South China Sea, Jiulong cold seep | collected 2013-06 | reverse complement strand
ATTACCCAAATGATGCTGCCACTTGTTGACTCTCCGATTCTGTCAGGTTCCTATTTAGTCTGTCGAAAAAGTCCAAATACAGCATTTTCGCTATTTTTCGATGTAATAAAAACAAGTACTTGCAGCCATAAAAAGTCTTAAGATTGATGTTTATAGGGTTTTTCGACAGTTTCAGTGGAAACCTTTACTGACACAACACTCTGAAATTATTTCAGTATTGTTCGAGAAACCTTGATTCTTCGGGCATTTCAAAACCTTCCAATTCTAGATCAATTGAGTACACTGTTAGGGCCGACGGTTGCTTATCGTATCCTTAATTTTCAAGGTACCAGATTTTCTTATGATTACGATCACAATACTTAAAACTGTCAGGATTCCAGTATCATAGCAGCTATACGTGACTCAATTGTAATCTGATTTTCCATTCAAAACTACTACATATTGTGCCTTTGTATAGTCTTTGGTTCAGTCTGTAACCTGAGTTCTCCAATTTCATTTGACAACAGCCACATTTTCAGTTCTAATAAATGTAACTCATTTTGTGTAAGCCACCAGTAAACAAGACAACATAATTTTGACCTTCTGGAGGAAACCATGCCAAAAATGTTACCAGAAGGTGCCGATAATAAAGCCTCAGGGGATTTCTATACCTCATTGGAGGCTTTTGTATTTTTGGATATCTATTGAGCCAACCTTATCTATTTTCCCATTTTCAACTGTTTAGGGGGTGATTCCATGGACACAGAGGGCTTTAAACGCAAGCTAACCGCTATTCTCAGTACGGATGTTGAAGGGTACAGTCGTCTCATGGGAGAGGATGAGGAGGCCACGGTCCGTACACTAACTACCTACCGGGAAATGATGGCCAAGGTTATTCAGAAACACGAAGGTCGGGTAGTGGACTCACCGGGTGATAACGTGCTGGCTGAGTTTGCCAGTGTGGTGGCTGCAGTGCGGTGTGCTGTTGAAGTTCAGGAGGAACTAAGGGTCCAGAACGCTGAACTGCCTGAAAACCGCAGGATGCAATTTCGTATCGGGATCAACCTGGGAGATGTGATTCAGGAAGGAGAGCGCATTTATGGTGACGGAGTCAACATTGCAGCCCGGATAGAAGGTCTAGCAGATGGAGGAGGTATTTGCATTTCAAGAACTGTTTATGACCAAGTCAAGAACAAACTATCCTTGGGCTACAAATATATGGGAGAGCACACTGTCAAGAACATCGCAGAGCCTGTAAGGGTGTATCGGGTCTTGATGGAGCCTGATATTGGTATTCCAAAGATAACTAAAGCTTTTAAATTTCCCGACAAGCCGTCCATTGCGGTATTGCCTTTCCTCAACATGAGTGGAGACCCAGAGCAGGAGTATTTCAGTGATGGAATAACAGAGGAAATCATTACCGGGCTAAGCAATATCCGCCATCTCTTTGTAATTGCTCGAAACTCTACATTCACTTACAAGGAAAAGCCTGTCAAGGTCCAGCAAGTGGCAGAGGAACTGGGCATAAGTTATGTGCTAGAGGGCAGCGTGCGCAAGGCTGGAAACCGCATACGAATCACAGCCCAGCTGGTGGATGCAATCACAGGACATCACTTGTGGGCGGAACGATATGACCGTGATCTGAAAGACATTTTTGCCATACAGGATGAGATCACCATGAAGATTGTAACGGCATTGCAAGTGGAGCTGACGGAGGGAGAGCAAGCCCGCCTGTACGGAAAAGGAACAGAAAACCTTGAAGCCTATACAAAGTTTTTGCGGGCGCAGAAGTATTTTTACAAAGGTGATTTTTCTCTGTCTAGGCAGATGGCAAAGGAAGCCGTTGAATTGGATGAGAATTACCCGGCCCCATATGTACTGCTGGCCTGGACCCACTGGTTCGAAGCGCGATTAGGATGGGGTGAATCTAGTGCCGAATCACTAAAACAGGCCTATTCTACCTCACAGAAGGCCCTAACTATGGATGACACTATTCCTGGTGTTCATGCGATAATAGGCGGCATCCATCTTTACCAAAGGCAGCATGAACTGGCTATAGCTGAGGGAGCAAGGGCCGTTGCCCTGGGTCCTAATAATGCAGACGTCCATGCGATGATGGGTCATATCTTACGTTTTGCCGGGAGTTTTGAGGAAGCGATCGATATGACCAAGAAGGCAGTGCGCCTCCACCCCAACTATCCAAGCTTCTATTTAATGGAGCTTGCTATGTGCCACTACTACCTCGGTAAGTATGAAGAGGCCGTTGCATTCGCTGAACAGTTGCGCACCCTCGCGCAAAGCCGCGGAGAGGATAATATTCTTTGGTCATCACACCTAATTCTGGCCATAAATTATATTAGGCTGGGCCGGGAGAAGGAAGCGCGTGCAGCAGCAACTGAGGTGCTTCGGCTATTTCCCTCCTTCTCCCTCGAATGGGACCGGCTATATAGCTGTTATAAGGACCCCGCTCACTTGGAACGCCAACACGAGGACCTGCGGAAGGCGGGGCTGAANAGCTGTTCTAAGGACCCCGGTCACTTGGAACGCCAACACGAGGACCTGCGGAAGGCGGGGCTGAAGTGAGTGGAAGAAAAGGCTTCCACATATTGCGGTATGCGACAACAGGGCAAGGGTAACGATTCCATATCATAAGCTATCAAAATCAACAATTGAAGACTACCCAAATTATGGCGCCACGAATTGAGTCTCCAATTCTGTNTGTCAGGTTCCTATTAGAATCCTATACTGAGACAAGCCTCTGAAATCTTTTCAGTATTGATCTTGTAATCAAAAGCGTCCTGCCTTCACAAAGTCTACAAGTGTCGCCTCCCATAGTATTTAGCGAGATGTTGTGGGTAGCATACCTTCAACACTCACTTCCTTGGTCCTCTCGAGATAAAGAATCTCATGATCGGCCGAGTCTCCGAACGACGAGCCACCTCGACGAAACCAATCTTTTTGAAGGCCGAAGCAAGCCCTGTCCAAGCGAAGGCGGCTGGCATTTTGTCCTTCTTTGGCTCCACGGGATAGCCCTCTAGAACCCTGCCGCCCTGTCGTTTCACATACTCGATAACAGCTCGCAAAAGCTGAACACTGACTCCTCTGTTGCGAGATTTCTTGTCTATGAAAAAGCAAACAATGGACCAGACGGGCATATCGTCGATCTTTTTTAGAATGCGGGAACGATTCAGAACCGGAAAGCTATCTCTGGGTGCCACTGAGCACCAGCCAACTGGCACATCTCCAGCATAGGCCAAGAGGCCAGGCACCTCGCCTGAATCCACGGTAGTTTTCATGGCTTTCCGGTTGCCTTCACCCTTCTGACGCTCAAATTCAGAACGTTTAAGGCGCCACCACATACACCAACAACCACCACAGGCCCCATGCTCCCCAAACAGCTTCTCAAAGTCAGACCATCGACTTTTAGTCAGAGGTTGGAATTCTAAAGCTGAAATATCCACTATTCTACTGCCATCTCTGGGAAAGAGCAGGGACCCAAACCTCACCGCTTCCCATTAATCTTATCCTTCAAAACTGTCGAACATTGGAAGGTCACCACTCTTCTCGGCCTGAGCATCAGATCTTTTCCTGTCTGAGGATTCCGGCCTCTCCGAACTCTTTTCTCTTTTACACAGAATTTCCCAAACCCAGTGATTAGAATGTCTTCCCCCGATTCCAGCGTCCTCTTGATGATCTCCAGCACAGATTCGGTCACCTTGGAGGCTCCAGATTTTTTGAAGCCGGTGTTGCGTAACCCCTCAATTATGCGGTCTTTCGTCAGGGCCATGGGAACCCTCCTGTTCTATGGACCATCACTTCGTCTCGCTGAATCTTTCAATCTGGAAAACCACGGTGCCTCCACCGGTATATTCACAGGGATCAAGGCACTGCACATAAGCTTTTTGGGGATCCTCCGACAATCCCAGTGCTCTCGGATCTACTCCTCTGAAAAGGGCAATATAGTATGGCATAACGGAGCACAATGAATGCATGCACACGTTGTCGGTTTCTTTCAAGTTTAACCTGAATCCCTCGTCCAATAAGATCCTATCCCCGACCCTGTAGACAGGGCAATTACCCCGAATTTCCTTAACACTGATAAGCAGCTTATCCATAAAAGAATTTATTAGTTGTCTGTAGGTTAATAGAGCACGTGGGTTTTGAGGTCCTGGCAAGTTGTATTAACGGAAAGATCAACAAAAGTCTGGCCATCAGTTCCGGCTCACCTCGCTCAGAGTATCCGGTTAGGTTGGAGGAATTTCCTTGAAGAATTAACGAATTAACCCTAGCATTTTCAAATAACACAGGCAAGGATAAAAATACTGTTAACCACATCAAAAGGAGGGGAATTATGAAAGTATTTGAGGCCAAGAAATGTTTCTTTGACTATCACAGAATTAACTCAAAAAGAAGCACTTACAACTGCTTGATATTATTAATGAATAAAACTGACAACCTATCTTGCCATATACTGAAATATTAATGGCTTACAGATTACAGACAGTCAAAACCTCAATCTCAAGATAGGCACAGTCCTCAGAAATCAAAATCGCCCTAAAAGATTTCTAATTTCAAATCGCAGTTTTGTAACTTCATTTCATGGACTGAGCCATCTTGTGCCCTTCTCTCTGGGTCAGGGAAAATCTTATTTTGTGTCTTTCTGGGTAGCAGGATGTGTCAGCGCAGCTCGAGTCGGAAATATCGGTGTCATATTTAACGGCTTGTTTGGGTACTTACCGTAAGCACTTCCTCGGTGGCAACCCGGCCAGCACCTCACCCGATAATAACGCATAGGCTTCTCCGGCAGAGCACCATCCCCTGGATACCATATGCCAGGGGCAATGGGGTAAACCCGGTCAGCTTGAGTGGATGCCTCAGGAGTAGCAATTGGTTTTATGGTGGTTTTAGACGCCTCCTCGCCGCCGCTTGGTGCGCTAATAATTAAAAGAAATATTACACAGGCCAAACTAACAATAATTGATAGATGCTTCATTTTAAATCCTCCTTTCATGCCATTTTTGTGCAAAAACCCCCTTTGACTTCACTTCAGAAAATGGGAAGACCGGTATTTCCCCCTTTTGTAAAAGGGGTCTAAAAAGATTTTAATACTCCGTTGTGACCTATACCTCAATTGAGTGGTATTTGGTATCCGGTATCTGGTACTGGTTTTGAAGAAATACAAAATATATTGTGAAAAACAATAATANTTTTCTTTTGCCGTTTCTTAATCCCGTCAGATTCTGCGGGGCCCCTCAATGGCAAAAGAAATAATATTTAACTCTACGGCCTTTGCGTCTCAAGCGAAGCCCCGTTCATAACGGGACAAGCTGGGCGGTGAAACAATATTAAAAAATACGTCATCGAACTTACGAATTAGAGCACTAAGTATCGCTCAGTCAAAGAGATGGCACGAGACCAGATGGTCCTGAGAGATGGCATTCAAAACCGGCATATCATGTCTACACACTTCCATAACCTCTGGACAACGAGGATGAAAAGGGCAGCCATTAGGCAAATTAATCGGTGTAGGTACTTCGCCCCCAAGGGGAATCGCATCTTTAAATTCAAGGCTTTCCAGTGACGGGATCACGGAGAAAAGGAGCTGTGTGTAAGGATGGCGCGGATGTGTGAAGATTTCATCTGTCTCGGCACTCTCGACAATGAATCCCAGGTACATAACTGCGACCTGGGTGCTTATGTGCTTGACTACGCTGAGATCGTGGGTGACGAACAGGTAAGTCAGGTAAAATTCTTCCTGCATTTCCATCATCAAATTTAAGATCTGGGCCTGGATGGACACATCAAGGGCGGATATGGGTTCGTCAGCGATAACCAGCTCAGGCTCGGCCGCCAATGCCCGGGCAATGCCAATGCGCTGTCGCTGACCGCCGGAAAACTGGTGCGGATAGCGATTAGCATAAACCGGATCAAGTCCAACCTTGGCCAGGATTTCCAAGACCCGGTCCCTTTTTCCCCTTCGACTGGTCAGGCCCTGCATGATCATTGGCTGACCAACGATGTCCATCACTTTCTTGCGCGGGTTAAGAGAGGAAAAGGGATCCTGAAAGATAATCTGGATTTTTTTCTGGAAGGGCCGTCGGCTTCGGCCTGAGAGCTGGCTGATCTCCTGACCTTCGTAAAAGATGCGGCCGGCCGTAGGCTGGTGAAGTCCGAGGATGGTCTTAGCCAGGGTCGATTTGCCGCAGCCACTCTCACCGACCAGGGCAAGGGTTTCACCCCGCCGAATTGTGAGGTTGACTCCGTTGACGGCGTGAACAATCTGGCTGAGAAAATGAAAATGTCCCTGTTTGAAGGTAATCTTCTCAAAGACACTCTTCTGGACTGGAAAATGCTTGGTCAGCCCTTCCAACCGGAGCAGAATATCCATGTTTGGCCTGGCGCTCACTTTTGCCTCCTGTAGCAAGCGACCCAGTGGTCTGGAGAAAATTCGACAAGTTCCGGCCGAATCCGGCAATTACTGTTCGCCTGGTCGCAACGGGGTGAGAAAGGGCACCCTTCGGGCATTTCTATCAAGTTGGGCATCATGCCAGGAATCTGCGCCAGGCGCTGTCGCCTCTCTTGCCTGCCGGGAATGGAGCCGATCAGTCCCTGGGTGTAAGGGTGTAGCGGGTTTCTTATAACCTCCTCCTTGGCGCCCTTCTCGACCATGATGCCTGCGTACATGACGCAGATTTGGTCGCAGAACTGGCCCACAAGTGCGATGTCGTGTGTAATAAGGATCATGGCCGTTTGCTTCTGGCGGACCAGATTGCGCATAAGAATCAGAACCTGGGCCTGAATAGTCACGTCTAAAGCCGTGCTCGGTTCGTCGGCTATGATCAATGCCGGATTTGAGGCAATAGCAATGGAAATAACCACTCTCTGCCTCATACCGCCTGAGAACTGGTGGGGGTAGTCGTTGATCCGCTCCTCGGGGGAAGGAATGCCCACGCTCTGCAAGAGATCTATGGCCCCCTGGTGGGCCGCTGCCCGATTGATGTCAGTGTGGACCCTGAGGGCCTCGACGATCTGGTAGCCGATGGTAAATACAGGGTCAAGGGAGGTCTGGGGATCCTGAAAGACCATGGAGATCCGGTTGCCCCGGATAGCCTCCAGCTCTGGTTCCGGCATTGTCAATAGGTCCTGACCCTCAAAGAGGATCTCCCCCTCGACTATCCGACCAGGCTCATCTACCAGCCCCAATATGGAAAAGCCGGTGACAGATTTGCCGGCTCCAGACTCACCAACTAGTCCCATAATCTCGCCCTGCTTTAAGGAAAAACTGACTCCGTCAACCGCCTTGACCACCCCACGACGGGTGAAGAAGTAGGTCTTTAATTTAGAGACCCTAAGGACTTCATTGTTTGTCCAACTCATCGTTTTAGTCTCGGATTGAGGACATCCCTTAGCCGGTCCCCGAAAAGGTTAATCCCCAGGACGATCAGCATTAGTGCCAGCCCAGGCAAAACTGAGATCCACCAGTAGCCGCTGAAAAGAACCTGGTATCCCTCGTTGATCAACGATCCCAGCGATGGCTCGGTGATCGGCACTCCCAGACCCAAAAAGGACAAGGTAGCCTCCAAAATGATAGCATTGGCAATGCGGACGGTGGCAATGACAATGACCGGAGCAAAAATATTAGGCAGGATTTCCCTGATCATGATTGTCATGGACGAAACGCCTATGGCTCTGGCAGAGTCCACATAATCCTTCTCTCGCTCTGACAACGTGCTGCCCCGGGCAGTCCGGGCGTAGAAGACCCAGTTGACCACACTGATAGCAATGATGATCTTGAAAAGACCAAGCCCCCAAACCGCCATGATCACCAAAGCGATCAATATGGCCGGAAAAGAGAGCTGTATGTCCGCGATACGCATGATCAGGGAGTCCGTTTTCCCGCCCATGTAGCCAGCTAAGAGTCCCATCAGAGTTCCGAAGGTAGCCGATAGCAGTGTGCTCATAAGCCCCACATAGAGAGAGATCCGGAGGCCATAGAGAATGGCGCTGTACATGCACCGCCCTTGACCCTCAGAGCCGAGCACGAAAATCTCATAGGACCAGTTCTCAAGAAGGGTCGGGGGCATATAGCTGTTTTGAAGGAATAGTTGGGTCAAATCGTAAGGGTTCTGAGGACTGATTAGGTGTGCCAAGGCAGCCCCAAGGAGACAGATCATGGTGATCAACGCGCCAATAACGCCCGATTTACTCTCCGTGAATTCCTGCCAGAACTCAGATTTGGCGAACTTAAGTCTCATTTCAGTCTAATTCGTGGATCCAGAAATGTGTAAACTATGTCAACAGCAAAGTTAAGGAAAACAAAAATCAAAGAAACGATCAGCAGGTAGGCCAAAACCACCGGCCGGTCAAGATTGTGAATGGAGTCAATGACCAATTTGCCCATCCCTGGCCAGGCAAAGATGGTCTCCGTCACGATAGCGAAAGCAATAATATTTCCCATTTGAAGCCCGATGATGGTCACCACCGGGATTAGGATGTTTTTGAGCGCGTGGATAAAAACCACTCGCCTCTCTGAAAGGCCCTTGGCCTTCAAAAACTTGACAAAGTCCTGAAGCATCACCTCCATCATCCCTGCCCTCACCAAGCGAATAATCAAAGCGAGCTGGAATATGGCAATAGTCAAAGAAGGCAGGATAAGGTGGGCGAAGCCGCTTCGGGTCAAAAAGCCAATACGCAGGCCAAAGAGGACCACCGTTTCACCACGGCCGGATGAAGGCAGCCAGCCCAGCACCACTGAAAAAACCATAACCAACATGATGCCCAACCAAAAGACCGGCAGGCTGATGCCCAAAAGAGATCCAGACATGATTATCTTGGACAAGGATGCTTTTGGCCTAACCCCGGCGATTATCCCGGCCGGAATGCCCACCAAGACGGCCAGGAACATGGCGGACAGGGCCAGCTCCAGGGTTGCCGGAATGCGCTCCACCACAACGCTGAGTGCGGGCTGGTTAAAGATAAAGGAAGTCCCCAGATCGCCGCGAATGGCGTTTTTAAGGAAGGTTATGTACTGGACATGGAAGGGCTGATCCAGACCCAGGTGGTGGCGAAGCTGCTCCACCTGGGCCTCGGTTGCTTCGGGGGGTAAAAGTAGCTCCACCGGGTCCCCGGTCTGATACATGATCACAAAGACAATAAAGGTAACGCACAGAACGACAACAATGCTTTGGAGAAGCCGTTTGATTAGATAGCCTAGCATGGACCTTTTACCGAGGCAGGGCGGGTCGAGTGTCGTGGCACTCGACCCTTAGTCAAGTCATTTGGCGAAGGCGAAATCGTAATAGTAGAAGTAGTGATCAGCCCGCGGTTTCCATTTAATTTTGTCTGACTTAGCGTATAGGTCAACCTGGAAGTGGAGCGGTATAAAGGCTTGATCCTCCAGCAGGGCTATCCGCTGTGCCTCGATCATGGCCTTGAACCTCTCCTCAGTGTTGACCGTAGCCGAGGCCGCTTCGACCAGCCTGTCTACCTTAGTGTTGGAATAGCGGCCCCTGTTATAACGGCCATACCCTTTCGCCTTGTCGTGGGTGTGCGCAATGCCGTCCAGGAAAGCGCTCGCATCACCGTCGCCACAGGCCCAGCCGATCAAAAAGAAGCTGGTTTCACGGCGGTCGCTCATGGGGAAGAAGGTTGCCTTAGGAATAGCGTTTACTTTGACTTTGATGCCTATTTTGGCCAGGCTGGCTGCAACGGCCTGGGCAATTTTCTCGTCATTTACATAGCGATCGTTGGGCGAGTCCAGGGTTATGGTGAAGCCATTGGGATAACCGGCCTCGGTCAGCAGCTTTTTGGCCTTTTCCGGGTTATGGGCCGGGCGTTCGACGGTCTTGTCATATCCGAATACGGCGCTGGGATAGAACTGGCCGGCAGCAAAGGCGAAGCTGTTCATAACATATTTGACAATGGCCTCCTCATCGATGCCCAAATAGATAGCTTTTCTCACCCGCACGTCCATCAAAGGGTTCTTGCCTGTGGGACTTTCAACCTTGGGACTGTTTACGCGATCCTGGTCCATTTGCAGGTAAATCAATCTCAGACCCGGTCGGGAGATGAGACCAATTTTCTGATCCGCCTTGATCCGGTTAACGTCTCTCACCGCCAGGTCGTCAATGACATGTACTTCTCCGCTCAGAATAGCGGCCGTTCTTGTGGCGTCGTTTGTCAGGGGCCTTAAGACGACCTTTTTGATTTTGGGTGCACCCTTCCAGTACTTCTCGTTTGCCACCAGGGTCAGGTGGTCGCCTTTGACCCATTCCTTCACAACATATGGGCCTGTGCCGTTCTCATGGGTGGTCAGGTAATCATCGCCGTGGCTCTCCACGAACTTTTTAGAAAGGATCATCACTTGGGCCAATTTCCGGGGAAGAATGCCGAACGGTTTTTTAGTAGTAATCTTCACTGTGTGAGAATCGATGACCTCAACCTTCTGAATTTGGCCGACCACAGCCTTGAAGCCGGATCTCTCCCATTTCTTGCATCGTTCGATGGAGAACTTGACGTCTTCTGCGGTAAAAGGATCACCATTGTGGAAATTGACCCCTCGACGCAGGTAAAAGATCCAGGTCAGATTGTCCGGGTTTTCCCACTTGGTAGCCAGAGCCGGTAAGGTATTCAACTCGCCGTCAAAGGCGACTAACCCATCGTGCACGTTCCGGTTGAGCGAGTTAGTCGGGGTCTCGTTGTGGAAGTAAGGGTCCAGAGCACGAGGTTCCGAGGAGCGCCCAATAGTCAAAGCCTCCTCCGCAGAGATGTTCTGATTCAATCCGAAAAAGATCAGTCCCAATACAGTAATTAAAAAAACGTTAAATAATTTACATAGTTTCATGTCAATCCTCCTTTCTAATACGGGTTTGATTAATCGGCCTAAACCACTACCTCGGGTAGTGGTACCATAATCAGGTTCTACCAGTTGAGTAATTACTTGGCCATAAGTGATCTAAAGTGACTAAAGTGAACTAAAGTGACTAAAGTTCAAGGTAATATTTAACATTTTCAAATTGTCTAAAGTTCTCGATCAAGGTCTTGGCTGAGCCAACTGTTACTGTGCCTGCTCTGCCTCATATCACATATTAGGCGTTGGATCTTACTTCCCTTAACTTGGGTAGGATCCCTGCGTAATCTGTGCCTAATATCTGACCAATGAATTTACACCGTTCAAATAGGCTTTCAGTGTAAATGAATTCCTTTTCGCTGTGGGCGTAATCACCGCAGGGACCGAGACCGTCCATGGTAGGCGCACCCAGATCAGATGTGAAATTGGCATCGCTTACACCACGGCTGTAACCCTGCCTCAGGCGCCATCCGTTTTGATCGGCAATTTCTTTCAGAACAGAAAACAATTGCTGGACGCCTGGTTTCGGCGTCATGGGCGGTCGGCCTATGCCCCCTTCTATTTTGCTTTGGGTCCCTGCTATATAGGATTTGTTTGTTATCTCCTGAATTCGCTGAATGGCTTTTAGCCCATTTTCAAGGTTCCTAAACCTAAGATCGATGGCAGCGGAAGCTGAGGGCGACAAAACATTATGAGCAATGCCTCCTTCGATGACGCCGACATTGATCATGCTATCATTTTCCAGGTCAGAGATATCCTCCAAGGCTAAGATTTTGTGCGCCAATTCCTTAATAGCGCTAACACCCTTATCGGGGTTGCAGACATGAGCTGCGCGGCCGCTGATCGTGAGAGCAAACCTTGCATTGCCCGCGCGGGCTATTACCACAGTCCTTCTGGTCACGGATGGCTCCATAACCAGGACAAAGTCGGCCTTTTTGGCCTCGGCCTCTATATAGGGCTTTGAAGATGGGGAGCCAACTTCCTCGTCCGAATTGACTATGACAACTATCCGGTTTCGCAGGCCTCCACAGGCATTGTGCAATAACTCAAGCCCTTTTATCGCACAGACCAGCCCACCTTTCATGTCCAAAACGCCTGGGCCCCAACATTTGGGGTCTTTTCGCGTAAAGAAGCGCTGAGGCTGTTCGGGAGGGAAAACGGTGTCAGCGTGGCCAATAACAAGGATCTTGGCGCCTGGCGATGAGGGGCCCTTGGCGATAAGATGCGCGCCAAAATTCTTTTTTGATTTTCTTTGAATAAAAAAACCTAAAGACTCAAAGGATTCCTGGCACTTATCTATTACGTGATTCACACCTTCGATGTTGCTCGTGCCACTCTGAATGTTAACCAAGGCTTCCAGATACTCAAGAATCTTATCTTTCGATTGATCGACAAGGCGGTTAATTCTATCCCTCAGAACCGAATCTTCCTGTAACATATGACCTCTCGTTTTTTTGTCGGAGATCAGCCTAAAAATAGATAATCCTTTTTTTGCTTTATTAAGTTGAATTAAAATTAAACTATGGATAGAGACTCGCTTTCTGGTAGGGCGAGTAAATGTAGAATAGGTGGACATGGGCTTGCGTGTCAAGGAAATAGTATCCTGCTCTGGGGTAAACGCCAGCAATTCTAATTTTGGCTTTAGGATACTTTTATAGAACATGAATCCTGTTTGGGTGGCCATGGGGCTCTCTTTTCAGACGGTCAAAAAGTGGTTGCACGATCGTGGAGAACCCTCGTGTTCTGGCGGGCGGAGAGGTCAGGTGAATTGCGCCGGTCTGAGGGCAGGCGCAAAGCTCAGGCCCCCGCCGCCCGCCTTGGTTTGCACCTCTTGCAAAATCTTTCCGCCATCGGCTGACCGTCTGAAAAGAGAGCCCCATGGCCACGGCAAGGCGCATCAAGCTCATTCTTCGTTCAATGGCCAAAATTAGAATTGCTGGGTAAACGCAATTTCACTTGACAAAGATCAGTTATAGTATGTTAGTTTAAGTGGGTATTATTGATTTTCAGTAATCATAAATAATTCCGCAGCATAACCTTTTTCGAGC
>NKAJ01000050.1_pt1 | contig 12903 bp, 17 predicted proteins | sample 1556001 | NCBI WGS metagenome assembly NKAJ01 (sample SAMN06204642, study PRJNA360343) | marine sediment metagenome | isolation source: Jiulong cold seep at northern South China Sea | place: China: South China Sea, Jiulong cold seep | collected 2013-06 | reverse complement strand
GATTGGTGTAATAACAAGATTAGTACTAGGAGTATGAAAGGAGGTGATAAAGATGGCACTTAGCGATACAGTGATAAAGAAAGTGGGAGACATTATGGGAATGAAGGTAGGCAAGAGTGCGGTAGAAAGAAGACTAAAAGCATTGGGCCAAGATCTTACCACTGCATCACGAGATGATTATTTAAAAGTCCTGGATGATATTGAGAAATCGACGTTAACACCTATGCTTGGAGCAGGAGTGGCAAAAGAACAAATTGATAAAATCCGGGCTGTGATTTGAAAATCGCTTTTAGTGCTTTAAATCCCTGCCCTCTTTTTTTTCTTTCTCGTTGATTATGCGAAGGAACCAGGACCGACATCATCGCCACGCTTATCATTATCTTTAACTCTNGCTTTAAATCCCTGCCCTCTTTTTTTTCTTTCTCGTTGATTATGCGAAGGAACCAGGACCGACATCATCGCCACGCTTAACCTTATCTTTAACTCTAAATCAAATCATCCACTTCATCTATATCCATGCTGATAAAAAAATATAACAAACTTTTTTGCATGTGGTAATAAATTAGGGTAACATGCAAATCCTTGTGGTAACAGGTAGAAAAGCGGCTGAAACTGTCAATGCTGTTGTGGGCAGCATTGCAGATGTTTTGGTGCTGGACATTGATGTTGCTGCTTTTACCACACCCCTGCGGCTGGAAAAATCCATGCCGCATAATAATTTTGACCTTATAATCATCCCAGGTCTGGTCTCGGCTGATTTTTCCCATCTTGAGAAGCAGTTGAAAACTCCCATACGGCTGGGTCCGAAAAATGCAGTTGACCTGGGGCTGGTATTATCATCAATAGGGGATATCGAACTTTCTACCACTGTACCTGCCTGTGAAATGCTCCAAATTAAACGAATGGAGGCAGCCACATCAGGGCTGCAGGATATCGAGGCGGCTGCAACGTCTGCATTTCTACTCAGGAACCTGAAGATCGGCGGGAGTTCTATTATGAAAGTGATGGGGGAAGTGGTGGATGCCACGTCATTATCCGGGGATGAGCTTATTGAAAGAGTTGTGCTGTTCCAGGAAAAAGGCGCTGATATCATCGACCTGGGGGTTGGTATGGCTGCTACCGTTGCTGAAGTGGAACATGCGGCCTCAATAGCCAGAAAGGCGGTAGCAGTGCCGTTGAGTATTGACACCCTTGACCCGCAGTTAATAATGGCGGCATTGGACTCAGGTGTGGATATGGTGCTGAGCTTGAACTCCAGTAATATGGAAGAGGTAGGACCCGCAATTGCCAGGAAGGGTTTAGCTGCAGTGGTCATCCCGGACAATGATCAGGGAGGGCAGGGGCTTGACAGCCTTGTGGTCAATATCGCCCGTGCACAGGAATTTGGAATATCACGCATACTTGCCGACCCGGTACTGGACCCGCCCGGGCAGGGAATGGTTGATTCTATGGTCCGGTATAAGAGGTGCAGGGAACTGTTGCCGGATATTCCAATGTTCTTTGGAGCAGGTAACATCACCGAGCTGATGGATGCTGATACGGTTGGGGTGAATGCCCTGCTCACTGCAATTAGCCATGATGTGGGCGCAGATGTTCTGTTCACGCCGGAATATAGTGACAAGGCCAGGGGAAGTATATCTGAACTGAAGACTGCTGCCGGGATGATGGCATTAGCAGCACAGCGTAGCAGTCCGCCAAAAGACCTTGGCATAGACCTGCTGCAGCTCAAAGAAAAGAGGTTCAGGCCTTTTGATGTAGTGCCAGATGAGTTCATAGAGGCTGAAGACAGCTACCAGTGGACCCGGGACCCGGCAGGTAGTTTCAGTATCAACATCAGCAGGAGTTCTTTAAAGGACGGAGTAGTTGAGAAGGGGAGGATAATTGCGCGGCACACAAAATATACCATTGTAGGGGATAACGCGAAGGAAATAATGGACACTGCCATTGAGTTAGGGCTGGTGTCAAGACTGGACCATGCTGCGTATCTGGGCAAGGAATTGATGAGGGCTGAGCTGGCCCTGAAACTGGGGCGCAGTTATGCACAGGATGATGAGTTCTAAATGTCCTGTTGACGTTGGGACATGTACATTAGGTTGCTTAATCTTATTTTGAATATCAAACAGATTAATAAGCCCATTAAAGTTAAATAATGTTAAAATAAATATTAATGTTTACAAAGTATTTCAAATGTTGGATGCTGGTGCATGTTCATCCAGGATTATGTAGAAAATACTGAGTAATAGTTAGGTGATAAGAATGGATATTATAACTCAACTTTGGGGATTGCTTGCATTACTAGCAGTGATATGGGTAATATATGATGTATTGACCCAGAATAGGGCGCTGACAAATGTAATGAAAGCAGTATGGATAATTGTGGCTCTGTTATTTGGAATTATCGGGGCAGTTGTTTATTATTTCATCGGCAAGGCAAAATAACATTGATTCTTGCTGTTGCACACTACCAAAAATATACCATAGATTAGTCTGGGGTTTTCTTTTTTTTTATTGTTTAGCAAATGGTTTTTACAGTACTTACTCAAAGAGATACTTTTTTTCGGGTACTTCCCTGACAACAAAATCCCCATACTCTTCTTCAAGCATGAACAGGGTATGTGTCTTACGCCCTTCCTTTTTTCGGATATATGATATCTGCCCACCCTTTTCAAGATACTGGGAATAAATAATGTCGAACTCTTTGCGTTCTGATTCCTTGAGTTCAATATGTCGGGTGCGGTCACGCATCTGGTCATATGCTATCAATACATCCGCTTCCCTGACCCTCTTGAGTTCTTCCAGGGTATTGGAGTCTGTGGATTCATCGATGTAAACGCTTTTCTTTAGCCTGGGAGACCAGCCCATACTACGATTTTCGAGATTCAGGATTGTGATGGGAATCCATTCTTCATAATCTTGTCTGGAGGAATAGTTGACTTTGTTCAATGTGTTTATGTATTGTTGCAATAGATACTAAACAGTTTTTGCTGGAATACAGAATTGTGAAATTATNTTTCGAGATTCAGGATTGTGATGGGAATCCATTTTTCATAATCTTGTCTGGAGGAATAGTTGACTTTGTTCAATGTGTTTATGTATTGTTGCAATAGATACTAAACAGTTTTTGCTGGAATACAGAATTGTGAAATTATTTCATAAGAAACATGCTTATATTTAGGTAACAGTTCCATCCCAAAACACCTCATTATGATGACTATCATTATAATATGTTCCTAAATATATTTCCACCCGAAATAAAGGGGTTCTGTTACACATAATTTACAATGATATGTGATCAAATTGATATTGAATATTTTTAATATCAACCCATTTTATAAAAATCAAATTCGATACACCCGGCTTTATCCTGCTACCAGTATCCTGCGAGGCATACTCAGTTTCACCTTAAAATAAACGGGCGCAAAGTAAGTATCAACACATGCGGTTTTTTACTTTTTTGTCTTTAGTTTAAAATCGCTAACCTACAGAACATGTCACCATCTTCCTATCAAGTTTCATATCAGCAGGGTCGTCCTCCACATCAAAATGAGGAATCCCGTATTCCTCGTTCATTTCTGCAACAATTGTCCCAAAATCTGACCCAGCCATCAGTTCCCGAAAAAGCACAGCCATTTGCCCAATCTTCTTGTAATCGCAGAACCACTGATGCAGGATAAGGTCTACACCTTCATGTCCTACAAAATCCCTGAATGCATCTTTGTAATACATTTCGCTCTTACAGCAGTCAAGATAATACAATTGATACGGTTTTTTATCTGGATGTTCAAATCCTGCTTTCATTGCTTCAGTAAAGATACCCACATCGTCGCTCAGGCTGATATGTTTACCATATCCTGCATGGGATTTTAGGTATATGACATCCTCATTTATCAGAGATTCCTTCCAGAGTTCCTGCAGGTCTTTATCATAATCCCTGCCGTGGACAAGGCGTATGCGCGCGGTAACGTCGCTGTTATCATAGCTGAATGTGGTCCTTAATTCATCATACCCGCTGCGATGTTCTGTAATCCTGAAACCGATGTTCCTGAGCCTGAGCCGGGCTCCCTGGAATACACTATAGTCGTAATAAGCATCCCACGGGTCAGGACCTATCAGGAGGGTGGCATTGAAATTACCTCCATCGAACAGCATGTCATATCTTGGTGCATTCCGGCTATTATGGGTCATCAGTAATGTTTTCTCTTATTTTCAGTGAATATAACATTAACGCATTGGAAAGCCTGTGTTCATCTGCGGTTAGTTTGAACGTACCAAAACATAAGAATTAAGAACTATTCACCATTATTACTTGAACTACGTATATTATGATAATTGTATAGAGGATTTAAAATGAACTACAGAAGAATTATCCCCTGTTTGGATGTAAAGGACGGCCGACTGGTAAAAGGAGTTAATTTTGTAGATTTAAAAGACGTGGGCAATCCGGCAGAAAATGGTGCAGCATACAGTGATGCCGGAGCAGACGAACTGGTGTTCCTGGATATCACAGCGACAATCGAAAACCGGAAGACTATGGTAGATGCTGTGGCAAAAACTGTTGATAATATCTCCATACCGCTGACTGTGGGCGGTGGCATTGCAAGTGTCCAGGACATTCAAAGAATGCTGGACGTGGGAGTATCCAAGCTTTCCATAAACTCTGCCGCAGTGCGGGCACCAGAACTTGTAAAAGAAGCAGCTTCAGAATTCGGCTGCGAGACAATAACTATTGCTATCGATACCCGCCAGAACCCACAACTGCCGTCCGGGTTTGAAGTAATGGTNCTATGGTAGATGCTGTGGCAAAAACTGTTGATAATATCTCCATACCGCTGACTGTGGGCGGTGGCATTGCAAGTGTCCAGGACATTCAAAGAATGCTGGACGTGGGAGTATCCAAGCTTTCCATAAACTCTGCCGCAGTGCGGGCACCAGAACTTGTAAAAGAAGCAGCTTCAGAATTCGGCAGCGAGACAATAACCATTGCTATCGATACCCGCCAGAACCCACAACTGCCGTCCGGGTTTGAGGTAATGGTTAACGGCGGCAATCAACCTACAGGTATAGACGCTGTCCAATGGGCTAAGCAGGTAGAGGAACTGGGCGCAGGTGCCATCCTGCCCACCAGCATGGATGCGGACGGGACACTTGCCGGATATGATATACCCATGACACGGGCCATTGCAGATGCTGTCAGCCTTCCAGTTATTGCATCGGGCGGTGCTGGCACGCTGGAACACCTCTATGAGGCCATTAATGATGCACATGCCGATGCAGTCCTTGTCGCATCCATTGCCCACTTTGGTACATTCACCATTCAGGAAATGAAAGAATATCTGGCAGGAAAGGGCATCCCTGTGAGCTTATAATACATAATATACCATATATGTTCGGGACTATACGAAATAGTTAAATTGCATAACACCCAATTTATAAAAGTGGATGAATAATTTCAAGGTCCCGGATAACTTCGTGTTCATTGACTGTAATGGCAACACCTTGCATATAGGCAGTCCTGTAAGGTATACAGGAACTGGAACAACTGGTTTTATCATTGACCTTGAGTTCGAGGAATGTGAAATGTGGGTCAGGTTGGACAGTACCGGTCTTACATACCACTCCAGCACCATTGTGCTTATTGATGCCGATAAGGTCAAAGTGAAAGGAAATTATGGTAAGACCAACCTTTCAGTTGCTGAGATGCGCGAGGAAATGAAACGTAAGCTTCTGGGCGAGGTCACAGGTGCAGATGACCGCAATATTATAGGCCATTGAATTTCGAAGTCTTTTTGAGGTATTGAAGCCCTTACTTCCTCATATGACTGAAAAAATGACCTATGCCCGTTCGGGCGTTGATATACATCTCGAGGAAAAAGCCATCAAAGCACTTGCTGCTGGCATCACTTATAAGCGTACAGGTCTGGGTGCACCTCTAACAGACATAGGTCATTATGCCGGTCTTATAGAGTTCGGCGAATATGCTCTGGGACTGGCCACAGACGGTGTTGGCTCCAAAGTGCTCATCGCCACTGAAATGCAGCGCTGGAACACCGTAGGAATAGACTGCATTGCCATGAACGTCAACGACTTGCTGGCCATAGGTGCAGAACCCCTGTCCTTTGTAGATTACCTTGCCATCGCTAAACCCGATGAAGACCAAATGGCCCAGATAGGTGAAGGGTTGCAGCGGGGTGCCCAGCTGAGCAGGATGACAATTGTAGGTGGGGAGACTGCCACCCTGCCCGAGATCGTCAACGGGTTCGACCTGGCCGGCACCTGCCTGGGCGCAGTAAAAAAGGACCATGTCATCACCGGTGAGCACATCACCGAAGGTGATGCACTGGTAGGAGTGCCGTCCTCAGGTATCCACAGTAATGGATACACCCTTGTCCGTAAGATAATGGATCAGTCATCTTATGGTTATCATGACCCTTTCCCTTACAATCAGGAGACCACTATTGGTGACGAGATGCTCATCCCCACACGCATATATATTGAGCTCCTGGATGTGATACAGGAATGCGATGTGCATGGCCTGGCCCACATAACGGGTAGTGGAGTGCTGAAACTTCGCAGGATAACTGACCTTGGTTTTAATATACATTCCCCACTTGGACCTCAGCCCATCTTTAAATTCCTGCAAGAAGAAGGTAATGTTGAAGATTTTGAAATGTTCAAAACCTTCAACATGGGCATGGGATTCCTGATAGTCCTGCCAGAAAAAGATGCACCCCGGGCTGCAGAGATAACAGGTGGTAGGATAGTGGGAGAGATTGTGGATTCGGGTATTAAAGTCGGCGATATGGAGTTTGAATGAAATTGATACTGTGCCCGAGTAAAAACTTGCCCCTGACTATTATCGATTATTAATTTGTATTGCAGTGAATCATCCACAAAAGTATTCAACACAATGACTCTGGCAGGTCATCCTTTTCAAGCACAATCATACCAGTTTTCAATTTATCGGCGTCTTCAGGCGACAGTTCCTGCCTGCTTGCCCGCTCAGATATGATAGCACTATTGCCAAGTGGGTCTTCGATGATAATAGTAATATCCAGTTCACCACGTTTCACCTTATCCAGTGCATTTAACACTTCATGGGCCCGGTCAGTGGTCTGTGGCGGCTCATCCTGCCAGCGGCTCACCATGCCCACCACATCTTCTATACGGCACAGTACACCTTCCACATTGGAAATATAGGACTCACTGGCAGAGCCCGGCTCGATGTTAATGCCAAGCTCAGGTATTCTAATTGTGCCGGATGTGGAACGTACTACCCTGGCATTTAGGTCGGCCAGTGACTCAACTCTCAACGTGTACTTTACAGGCTCACGCTGGGTAAGTACCATAGTGTCAGCATACTTAAAGCCACAATCGCACTTGGCACTGTTAAGTACGACTTCACCAAAATAAGGAATATTATCTACCTGCCAGGTGAGAATAATATCACTTTGGCATAAGGGGCATGTTGTCCTGGTTAAAAATGGTTCGATGTCCTCACTCACTTTCTGGCACCGATTATTTTGGAGCGGTTAATCCTTACACCCATTGGAGTCAGGATAACCTGATCTTCCCCAATCCCAGCTATATCTCCGTGAGTATCTTCTACTACCTGCTTGAGTTCTTTAATTGCCCGGTCCAGATTGAATTTATCCTGTTTGATCAGAGATATATCCACCAAAAGCATATTTCCATTATATATCTCTTTTTTCAAATCCGGTATATCATTCAGGTTATTTAGCTCTGCAATGCGGATATACATCTCTGCAGGTTCATTTTCAACAACCTCTTCATAATCACTGAGGTCAAGATCCACATATTCTTCACTTACTGATTTTGAAGACGATGCGCCACCGAATATTTTCTTGAATGCTGCCATAATATTTTCCCCTGAATAATTTTAATTAGGATAATTTAGTTTAATATACTTGTGCCACTACATATATATTTTGATATACTACACCTGTAAATTCCACAATTTATCGCCTACAATGTGTACAGTTTTAATTGCTTTCCCACTCCCTTCGGTCATCTGGTCTCCTGGCACCAGTGCACGACCCACGGCTAATGGTTTACCATGGGTTTCTTCCGTGACTATTACGAAACCCCCTTCTGTTATACCCGGGTCTGCAGACACAATACCCGGTTTCATGACGTCAGCACCCTTTACCACAAAAGGTATCGCACCTGCATCTACAGTTACTATCATCTTATCCGGATTTAGCTTAAGTGCTCCTTTTACTGTGAAGAACGGCTCACCATCCATTATAAAAAAAAGAGGTTCTCCGTCGACTAACAGCAGTTCAAATTCATCTGTAACTGCAATCTCAAGCTTTTTTTTGGCAAGTTTGGTATTTGCATCGGTTAATGATTCCCCAATCTTACGTATCATATCTTTTGACTGGCTTTTTCGTAACTGATGTCTGGATCTAATTTTCACGTCTGTTATACCTCTGGATTCGATAGTTATAAGTATGTCTATTACAACTTTGAAGCACTATTAATTGGTTTAGCATTTAAGTTTTTGCAATGCAATTAAATGTGAAGCCTGTACTTGAAAAATACATCCGTGAGATGTACATCATATATTAAATAATAATAGGAGTAAAGAAAATGGGGAAAAGACCTCTGGATATACTCAACAATACTCTTGGGAAATCAGTCATCATTAAACTTAAAGGCGAGCGCATTTTCAGGGGAACACTGGAAGGTTATGACATTCATATGAACCTGGTATTGGAAAATGCAGAAGAATTGAAAGAAGGCGAAACAGAGAAAAAATTCGGGACTATTGTTGTCAGAGGAGATAATGTGGTATACATATCTCCGTGATATCCACAATATATATTTAGTCTGAACACATAGGGGATTTCCCTTAACATAGAATTATCACGTAATTATAATCATCCAAGGTGTAAAATAATGTCAAAAGGTACTCCATCTCAAGGAAAGAGACAGAAGCGCACCCACATTAAATGTAGGCGTTGCGGTAGTGTTTCATTGAACATTCATTCAAAATTATGCGTATCATGCGGATTCGGTAAGACAACACGTATGAGAAGTTATAAATGGGTCCGTAAATCAGGATTGAACGGCGATTAATCTTTAATAATTCAAACAATCAGGTGAACCTTATTGCGTGAATCGTGCGGGATTGTCGGTCTCGCATTAACTGATCGGGAATCGGATAAAGCAGCCCTGCCCATATATTATTCGCTGTATGCCCTGCAACATCGAGGGCAGGAATCCACAGGTATTACAGTGCATGACGGTAAAAGTGCCCAGACCCAAAAGGGAATGGGACTTGTGCCTGACGTTTTTAAAAAATATAATTTAAAAGACCTGAAAGGTTATGTAGGAATCGGGCACGTAAGGTATTCTACTACTGGCGATTCTAACATCGAGAACACCCAGCCTTTGATTGTGAATTTCATGGACCGTACCATTGCCATTGCCCACAATGGCAACCTGGTGAACAGTTCAGAATTGAGATCTGAGTTCGAAGCCGAAGGCCAGATATTTTTAACTTCATCAGATACCGAAGTCATTGCCCGCCTGCTGGTAAAAGAACTGATAAACACTGATATTCTGGGTGCAATAAAAGAACTGATGAAACGTCTGGAGGGGTCATACAGTCTTACGATACTGGTGGATGACGTCCTGGTGGTAGTCAGGGACCCTTTAGGTTTCAAGCCGTTATGCCTGGGTGAAGTTGACGGTGGGTATGTGGTTGCATCTGAAAGTGTTGCTATTGATACCATAAGCGGCACCCTCATTCGAGATGTGCGGCCAGGCGAGGTTATTATTTTCAAAGATGGCAGGTATCACTCTCACCAGCTTAGTAAAACACGTAATACGGCAAAATGCGTGTTCGAATACATTTATTTTGCCCGTCCGGATTCAGTCATTGATGGTAAACTTGTGTACCAGACCCGGGTACGAATTGGTGAACACCTGGTTAATGAACATCCGGTCAATGCTGATATCATATCACCTATACCGGACAGTGGCATAACATTCGGCATAGGATACAGTAAAAAATCCGGCATTGATTATATGGAGGGCCTGATGAAGAACAGGTATATTGGCCGGACCTTTATTATGCCTGACCAGAATATGCGGGAGACTGCAGTGAAGTTGAAACTCAATACCATACCCCAGAACATTAAGGATCAGAGCGTTATCCTGATGGACGACAGCATTGTCAGGGGGACCACTTCAAGGCGTATTGTGGACATGGTGCGAAAGGCCGGGGCCAAAGAAGTACATGTGCGTATCGGCAGCCCGCCAATAGTGGCGCCCTGTTTTATGGGCATCGATATGGCTACGAGGGAAGAACTGGTTGCTGCCCACAAAACTGTGGCAGGTGTGGAAGCGGTCATCAATGCTGACAGTCTTGGATATATCAGTGTAGAAGGGCTGGTGGATGCTGTGGGGATACCTGCGGATGACCTTTGCCTGGCTTGCCTGACAGGAGTTTACCCTATAGAAGTACCTGGTGAAATATGTAATCGGCGCCAGTTGACCCTCAGTCAATTTTAATCGCATTTACATTATTTTTTGCATCTGCTGCATGTATGCAATATTTCTACAACATTTTTGGCACACGTCTGATGCATTTCTTCTACGTTGGCTAAAATATATTTTCTGACACAATACCAAAATCAAGTTATACAGTGGATAGAACAGATGCAGATGCGACAACAAATCTGTGTAAATCAGTGAAATCCGTGTCTTTTTATTTTTAAGACACTGATTCACACCGATGAACACTGATTTTTCCTAAAGTCAATGTCAATATAAATAACTGAATTTTGGAACTGCCATATTTTCTATACCTTTGCTTTCCCGAACATATACCCACCCAGGCCTATGGTGGTTGCAGCAAAAAAGACCAGAACCGCAAGGCAAATGTTTATTGGTATTTCAGTCTCTCCTATTAGTGTGAAGCGCAGTGCCATGATGCCGTAGGTCAGCGGGTCAAGGTAAACCAGTATCTTCATCCAAGATGGCAGGTCTCCTATCCTGAAGAACGCACCGCTAAGCAATAGTACGGGCATTGTGATGAAGGTCATGATCATCTGGAACCCTTCATGACTTTCAATATGGGATGCAAGTGCTATACCCAATCCAATGAACCCCAATCCGATAAGAAGCATCACACCCATACTGGCCACCATTCCCAGGTAAGACTGGTATTCAACGCCCAGGGCAAATGCAATAAGCATGATAAGTGTGCCCTGTATCATAGCCGTGGTAACCCCACCCAATGCTTTTCCCAGCGCAACAAAGAACCTTGACACCGGGGCGATTAGAATCTCTTTCAGGAATCCAAATTCACGCTCCCAGATGATGCTAACGCCTCCTGTAAGGGATGAGAACAGGATTGACATACCGATAATACCAGGGGCCAGGAATGATATATCGGTCTGGCCAGTACCACCTTTCATCTGGAATGACGAGTTGAAAGCCGTTCCCAGGATCACCAGGAAGAACATGGGCGTTGCAAGTGAGCCTATGATACGGCTCTTGGAACGCCTGAACCTGATCATTTCACGCAGCCAGAGGGTATAGACCGTGTTCATGGAAGTCAGGGTGTTTTGTTTGAATCCAGATATCTGGCTCGTCATTTTATCGTCTCCTTCCCTGGAGTTTGTAAGTAATACGGTCCATATCACTGGTTTCTTCCATCCGTATATCCCTGCCGGTATGGGAAAGGAACACATCATCCAGGGTTGGTCTATGTAAGTCAACTGACAGGATGGTAATGCCTGCCTCAGCAGCGAGTTTCAGCAAATGGGGAATCTGGTGTGTTCCGTCCTGAATAGTGATCAAGACATTGCTGTCTTTGTAGTGTACATTACCGGCACTCCCATTTTTGTTATACAGGTCACATAGCACTGATGCCTGGCTCTCATTTTCTGTGCCCAGTCCAACCACATCCCCTCCCAATGCATTTTTCAGGTTTTCAGGGGTGTCCAGTGCTTTGATACTGCCGTGGTCGATTATGGCTATTCGCTCGCACAACTGGTCAGCTTCTTCCATATAGTGAGTAGTAAGCATTATCGTAACATTTTCTTCGCGGTTCAGGCGCTTGATATAGTCCCAGATATGATTGCGTGTCTGCGGGTCCAGTCCCAGTGTGGGCTCGTCCAGGAACAGTACTCTGGGATGGTGCATCAGTCCCCTGGCGATTTCCAGGCGCCTCATCATACCTCCGCTATAGGTCTTGACCAGTACTTCGGCCTTGTCACCCAGTTCCACAAGTTCCAGCACTTCGTTAATTCTCTGTTTTCGCAGATTTTTGGAAAGACCGTACAGGCGACCGTGCAGGTCCAGGTTCTCCCTGCCTGTCATTTTGTCGTCCAGTGTTGTACCCTGGAACACTACGCCAATGTTCTGCCTGACCCTGGATGGGTTTGCTCTTACGTCAATACCCCATACTTCGGCCCTACCGTCACTGGGGGGTATCATGGTGGAGAGCATGTTGATAAGTGTGGTCTTGCCTGCACCATTGGGTCCGAGCAGCCCGAAGAGTTCGCCCTGTTCAATCCTGAGGCTGATTTTATCTACTGCTACCAGTTCATCGAATCTGCGGGTAAGATCAAATGTCTCTATGGCTGGGGTATTCATGAGCGGNNNTCGGCCCTACCGTCACTGGGGGGTATCATGGTGGAGAGCATGTTGATAAGTGTGGTCTTGCCTGCACCATTGGGTCCAAGCAGCCCGAAGAGTTCGCCCTGTTCAATCCTGAGGCTGATTTTATCTACCGCTACCAGGTCATCGAATCTGCGGGTAAGGTCAAATGTCTCTATGGCTGGGGTATTCATGAGCGGTACATTTCATTTTAGTTGTATATAAGAATAGGGCAAGTTTGAATTGTTGTTTCATCTATTTGAAGGAAGT
>NKAJ01000164.1_pt1 | contig 12942 bp, 15 predicted proteins | sample 1556001 | NCBI WGS metagenome assembly NKAJ01 (sample SAMN06204642, study PRJNA360343) | marine sediment metagenome | isolation source: Jiulong cold seep at northern South China Sea | place: China: South China Sea, Jiulong cold seep | collected 2013-06 | reverse complement strand
GTTTTTACTATCGACGATACCCCACCCAATATTACATCTGTTCTGCATAACGGTACAGGGGTCATTGATGAAGGAGTTACTGTATGGGTGAACCTGACCGGAGACGGGGGAAATCAATCGTACTTTACCATTGCCGGGATAAATGTCAATGTATCATTGGATACGATTACTTCTAATTATTATTCCTTCAATTATTCTATCCTTGCAGGAATTGAAGTGAACAACTCGAACCTTACCGGCTACCTCATTGACAAAGCAGGAAACCTCAACAGTTCCAATGCATCAACTACCATAAACATCGATTCCTTATCTCCCCGCATCAACCTGACCTCACCTGCCAACATTTCATACATCAGCTCAGGTACCATCATCAATTTCACCATCTCAGATACTTTCCTGGNGCTACCTCATTGACAAAGCAGGAAACCTCAACAGTTCCAATGCATCAACTACCATAAGCATCGATTCCTTATCTCCGCGCATCAACCTGACTTCTCCTTCAAGTATCTCGTATATCAAATCAGGCACCATCATCAATTTCACCATCTCAGATATTTTCCTGGCAAACGTCACTTACAGCCTGAACAGCACCCAGGCAAACTATACCAATACCACTAATAATACATTCCTTCCGCCGTATGATATTGACACTACAGGCTGGAATGAAAGTTCATTCTACCTGACAGTATGGGCCAACGACTCCCTGAACCATATCAATACCTCAAGCTACACAATCAATGTGGACAATACAAAACCAAACCTTACCCTTACAAACCCAACATCAGATTACTCCACCACCGACAGCTCAGCTACAATATCAGGAACGACTGACGTGGATGCTGACATAACGATAAACGGAGTTTTTATAAGCAGCCCGAGCGGTACATTCTCCAATGTCTATTCCCTTCCATTAGGGGATAACGACTTCACTGTCAATGCCACCGATAAAGCAGGGAACGTTCAATCAATCAAACGAATCATTCGACGATATACCCTAAATACCCCCTCAAGCAGTGGAGGAAGCGGTGGCGGCGGTGGGACATCTGGTGAGGATTTCAATAATATAGCAGAAACCCAGACCCAGCGGGACACTATATTCAAAAATGACCCGGTGAGTTATGCTTTCAAAAAAACATTGAATCCAATAATATATGTAAACTTTACCGCAAAACTCAGTGCTGGCACGATTGCATCAAAAATAGAAGTGCTACGAAATACGTCCACGTTGGCTAATATGCCGGCACCCGGTTTGGTATACAAGAATGTCAATATCTGGGTTGGTAATNTTACCGCAAAACTCAGTGCTGGCACGATTGCATCAAAAATAGAAGTGCTACGTAATACGTCCACATTGGCTAATATGTCGGCACCCGGTTTGGTATACAAAAATGTCAATATCTGGGTTGGTAATTACGGTTGGGCTAGTGACCGGTCAATTGTGGATGCTACCATTATATTTGTAGTTCCAAGGGAATGGATAACATTCCACTCCATACAGGAGGACAGTATTGCAATGTACCGATATCACAATGATTCATGGGAACTGTTACCCACATCCATACTTGACACAAATGTACGATACATATATTATGAAAGTACGACCCCAGGTTTTTCACCTTTTGCAATCTCCGGAGACCTTGTCCTTGTCCCTGCCCCAACTGTCATCCAGGCACCTGTGTCAAAACCTGCTGAAAATACCAGTATCGCTTTGAATGATGAACTATCGGTTGAACCTAAACCAGATGGTTGGAACGCCCCATTATGGGCTTTGCTAACTGTCGCAGTCCTGTCAATGATTGCAACCATCTATGCTAACCAGGATGGGATTCATAAGGTTNCCATTATGGGCTTTGCTAACTGTCGCAGTCCTGTCAATGATTGCAACCATCTATGCCAATCAGGATGGGATTCATAAGGTAATTGACAATATTAAACAGCAGGGTAAGCGATAGTTATATCACCTATTGTGTAGTACATGAGTCGAGTCAAACCGATGAATAATGACGGACAGGAGTAAAATACTCATTGTCCAGAAGGAGATTTTTAATCATGGCACAAGCAATATATGTAAAATTTGAAGTCCCATCTGACCTGGAGAACAGCGCATTGGAAGCGCTTGAACTGGCAAGGGACACTGGCAAGGTACGTAAAGGAACTAATGAAGCCACAAAAGCTATCGAGAGAAGCACGGCTAAGCTCATATACGTTTCAGAGGATATCGCTCCTCCAGAGATTGTGGCCCATATTCCACCTCTGTGTGAAGAAAAGAACATCCCTTATGTTTATGTCAAAAAACAGGAAGAACTGGGTGCAGCCTGTGGTCTTAAAGTCGGATGCGGTGCAGCGGTTATCCTGGAATCAGGCAAAGCAAAAGAACTGGTCGAAGATGTGGCTAACAAGGTCCAGGCATTGAAGTAGGCGCTCGATTATGGCAGATAATGACGGATTCCCGGCAGAGATTATTGAGATCGTAGGCAACACCGGTATGCATGGTGAGGCCCTGCAGGTGCAGTGCAGGATTCTGGAAGGTAGGGACAAAGGGAGAATTATCACACGCAATTGCGTGGGTCCTGTCAGGCTTGGAGACATCCTGATGCTTCTTGAAACCTCAAGAGAAGCAAAGAAACTTGCCACCAGGTGAGTGAGACATATGGAAAAGCGTAAATGCTCATTCTGCGGTGGCGACATTGAAGTCGGCACAGGTAAGATGTTTGTAAAGAAGGACGGTTCAACCATGTATTTCTGCTCAAGTAAATGCCAGAACAACAGGAATCTTGGCAGGATACCAAGGCGTGTGGAATGGACCGATACAGCCCATAACCTCAAATCGAAATAGACCCTGCTTTTTTTTAGGATAGGATATAATGCAGAGAACATACATTATGGTCAAACCGGACGGTGTACAGCGGGGGCTTATCGGCAAGATTATTGCCCGTATCGAGGAACGTGGTCTCAAGCTGGTAGCCCTGAAAATGTACACTATTCCAGAAGATGTAGCCAGGGCTCATTATGGAGAACATGAAGGTAAACCCTTTTTCACGTCACTGCTGGATTTTATTACCAGTGGACCTTCTGTTTCAATGGTTGTCGAAGGTAAGGAAGCCATTAAGATAATGAGGTCAACTGTAGGTTCTACGAATCCCCAGGATGCATCACCTGGTACCTTACGTGGTGATTTCAGCCTGGATATGGGACGCAATATCATTCATGCGTCTGATTCAATTGAATCTGCGAACAGGGAAATTGGTATCCATTTTAGTGAATCCGAGATTGTATCATTTACCAGAATAGATGAACAATGGATTTACGAATAACTACAAACAACAAATTGTTTTTTTAATTGTCAGCGAACCATCGGTTCGCTGATACATATTCATAAATTATACATGTAAGGTTTACAAAAATATATATTGAGTCATTACCATATTGTTACTGGGATAATAATTTTTAATAGGGGGACTTTAAATGGCACAGGATAAAAATCTCCGAACTCCAATTGTCTGCGTTATGGGTCACGTTGACCACGGCAAGACCAGCCTTTTAGACAAAATCCGTGGAACGGCCATAACAGAAGGAGAAGCGGGAGCCATCACCCAGCATATCGGTGCTACTGAAGTTCCTCTTGAAGTAATAAATAAAGTTTGCGGAAACCAGGTCAAGGATAAATTCAAACTCCCAGGTCTGCTTTTTATAGATACTCCCGGACATCATGCTTTCACTACCTTGCGGTCCAGGGGCGGTGCACTGGCTGACCTGGCAATAGTGATAGTTGATGTGAATGAAGGATTCCAGCCCCAGACCATTGAGGCTGTCAATATCCTGAAAAATTATAAAACACCCTTTGTTGTAGCTGCGAACAAGATTGACCGGTTACATGGCTGGGACCCGAGTCCAGGCTCACCGTTCCTCGCAACATATAACAAGCAACCAGAGCACATAAGGTCAATTCTTGATACGAAGTTATACGAANTAGTGATAGTTGATGTGAATGAAGGATTCCAGCCCCAGACAATTGAGGCTGTCAATATCCTGAAAAATTATAAAACACCCTTTGTTGTAGCTGCGAACAAGATTGACCGATTACATGGCTGGGACCCTATTCCAGGCTCACCGTTCCTTGCATCTTATAACAAGCAACCAGAGCACATAAGGTCAATTCTTGATACGAAGTTATACGAATTAGTGGGTGAGCTGTATGATTATGGTTTCAGTTCTGACCGATTTGACAGGATACGGGATTTCCAGAGCAATATTGCAGTAATACCCATCAGTGCCAAGACTGGCGAAGGGCTGCCTGATATACTTACAGTGTTGCTTGGTCTGGCCCAGAAATTCCTGGAAACAAACCTTGAGTACAATACTACCGGGCCGGGTGTGGGTGTGGTGCTGGAGGTCAAGGAAGAACGGGGCTTAGGCATGACTCTTGACGCCATCCTCCATGAAGGTGAGGTCAAAGTAGGAAATATGGTTGCAGTGGGTACATTGAACGACCCAATAGTAACAAAGATAAGGGCTTTACTAAAACCCAGACCATTATCAGAAATATCTAAGGAGGAAAAGTTCAAGCAGGTAAAACATATTACTGCTGCTGCTGGCCTTAAGATATCTGCACCTGGTCTGGACGAAGCTATTGCAGGTGCACCCATAAGAGTAGTCACCAAAGAAAATGCTGATAAAATCTCAGATGAAATTCGGTCTGAGATCAATCAAACCAGAATTGAAACTGATAATGTAGGGATTATTATCCGGGCAGATACTATCGGCAGTCTCGAAGCAATGGTAAACGAACTCAAAGGTGCTGAAGTACCAATACGAAAAGCCGATATTGGTAATATCTCAAGACGGGATATTGTTGAAGCTTCTGCCATTGAAGACCCTTTATATTCAGTAGTAATGGGATTTAATGTGGAAATACTTCCTGATGCTCTTGATGAACTACAGAAAACCGATGTAAAGCTCTTTATGAGCGATGTTATATACCGTCTGGTGGAAGATTTTGAAGAACATGTAGATGACCTAAAAGCACTTACTGAAAAACAAAGAAGTGAAGCTATCATCAAGCCAGGTAAGTTCCGGATTTTGCCAAACCATACCTTCCGCCAGAGCAAACCTGCTGTGGTGGGTGTGGAAGTGGAAGGTGGGGTCATAAAGAAGAAACTCAATGTGATGAATGAAGCCGGAAATCGCATTGGTGTCATTAAGGTTATTCAGGACAAAAGCGAGAATGTAGATGAGGCAAAGTTTGGTTCACAGGTAGCAATTTCCATTGACGGACCAGTGGTGGGCCGGAATATCAAAGAAGGCGAATTGCTCTACATTGATGTACCTGAAAAACATGCCAAGATAGTGGAACAGGAACTTATCGATTCATTAGCTCCTGATGAACTGGAAACACTTGAGGTTTTTATGAAGATTAAACGTAAAGGGAATGCTTTTTGGGGAAAATAAGTTCTATTAAGGTCTATTTCATTTAATTCAGTATTCTATTTTTGTATTTTTTCAAGTAATTCAGTCTCATTCAAGTTCCTCAGTACATTGGTAAGTGTCCGCCGTGTTGAGGTGCGGTAATATTCCCTTGTGACCTTTGCGTATGATTGTACAGCCCCCTCAAGCAGCCCCCTGTCCTTTATCCTGGTACCCATTCGTATCAGGATTTCAGCTATAGCCTGGAACATGGATGAGCGCTCGAACTCATCTGTCAGGTTGTCAGCTGTACTTTGGGCCATGACAATACACTGCCTGGCCTTGTCCATTTCCCCAATTTCAAGAAATAGTGCTGTAAGGTCAACATAGGCAGACACCCGGTAAATATCCTGCTTAATGCGCCTGGACTTATCAATCACATCCAGTGCCATCTCTGCCATCTCCTGTGCTGCCCCCACCGCTGCCGCATCATCACTGTCATAGAGTGCACGGGAAATACCTCTTAACGCAGATGAGCGGTAAGTATCATATTCGATTGTACCGGCAAGTTGTTTTGAAGCTTCAACAGTTTCTTCATCGCTGTTTGTTACACCCACTTTTCCCATGGCCACCGCCACACCCTGCAGGCAATGGCTCCTGTCATGTCCGGTATCGGTTTTGGTTGACAGTGCCAAAGCCCGGTTGAGCAGGTCGGCACTGGATGTATTGCCTGCAATGCGGGCTGTAGCCCTGATAATATCAACAAATGCCTTTGACCGGTCATGTGTGTCAATAATCTGCTGGGTGAACAGTTCGGCAGCATCAAGATAGATAGTATTATTCGTCTCAACCGCTTTTTGCGCCAGTGTAGCAATACCGGCCCTATATTTCTTGGAACGGAGGATATCGTTCTTTATGGCCTCTGCCGTATCTTCAAGATGCTTGATAAAATCCCCTGCAGTATTATTCACCATAACATTGCCCCCATGTTATTCATTATTCATTCATCCCTGAACCTGAAATACACCCTTCTGTTGTTCTTACCCTTATTCTCGGCTTTGAATATCTCAATATGTGGTATCTCCCCGGTATTAGCCACGTGGGTGCCTCCACATGCCTGCTGGTCCACGCCGGGTATGGATATGACCCGTATCTCATGGATATCAGGTGGGAAGGCGTCCTTGAGTTTGACAACCGATGGTATCTGGAAGGCTTCATCCCTGGGCATGATATTGATACTGATCGGAAGTTTTTGGTCAATAATCTCATTGACCTTTGTCTCGTATGACTGTATGAGTTCCCTGTCAAAATCTTCAAGACTGAAATCCACCCTGGTTTTTTCTTCACTTATCTGGTTACCTGATATCTGCGCTCCGGTCTCGGTGTAAATAGTGGCTGCCAGGATGTGGCTGGCTGTATGGTATTTCATGAACAGGTACCTTCTGTCCCAGTCGATTAGAGTCATTATCTTTTCACCGGGGGTCAATCCGGGCTTTGAGACCTCATGGCTTATGGTATCACCGAACTTGCCAGCATAGACCACACTAAACTCTTCGGTGTCCTTAAAGAACTTGCCTGTATCATGGGGCTGCCCGCCTGAGTTGGGGTAGAAAATGGTCCTGTCCAGCACTACAAATTTGTCGTCTTTCACACTTTCAACAGTGGCCTCGGATTGCTTTAGGTAGCAATCTTCCAGATATTGTGCTTCCATGTCAGGATAAATCGGTGGACTATTAGATAAAATTGTTGTTTAATCTTCCCCTAGCACAGTCACATCCACACTCCTGTGCCGAGGACCATCCAGTTCAGCAAAAAATATCCGCTGCCAGGTACCCAGCACCAGTTTCCCGTTAAGGATAGGAACGGTCTCACTGGAACCAAGCAATACAGCCCTCAGATGTGCATCAGCATTATTGTCTATCCTGTCATGATCATAGCCTGCTGAGGGAGGGATGAGCCGCTCAAGCATGTTCAGGATATCTGAGCAAAGACCCGATTCATTCTCATTTATGACGATGGACGTTGTGGAATGACGGGTACTGATAACACATAGACCATTTTTTATTGTGCTATCCCGGACATGTTCTTCTACCTGTAACGTGATATCCACTAACTCTATCCGTGAACCAGTATGTATATCCAAAAGCATAGCTATACCCCTGAATACAAGAGCAGTGAGATACCTTAAATATATTGAAGTTTGTAGGACGCGAAATTCAAGGTTACCATGCTTACTATCATGCAGGCAGATAAGGAATACAGCACTGTATCCACGGGGATGGCACTAAGATTACCAGTGGCAACAAACAGGATACCACCTACGATCGATATAACCAGAAATGTCATACCCATAGATGCTATTGCCCCGCCGACCAGCGACCAGGGATGCTCGGCACCTCGTCGCTCAAAGAACACAGAGCCCAATATGAAACCTATTGCAAATACCAGAAGAATTACAGGTGCCGGTAGCGGCAATCCGGTATCGAACAGGTAAATGATACCCAGCGCAACAGCGATCATAGTAAGGGACATACCCAGTACTGTAGCCAGTGTCTGCAAAAAATAATTATCCAAAGCTATTCTTATTATCCATCCCTCCGAAATAAAACATTTGAATTAAATTATATACAAAGATGTATTTATCTCTTTCCCTGAAAAAAAGGTTGAAATCACAAAAAAACCATTATCCGCCCATCTTTTTCATCATCTTTTGTAGATTGAACTTTCCGCCACGCAGACCCTTGAAAGCCTGCTGCATCATCTTGTGCTGCTTGAGCAGGAGCCGGACATCCTCCTGGGAATTCCCAGAACCCATAGCAATTCTTTTAATCCTGCTGCTGCCTATTATCTTAGGTTCTTCCAGCTCTTTATTGGTCATACTGTCCATGACGACCTTGAACTTCTTTAGCGTGCTCTCAGTGGTCTGGAATTGTTCCTCTGATATGTTCGTACCCTTTGGAAGCATTGGAAGACCAGGCATCATCTGCATTATCTGTTTAAGAGGCCCCATCTTGTTCATGGCTTCCATCTGTTTGTACATGTCCTTCAGGGTAAACTTACCCTTCATCATGCTTTCCACATCAAACTCTTCTTCAGCCATGGCTTCTTCTGCCCGCTCGACAAGACTTTTGATATCACCCATACCTAAAAGCCTTGAAATAAACCGGTCAGGTTCAAACTTCTCAAAATCGTCCGGTCTCTCTCCGGTACCGATATATGCTATGGAAGTACCTGTTTCGGAAACAGCTGATAAAGCACCGCCTCCTTTGGCTGTACCGTCAAGTTTGCTTATTACCACTCCAGTTATACCGATGGATTGATTGAATACCTTTGCCTGTTCACTGGCCTGCTGGCCCAGTGCCGCATCTATCACCAACAATTTATGCTCAGGCATGGAAACTTTATGGATTTCTTCCATTTCCAGGATCAGGTCATCCTCCATGGCATGCCGTCCAGCCGTGTCAATAATCAACACATCGTATTTACCCACAGCGTCCATACCACGCTTAACAATGGCAACTGCGTCCTTATTGTCCTTTTCACCATAGAATGACACATTCAACCGGTCACATAGCGTGCTTAACTGTTCATAGGCGCCAGGTCTGTACGTATCAGCGCAGATAACTGCCGGTTTTAATCCTTTCCTCTGGAAAAACCTGGCAAGTTTTGAAGTAGTAGTGGTCTTACCGCTGCCCTGGAGACCCACCATCATGATCTTTTGTCCGGTCAGTTTCACATCAGTCCCGGCACCCATGATATTTATGAGTTCCTGATACACGATATTTATCACATGTTCACGAGGACTCATACCAGGGGGAACATCCTCCTTCAACGACCGTTCCTTAATCGTCTTGGATAATTGCATCACCAGTTTAACATTGACATCTGACTGCAGCAGAGCACGCTGTATTTCCTTTACAGCATCTCCCACCACTTTTTCATCTATCCTGCCAACGCCGGCTAATTTTTTCAGGGTATTTTGTAGTGAGCTTCCCAGTTTATCCAATACCATAGTGACCTTCCTATTGAAACTTCCTATTGAAACTTCCTATCGAAATTTGATGTTACATGTGTTTAAGGTAAATAAATAACTACCTTTAAATCACGAACACAAAGGTGAACCAGCCAATCAATACTAATACCACCGAATGTTTCAATCCTGCCATTGCTTCACCTTCACCCATCTGTCCGGCTACCAGACCAGAAGAAAATCCCTGTATCAATGATGCATGGAAGAACAGGCGGTTGAAAGTCTCAGGATCGAAAACTCCTACGAATTTTTCTGCTCCACTACCGGTTCTCGCGGCACTGATACCAGCTTCAGCCATCACAGGAATGAAGCTGTAAGACAGTATCCCGATAACGAACAGGAATACCAGGAATGCCATGTAACTGATGACTACATATATGATCATGTTGCTGAGCCGGTCACGTTCCAGTAGTTTAATGGTGTAAGCATCAGTGGCAGCCACTTCCAGTACATCCGGGACATTACCACCAGCCCGACTGGCCTGGTTTATCAATGCTACAGAACGATGTATCAGCGGCGTTTCAACCCTGTCAGCAAATTTTTCAAGGGCTTCTTCAAATGATATACCCCAGGAGAGCATGGAATCGATTTGTCTTATCTCCTGACTTAGTTCTCCATACTCACCTTTAGCAATCGTGTTGACTGAGCGGGTAAGAGTCATACCTGACCGGTTCATCTCGGCCACATCCCTTAGGAAATTAGGAAAATATTCTTCAATCTTCTTGACACTCCGTCTGTGAGTATGTTGAAGTATTCCCGGCGGGATTATAGCAATCAATATTGCGAACAGCACAACATGATCAAAGGCAGGAGTGAATCCAGTTTGTAAGCCGCCAAGTATCATGAAAGTTATGGCAATAGGAATGCTGAATACCATTCCATAAATTGGCTGTCTTTTCATTTGCTGCTTAGGTGATTTCAAGAAATTACGTATTTTAATCCATTTCCTGGCTTCGGTCATTTCCAGCAGTACTTTATCCTGGTCTAATCCCTCTGATGAAAAATCATCAAGTTCAAGATTATCCGGTGTTATCTCATCTACCATAGCTTACACCTCCGGAGTAATACTGGAAATAAGTATTACAAATATAAGAGTGGCTATAGGAATTGCGACATATATCAGTATATACATCAACATTAGATCCATACCACCCATTGTGGCCATAACCGACATCATCACAATCAAAAATAGAGGGCCGGCAACAAATGCTGTAATATATGTCTCAGCAATCAGTCCCAGTGTCTCAAGGAACTCTTTTTGTTCCCGTCTATTCTCAACAACGTACTGCTCAGCTTTGATTTTGAAATAAGATTCCAAATCACCGCCTGATGAGACGATAGTAATTGCGCCTTGAAGAAATTCCTGGAACCTGTAAGATGGAGTTGTAGAGGCAACAGTCTTCATAGCTTGAACAAGGTCATGACCAAGCACTTTTATGTCTCTTACGATATATGATGCTTCTTTTGCTGCTTCACCGTATATTTTATTCTTTGCGAGACTGCTCAAAATGTCAACAGGTATCACACCAGCACCCGACATTGCAGACATATAGTGCACTGCATAGGGAAGCATTATATCGATATTTCGTTTTCGATCGCTGTTAATGGCTTTTGGAGCATTCAAGAAAGCAACATATGTCCCTCCACCAAAAACAACAATAAGGAATATGGTAGTTACCACCTTTAAAAAAATATTCTTATATTGGTGAAACCCTTCAAAAATATCTGTTATTATCGAACGCGAAAGTGTAATGTCTGGTGCACCAAACAGTGATACTAATAAAACTGCCATTACCAGTCCAAAAATTGCCATCAATATGGAACACATTACCGCCAGTGACAGGTACATATCATAACTAATGTTCAATCTGGTCTTGAGCAAATCCTGTCTCAAGTCAAAGTAATGTTCGCGCCGTTTTTTAAAGTATTCCCCGAATAAATGATAAGAATAACTACTAAGATGTCTAATTACCATAGAGTTCTTTCCTCACAATTTCCATCAACGTTTCTGGCTCACGATAGTACGTTACAACAATCTTGGCCACATCTTCATAATGTTTAACATTTTTCATCCGTGCCNACACATCTTCATAATGTTTAACGTTCTTCATCCGTGCCCATTCAAGAATCTCCTGTCTTCGTTTGAGTTCATCCTGAAGACGTTCATCATTCCATCCCATGTTTTGCATTATGGATTCAAGTACATATGACCTTCCAGAATAAAAGAATTCATCTTTTGATGCATTCCATGTGAAAACCTCATTTGTCAGTAATTCTCCGGTCCTGGCATCAACTCCTACAATCTCTGTGATGGATTTGGCCCGTCTTACTCTTTCTTCACCAACCCTTACTTGCACCTGAATTATTACTATATCGAGGGCCTGGAGCATTATCCTGGGCACATTTATGGGAGGATTCTCAAGGCGGTGTACCACAGATTGCACAGAATCTGCATGCATGGTCGAGAAAGTGGTGTGACCTGTACTCATTGCCTGGAATAATACATACGCCTCTTCACCCCGTACCTCACCCACAAGCAGGTATTCAGGACGCTGTCTCAATGCTGCCCTTAACAGGTCATACATGTCAATTGAACCCGCTTCTCCACCAGTGAAAGTTTCCCGGGTTACACCAGCTATCCAGTTAGGATGCGGCAGGTTCAACTCCCTGGTATCCTCTATGGAAACGATTTTCGTCTCTGGTGGAATGAACAGGGCTATGGCATTCATAGAAGTGGTTTTTCCTGAAGCAGTTCCTCCTGCAAAAATAAGATTCTTGTTGTTCTCTGCAGCTAACCACATATAGGCTGCAATGGATGTCGAATAAGTATGGAAGTCTATGAGATCAGGTGGAGTCAGCGGGCTTTCCTTGAATTTCCTGATAGTAAAGGAACTGCCTCTTGTGGTCACTTCCCGTCCCAGTGTCAATTGTATCCTTGAACCGTCAGGCATTGTGGCATCAAGTAGCGGGTCAGCAATAGAGATGTGTCTTCCACATATCTGTGCTATTCTGGTCACAAAGCCGTCAAGTTTTGACTCATCATCAAATTTAATATCAGCCTCTATTGAATCATATTTCCGGTGGTATACAAACAGGGATGAATGTGGACCGTCACAGGAAACATCTTCTAGATTAGGGTCATGCATTAACGGGTCTATAATTCCATATCCCATAAACTCGGTAAACAGGAAATACATTATCTTAGTAAAGGATATCGTATCAATTTTTATTTGATAATCCCAAAGGATATCTGTCACTTTCTCCCGTAAATATTTCTTAGCGCCACTTTTTTCCAGTTGGGTAAGGTTTACATCAAGGTTTTCACCAAGTCTCATTTTTAGCTCAGCGAAAAGTTGTTTTTCGCCCTCACTCAATTTTGGCTCAAGGGTTTGATATAGATAACTATGGGTGTCAGGATTATAAACCACCCTGACATAAGCATAGGGCACATTCACTTCATAGACTTCGATTTCATCATAGAGGAAATTTTCTGGTAGAGATAAATCAAC
>NKAJ01000672.1_pt1 | contig 12982 bp, 10 predicted proteins | sample 1556001 | NCBI WGS metagenome assembly NKAJ01 (sample SAMN06204642, study PRJNA360343) | marine sediment metagenome | isolation source: Jiulong cold seep at northern South China Sea | place: China: South China Sea, Jiulong cold seep | collected 2013-06 | reverse complement strand
TTAAAATAACTATCCCTGTACTAACAGTACGAGGTCTTCGTATACTTAAAGCCAACGATATACCCCCTATAAATACTGACCATGTCGAGGATTGCTCAGAGTGCCGCTCATTAAAAGATAATAGCATGTTAGGGCTTTTATGGGCTGTTATAATGAAAGCAAGTTTCTTGTGCTTCGGGGCACGCGAAACCCATTGCTCGCCAAAGCATGCAAACTGGTTTAATGCTGCTGAAATCGAGATCAATGTGATGAATGTCGAGTGTACTGGTAAAAGGGTCAATGATATAGAGACACTAACCCATGAATTGGCAGCATGGACGAAGAAGGAATAATTATGAAAAGAAAATCGGTTGGAAGTTAATGAGGGAAAGAGCTGATGAAAAACTGTCCAAGTATTACATTCCATGATTAACTTATCGTGACGNGAAATCGAGATCAATGTGATGAATGTCGAGTGTACTGGTAAAAGGGTCAATGATATAGAGACACTAACCCATGAATTGGCAGCATGGACGAAGAAGGAATAATTATGAAAAGAAAATCGATTGGAAGTTAATGAGGGAAAGAGCTAATGAAAAACTGTCCAAGTATTACATTCCATGATTAACTTATCGTGACGTNGGTCAATGATATAGAGACACTAACCCATGAATTGGCAGCATGGACGAAGAAGGAATGATTATGAAAAGAAAATCGGTTGGAAGTTAATGAGGGAAAGAGCTGATGAAAAACTGTCCAAGTATTACATTCCATGATTAACTTATCGTGACGTTAAGGCGATAAATCAAATTAGGAAAGGGATTTTCAAAGTTAATTTAATTTAATTTTCTTATACTGGAGTAGAATGGTACCAACATTTTTATATCTCATTATTGTAATTAAATATTGGAGGTGAAACTATGCTATGTATACTATGGTTCGAGTGGGCTCCAGAGAATACTTCAAAAGTGTTAGAAGTTTGGAAACAATTCAAATATCCTGAAGAGGTAAAATTGATAAACAGGTATCTCATGATAGGTAGGCATATCTCAGTGGCAATATTTGATGCTCCAAATGAGGAAGCAATTTTAAAGATAACACATCCATTCTGTGAATTTGGCANGGCATATCTCAGTGGCAATATTTGATGCCCCAAATGAGGAAGCAATTTTAAAGATAACACATCCATTCTGTGAATTTGGCGTGCCTCATATAACTCCTGCATTACCGCTTGAAGAAGCACTGGAAATGATGGAAGGGATGTAAAAAAAATATTTTTTAATATTTTCATTATGTTGTGGTGGTAAATTTACGACCTCAACATCTTTTTTTTTATTCGGGTGTGAAGCTGATGTAAACACCAAATTTGTCTCCGTCGGTCTCGGTTTATCTTAATCATTATACCCCGCAGCTCTGGTGCGGTTGGGTGTGCCGGCGCAACGTTTGACTTAAAGCAATATTTGAGGTTTTTGGAGGGGGGTGCGGGGGATAAGATGCACCCAAAACACTCACAAACCTTTGTGATGGGATATGGTCCTGGGCACAATAATATGAAAAATTGTTGTTCAACTTAAAGGTTTCGATTTTTATTTGTTGATATTTTGTTATGGTGCAATTGAAATCAAGGGCCATAATTCATACCAAAGATTATTTTAAAGCCGATTTTTGAGGGTTTAATGTGGATGTGAAGCCGGGTGTGCGATGGATGCCCAGGGCGTGAAACATTTATTTTAAACTTGAAAATCTGGCACCACCAAAAACCTTAAATTTACAAATGCTTTTATATCGTTAATGGCAAATTGTAATTGTGGGGAAATTGACCGAAAATATAGGGCAAAAAAACCACATAAGGGTTTGATTGTTGCGAAATAAAACTAAAAGTTGTATGGGTGAGTAAATATGAGCTATGTATGCATCTTCCTTGTAGGCAATCGATGTACTGCAAGTGCGGCCCATTATTTCCCTGATGCCAAGCATATGGAGAAATATTGCCATAGTCTTAATGCCCAAAATTGCCCTATCATGATAACAAATATAACCCAACCAGGTCTATTTTCAGAAGGATGGTAGGCTGTTAACGGTTCAGTCGATATCTTCCAGTTTTAATTTAAGTTCCCTGATATGGTCCCTCATAGAAGCAGCATCTTCAAACTCAAGCTTTTTGGCTGCCTTTTGCATACTGGCTTCCAGGTCGATCATTAAATCCAGTATCTCCTCTTGAGACATATCATCAAAGATCTCTGTACTAATTTCATCGAATTTTGGTACAATATCTCCCCTGATGGACTTGGTTATGGATTTCGGCGTGATGTTGTGCTGTCGGTTATATTCCTGCTGGATGAGACGCCGCCGATTTGTTTCATCCACTGCCCTTTTGATTGAACCGGTTATCTTGTCAGCATACATCACCACCCTGCCATCCACATTACGGCTGGCACGGCCGATGGTCTGGATGAGCGAGCGCTCAGACCTCAGGAACCCTTCCTTATCTGCGTCAAGAATGGCGACAAGTGACACCTCAGGAAGGTCAAGACCTTCCCTTAACAGATTTATGCCCACCAGTACATCGAACACGCCCAGGCGCAAGTCCCGTATTATTTCCACCCGTTCAAGGGTCTGGATATCTGAGTGCATATACCTGGCCTTGATATCGAGTTCAGCCAGGTATTCGGTCAGGTCTTCAGCCATTCGCTTGGTCAGCGTAGTGACCAGAACACGTCCGCCTGCATCCACCTCGCGCCTGACCTCTCCTATCAGGTCGTCCACCTGTCCTTTTACAGGCCGTATCGCAACTTCAGGGTCCACCAGCCCGGTGGGCCTGATTATCTGTTCTACCACTTTGGTGCTTTTTTCTATTTCAAAATCACCGGGCGTGGCCGAGACATATATTGTCTGCCCTGCACGTTTGAGAAACTCATCAATCCTCAACGGCCTGTTGTCATAGGCACTGGGTAGCCTGAAACCGTTGGACACAAGTGAATCCTTACGGGCGCGGTCTCCATTGTGCATTCCCTGGATCTGTGGAAGGGTAACATGGCTTTCGTCAAGGATGACCAGATAGTCATCGGGAAAGAAATCAAGTAGTGTATATGGTGGCTCTCCGGGCGAGCGACCTTCCATATGCGCGCTGTAATTCTCGATACCAGAACAGTACCCAATTTCGCGCATCATTTCGATATCGAACCGTGTTCTCTGTTCCAACCGCTGTGTTTCCAAAAGTTTCCCCTGGGAACGGAACCGCTCAACTTCCACTTCCAGTTCTGCTTCTATTGAGACAATGGCTTTTTCGATGGTCTCGGCAGGCATAACATAGTGCCGGGCAGGGTATATTGCAGCGCGCTGGAGGTCGTGCAGGGTATGACCTGTCAACGGGTCGAACTCGGTTATACGTTCTACTTCGTCGCCGAACAATTCTATGCGCAATCCCTGGTTTGCCATGGCGGGAAAGACCTCAACCGTATCGCCCCGCACCCTGAAATTGCCCTGTATAAAATTCAGGTCATTGCGTTCGTACTGGATATCTACCAGCGCGGCCAGGATATTTTTTCGTTCGATGTGCTGGCCCACATCGAGTACCAGGGTCATGCTACGCCATTCTTCCGGACTTCCCAGGCCGTAGATACAGGATACACTGGCCACCACGACCACATCCCGACGTTCAATGAGTGAGCGGGTGGTTGCGAGCCTGAGTTTGTCTATCTCATCATTTATGCTGGCATCTTTTTCAATATAGGTGTCTGTAGTGGGCAAATATGCTTCTGGCTGGTAGTAATCATAATAACTGACAAAGTATTCCACTGCATTATCAGGGAAGAACTCCTTGAATTCGCTGTACAATTGGGCGGCAAGGGTCTTGTTATGGGCAATGACCAGGGTGGGACGCTGGACTTTTTCGATAACCTTGGTTGCGGTGAAGGTCTTGCCTGAACCAGTTACCCCGAGGAGGGTCTGGTGTCGCTCACCTGCCTGGATGCCTTTTGATAAAGCTTCTATGGCCGGCCCCTGGTCACCTGTGGGCTGGAAATCTGATACTACTTTAAACGGGGGCATTTATTGGAGGTTATGTTAAGGAAAGGTATTAAAAGGTAGGTCGACAGCCCAGTATTTCCGACTGAAAGGAGGATTTTCTTGTTTTGAAAAAGGCAATTTGTGGTTTTTATTTACAAATAATTAAATACTATCTGATGTTATAACCATGGAATGGTTCCATGTTATTTAGAAAAAACAGTAAAATTTCAAATAATTATAACACATTATGTGTGATTCATATTTTTAATAATGGTGAACTTTCCCATTAATTCGTGGTACGAGGAGGATATTGTTTGTGGATAAAATCAAAATTGCAATTGTAGGTCTTGGAAATTGCGCCAGTTCCCTAATACAGGGAATTGAGTATTATAAGAATAACGGTAGCAAGGGTGCAAATGGACTCATGCACTGGGACCTGGGAGGTTATCTACCATATGATGTTGAGGTGGTGGCAGCTTTTGATATTGATAAACGGAAAGTGGGAAAGGATGTATCAGAAGCAATATTCGAAAAACCCAATTGTACCACCGTGTTTTGCAAAGATATACCCACCACAGGCGTGAAGGTAAATATGGGAAGGGTGCTGGACGGCGTATCAGAACACATGAGCGATTATGATAATAAAGCCACATTTATTGTTTCTGATAAAAAGGAGTCCTCGAAAGAGGAAATTGTAAGTATATTGAATAGCTCGAAGGCCNGAACACATGAGCGATTATGATAATAAAGCCACATTTATTGTTTCTGATAAAAAGGAGTCCTCGAAAGAGGAGATTGTAAATATATTGAATCGCTCGAAGGCCGAGATGCTTTTGAATTACCTTCCTGTAGGCTCTGAAGAAGCCACACGGTTTTATGCTGATTGTGCCCTGGAAGCTGGAGTGGCGCTGATAAATAACATGCCTGTTTTCATTGCAAGTAACCCGGAGTGGGCTGACAGGTTCAAGGAAAAAGGTATACCCATAATAGGTGATGACATAAAGGCGCAGATAGGTGCTACAATTACCCACCGGACCCTGGTTGACCTGTTCAATAAACGTGGAGTAAAAATTGACAGGACGTACCAGTTAAACACCGGGGGAAACACTGATTTTCTTAATATGCTCAACAGGGAAAGGCTCGCTTCCAAAAAGACGTCAAAGACAGAATCGGTGCAATCTGTGCTGTCAGAGAGACTTGATGACGATAATATCCACATAGGTCCCAGCGATTATGTGCCGTGGCAGAATGATAATAAGGTCTGTTATTTGAGGATTGAAGGCAAGCTGTTCGGTGATGTGCCAATGAATCTGGAACTGCGGCTGTCAGTGGAGGATTCTCCCAACTCAGCGGGAGTGGTGATTGATGCTATTCGCTGTTGCAGACTGGCGCTTGATAAAGGTGTAGGCGGGATTTTGTATTCTCCGTCATCATATTTCATGAAGTCCCCGCCAGAGCAGCATTCTGATACTGAGGCGTACCAATTGACAGAAGATTTCATCAATGGTGAAAGAGAGAATTGAGAGAGGACATACCCAGCAGGGGTATTGAGCTCACCAACAAGACCATGTCTGAGGAACTGGAAGTTATCCTTGTCAAGAAATTAGTGAATAAACGCATCGACTGTATCTGTGGGGTGGCTGTGATGCCAACAGACCCCTCGCCTGAATTGAGTGAGCCCATCAAAAGTGTGGCCCTGGAGTTCGGCGCACGGTTCCGTATTGTTGATGCATCAGTGCATCCCGGGGTAGTGTTGAAGTATCACATAAAGGAACTGCCTGCTGTTGTTATAGGGGAAAGGGCATATGAAGCTAATGCAGGGGTCGTGAGGGAAGTGTTGGCTGAAATCACCAGTTGAAATGGAGCTTAACAAGTGGTTCTCATTTGAAAACAGGCGATTATGGTAGTTATTTTCAGACATTGTTATAAAATGTTATATGCCCAATGTTTCATGTGGAAAATAAGGCAAAAAAGTTAATATTTAGTGCTCCGGTCAGAAGAATATGTAGATAAATCAATTGTCATATCACTAAGTTGTCTCAGTATTAACAGTACATACAATACCTTAATGGAAAGATATATTGCTAATTGACAATAGTAATTTATTATGGAAGAACATGAAACTTAGCAATCTTACGTTTATATGCTTACTGGTAATAATTGTTGTTTCTGGGTGCCTGTCAAACACGGAAAAAATTAAGGATTATGAGAATGAGACCGAAGCTACAGAATACCAGGGTATCAAATTAACTCCCATTAGCAAACAGCGTAATAATGCTATAGAAGGGACTCAATACATCGATAAAGAATCTTACAGGCTGCAAATTGATGGATTGGTGGAAAGGCCGGTAAATCTAACCTATGACCAGATACTGGGGTATCCTTCAACTTCCAAAGTGGTCGACCTGAATTGTGTGGAAGGATGGGGTTTTACTGCAAAATGGACCGGGGTTCTATTCGAAACATTGATCAACGACTCGGAGGTTAGTGAAAATGCTACTGAAGTGATATTCTACTGCGCGGATGGATATTCTACATCACATGACCTTGATTTTTTGATGGATAATAATATTATGCTAGCTTACAAGATCAATGACGTGACCTTGCCTCATAGTAGAGGATTTCCCCTGCAGTTAGTTGCTGAGGATAAGTATGGGTACAAATGGGCTAAATGGATAACCCATGTCGAAGTTACGAATGCGGAGTACAGAGGGTACTGGGAGAGTAAGGGGTACAGTGATAGAGCTGATGTGGGTGGACCTGCCTTTGAAAGGTGAACAATTAACTGTATAAACAAATATTTATGGTAACAAGTAATGTATACATTGTGGGGTTTGAATAAATGAAAGATTATGACTTGATAGTAATTGGTACTGGTTCTGCAATGAACATAGTCGGCCCGATGATAAACGCGAATCCTGATATGAAAATTGCAGTTATCGATAAGGATGATCCGGGGGGAATATGCCTTACAAGAGGGTGTATTCCATCAAAATTATTACTCTATCCTGCAGAGCTTATCAGGGAGATAGGGACTGCAGGAAAATTTGGCATTGATGTGGAGATCAAGAACATTAATTTCAAAAAGGTAATGGAGAGGATGAGAGACCATATCTCTAAAGATATTGAGATGATACGCGATGGACTTTCCAGCGATGATATCATAGATTATTATCCCGAAATTGCCCAATTTATTGCTCCATATACATTGAAGGTCGGCAGTGAAACAATTAAATCAAACATGATATTTCTCTGTACTGGCTCTAAAACCCTGGTGCCCCCAGTAAAAGGATTAGATGAGGTGCAATATCTCACAAGTGATACAGTACTTAAATTGACAGAACTTCCGGATAGTATTGCCATCATAGGTGGCGGTTACATAGCAGCAGAATATGGACATTTCTTTTCTGCAATGGGTTCCAAAGTAACTATCATAGGGAGAAATCCCCAGTTCATTCCTGAAGAAGAACCAGAGGTTTCAGCTCTGGCAAAGAAAGTAATGTCAGGACATATGGACCTGATAACGAATCATGAAGTTATTGAGGTGCAAAAAAGTGCTGATGGGATGAAAAGAGTTATTGCAAAGGATAGGAGCAGCGGTAAAGAGCTAAGTGTGGAAGCAGAAGAGATCTTTATTGCCACCGGAAGGGGTCCTAATAGTGACATATTGCATCCTGAGAAGGGAATGATCNAGTGACATATTGCATCCTGAGAAGGGAATGATTGAAACTGACAATAAAGGGTGGATAGTTGTTNTGGACATTTCTTTTCTGCAATGGGTTCCAAAGTAACTATCATAGGGAGAAATCCCCAGTTCATTCCTGAAGAAGAACCAGAGGTTTCAGCTCTGGCAAAGAAAGTAATGTCAGGACATATGGACCTGATAACGAATCATGAAGTTATTGAGGTGCAAAAGAGTGCTGATGGGATGAAAAAGGTTATTGCAAACGACAGGAGTAGCGGTAAAGAGCTAAGTGTGGAAGCAGAAGAGATATTTATTGCCACTGGAAGGGGTCCTAATAGTGACATATTGCATCCTGAGGTGGGAATGATTGAAACTGACAATAAAGGGTGGATTGTGGTGAACGAGTATCTTGAAACCTCACAACCGAATATCTGGGCATTCGGGGATGCCAATGGAAAATATCTTTTCAAACATGTTGGAAACTATGAATCATCCATTGTTTATTATAATGCAGTTTTGCATAAAAATATCAAGGTGGACTATCATGCAGTCCCACATGCCGTTTTTTCTTATCCTGAAATGGCCAGTGTGGGCTTGAGGGAAAAGGAAGCTATTGAAAAGTATGGGGAGAATAAAGTACTCATAGGTGTTAAACGATATGAGGATACTGCAAAAGGAATGGCTATGGATGCAAAAGATTATTTTGTAAAGGTCATTGTGGAGGCGGGTACCAGCAGGATTCTTGGAGCTCATATCATTGGCCCTCATGCATCTATCCTTATCCACCAGATAATCCCGATGATGTACACTCCGGAGCAGAGTGCAGGTCCTATCATGTACGGCATGGATATCCATCCATCATTAAGTGAAGTTGTAACGCGTGCATTTAATTCACTCATGCCTGTTGCCCATTATCGCCACAGTCATGAACATGTTCAGTGAGCTTTGCGGTCTTTTATTTTGGTAGAGAACCTATGGAAATAAAAGCTCGCCCATCCTGGGATGAGAATAGTGCATCTGCTATTCTAAGGGGCGTAAAAGCTGCCACCCCTATAGTTACAGGGTACATTCCAGTAGCCATAGCTTTTGGTATCCTGGCATCCCAGGTAGGTCTTGGACTAACTGAAGCAGCTGCCATGTCAATATTTGTTTTCGCGGGTTCGGCCCAGCTTATCGCAGTGGGAATGATTGGGGAGGGGGCTTCGATGGGAACGATCGTGTTCACAACCTTTCTGGTAAATCTCCGCCACCTGCTGATGAGTTCGGCCCTTAGCCCCTTTCTTCGGGACCTTTCCCGAAAGGAACTGGCATGGTTCGGCTTCCAGGTGACTGATGAAACATTTGCCCTTCATAGTACCCGATTTAGGGTTGCTGTACCCACTGCACTTGAATCCTTTGCACTCAATGGTACTGCACAGTTGAGCTGGATAGGGGGGACTGTAGTTGGTGTTCTTGCCGGGGGGATGGTAAAAGATGTGGAGGGGCTGGGTCTTGATTATGCCCTTCCGGCAATGTTCATTGCCCTCGTGTTCATGCAGATGAGGAATAAGATATATTTCATTGTTGGGGCTCTGGGAGGGACTTCAGCCATTATCCTGCACCTTGCTGGTTTCGGGGCCTGGAGTACCATAGGAGCTACAATTATCGCGGCAACTTCGGGTGTGGTGATTGAACAATGGAACACCAAATAGCACTGACCATCCTCCTGATGGCACTGGTAACATATGTTCCGAGGGCTGCTCCCTTGCTTCTTCTGACCAGGTTCGACCTTCCCGAAAAGGTGGTGCAATGGCTCAAATTTATTCCAGTAGCGGTCTTGTCAGCTTTGTTATTTCCTTCTTTGTTAATGCGAGATGGAGGGATGGATATTACTCCAGTTAATGAATTTTTGGTAGCTGCAATTCCTACATTGTTGGTGGTTTGGCGTACGAGAAGTCTTTTTTGGGCTATTGTAATTGGGATTGTGGCTGTGTCCTTGTTGAGGTTCTTGGGTTTTTAGTTGCCGGTACAACCTGTACAAATTGTAACGGAATCCGTAGCCCGTATACAATCTGTCAGGTTATCAAGCAAATTTGACACATTCATGATACTTCATACAACTGTTATCGTTTGCGTGTCTGGGATATCAGTATTTTTCAGGCTGAAAGTGAATGTACCCGTTTCATTGAAAGTATGTTCGTGATACCTCCAATAACTGATGTCGATTGGTTCTTCCCAAAATCCATCGTCACTTATCAAATATCTATGACTCTTTTTGAGCTCACGGTTCTGCCATTTGATAGTTGTACCTACCGGTATTATTATATCCATGGGTAATGAGAAACGATTTAGCGAAAACTGACTTATATATTCAGCAGGTTCATTCATTTGCATTGTATCAGGTTTCAAAAGTGCTTCCATTATCCCAAACTGGAATTCGCCATAACCTAAACAAGTTAGTGCATCGCTCATATCTGAAAAATCGGTTCGGGTAGGATCATATTCCGCGTAATATCCGGCGAGTCGGTATGCTTCTAATGCATGTTCAAATTGTTCAACAATTATTTGATTTTCGGGAGATACATGGAACTCTTTAAGTTCGATTTGAGCTTCTTCGGCATCTTCTTTAAGGGTCTTACCCCAATTTCCGGTTCGCATAAAAATAGTGGTCTGACTTCTTATTAAATTCATAGAATCTAATGTCCATTCAATGAATTTTTCGTCGTCATATGTTTCCACTACTATCGGAGTTAGGGAAGTTGTATTTCTTGAAGTGGGTGTTGTTTCATTATTTTCATTGTCATTGAATTCAGGCTCTTCTGTAGGTGCAACAGTAGGTTTTTTTGCAGGTTCGAAAGGCACAACATCATATTCAGAAACACAACCCAAAGTTAGCATTAATAGTAAAATAATTACCATTTCTATGATTACGTTTTTCTTCAAATTCATTTTTCTATACCTTCTTCAAAAGTATATACTAGACTATAGTATCCCTGTTTGTATTTAAATAAATTGTGAACTTTTAAGTAAATTATAAAAATATTGAAAATCAGGCCAAATATATTGAATCATTTGGTGATAATATTTACTCAGCGCCCGCTTCTGCATACGCGACACGCTGGGCTCAGCTTCAGGCACACCCACAGCATCGGCCCGGCATTGCTGGTACAGTATTACACATTCACACCCATATAATCATCAAGGGTAAGTAGCAAAATCCCATCCTTTTTTGCTGTCTTTTTCAGTTTTTCAGTAAATCCGGATTTACTGATAAGACCGAAATACTCATTTCTATCTGGTAGCCACTTCACATAACTGGCTTTTTCCTTGAGTTTATGGTAAATGTCAACACCGACCTGCTTGTCCTGCCATTTACACTCACAAAACAGGATTTGCAATGTATCGTTGTTCACTGCCGCTATGTCAATCTCATAATCATTCTGCCCCTTTTGAGCCAGGGGAATTTTCCCCCACTGCCTGCCAATCTTATGGAATCTGAAAGGCAGTTTACCAGTTGAATTAAAATGTGTTAACATCTCTATACCTATCTGCTCAAATGTTTCACCAAGAAATGTGTTGTAATTTTTATTAACGTCTTCAATTGCCGGCGTATTATCTCCTTGCTCCACTGAGTCCTTATGCAACAGCACATACCTGAACCAGAATCTCAGGAAATTGTCCTGGATACGGTAAATGGTCTTTTTTGTTGTGGTTTTCTCTGTTACTGGATGCTCTTTTCTCACAAAACCTAAGCGTATCAGGGTGTCCAGATAGTATGGCAGGTCCTTTGCCTCCATGAACGAACTGGCGGCAATCTCACCGGGCCTGGTGGCACCTTTTGATATGGCAAAGAGTATGTTCATGAAGGTGGCAGGCTCCCGCAATTCCTCACGCAGCAGGAATTCGCCTTCTGCATACAGTACGGCGTCCTTTGCGAACAGGTTTTGCTTAAGATGGTCCTGGAATTTGTCCTTTGGATCAAAGAACTGCAGGTAGAACGGAACGCCTCCGGCTGCACCGTAAATTTTCACCAGTTCATCCTGGGGTAATTCTGGGAAGAATTCGTCGATATGCCTGAACATAATAGGCTCTACCTTTATCTGGCCTGTCCTTCTGCCATATAGCGGACTTGAATATGCGAGTGTGCTTTTCTCCATCATGGACACCGAGGAACCACATAGTATGAGGTGGAATGGTCCGTCTTTTAACATCTCATCGACTATTAACTGGAAGACGGAGGGAATTGAATCATCCTGCTGGGCCAGGTACGAAAATTCATCGATAATTATTACCAATTTTTCCTCGCAGGTCCATTTTGTCTTTATGTAATTGAACACCTCGTCAAATGTTTCCAGACTAGGTTCGAAGTCCTTGAATAAGTCTGCGGCTTTTTTCTTGAATCTGTAGAGGTTGGACCTGGTGCCTCTTCTGTCTGCCAGGAAGTAGATGTGGGGCTTATCCTGCTGAAAATTGTGTATAAGTTCTGTTTTACCGACTCGGCGGCGGCCATAGATTACTGTGAATGAGAAGGCTTTGCTCTGGTAATCGCGGTGTAAGGATGTGAGTTCTTCGGTGCGATTGATGAATTTACGGAACATGTTTATTATGATTTAGTTTCGAATTATTATATAGTTATCGGATGTTAATCATTATGATGTTAATCCGAATGTTGTCGGTGAGGGAAAGAGGGTATTATTTTACTGTGATGGTACTCACTCTGCGCCCGCCTCTGCACATCCAACCCGGCAGGCCTGCCAATCATACCGAACCGCCGGATTATCCAAAAGCCGCCGCCAGCCCGCCCAGCACACCACGAGGGTGGGTGTGGAGCGAGATTATGCGGGCACCCTGTAAGTGTGGATGCGAAGGGGCGGCGGGAAAGTGGAAGAATGAATGGGGGCAGGGTTTCATTATTTTTCAGACACAGATTTATGGGGATTTACGCAGATTTGATGTTGCAAGTATTACACAATTTATATATTTTAATAGCCATGGCAGCACTCCACCACCAACAACCAGTCGAATATGAATCAACGAGCAACCACAAGAGCCGCCGCCAGCCCGCCCAGCACACCACGAGGGTGGGTGTNTGGAGCGAGATTATGCGGGCACCCTGTAAGTGTGGATGCGAAGGGGCGGCGGGAAAGTGGAAGAATGAATGGGGGCAGGGTTTCATTATTTTTCAGACACAGATTTATGGGGATTTACGCAGATTTGATGTTGCAAGTATTACACAATTTATATATTTTAATAGCCATGGCAGCACTCCACCACCAACAACCAGTCGAATATGAATCAACGAGCAACCACAAGAGCCGCCGCCAGCCCGCC
>NKAJ01000226.1_pt1 | contig 13004 bp, 17 predicted proteins | sample 1556001 | NCBI WGS metagenome assembly NKAJ01 (sample SAMN06204642, study PRJNA360343) | marine sediment metagenome | isolation source: Jiulong cold seep at northern South China Sea | place: China: South China Sea, Jiulong cold seep | collected 2013-06 | reverse complement strand
TTACATAATTGCCCATCATATGAAAATTTTTGAATTCACAAAAATACTGAAATTCGTATTATACGAACATGGTTTCAGATAAATTAACAGATTTATCTTTATGCATCAACACTTTTGCCACAGCACTTTGCAGATCCTCATATTCCACATGATCTTTATCATTACGTATGGCAAACATGCCAGCTTCAGTGGCTATGGCCTTCAATTCAGAGCCACTGGAACCTTCGGTTATCTTTGCTAATTTATCAAAGTCAATGTCTTGTGATAAAGTCATTTTACGTGTATGANATACGAACATGGTTTCAGGTAAATTAACAGATTTATCTTTATGCATCAACACTTTTGCCACAGCACTTTGCAAATCCTCGTATTCCACATGATCTTTATCATTACGTATGGCAAACATACCTGCTTCAGTGGCTATGGCCTTCAATTCAGAGCCGCTGGAACCTTCAGTGATCTTTGCTAATTTAGCAAAGTCAATATCTTGTGATAAAGTCATATTACGTGTATGGATCTTAAGAATGCTCTTCCTGGCATCTTCGTTGGGCAACGAGACTTCAATAAACCTATCAAACCGCCCGGGGCGTAGCATTGCTGCGTCAAGGATGTCCAGTCTATTAGTAGCGGCAAGTAGCCTGACATCACCTCTGGGATTGAAACCATCCATCTCTGCCAGTAACTGCATCAGTGTACGCTGTACTTCCCGATCTCCGGCTGTAGCACCATCATACCGTTTAGCTGCAATGGAATCAAGCTCGTCAATGAAAATAATACTTGGAGATTTATCTTTGGCCAGTTTAAATAGTTCCCGTACCATCCTGGAACCCTCACCAATATATTTCTGGACCAATTCAGAACCAACCACCCTGAGGAAATTAGCACTTGTATGGTGGGCTACCGCCTTGGCCAGCATGGTTTTCCCGGTACCTGGAGGGCCGTATAGCAAAACACCATTTGGCGGGTCTATCCCAATTTTTTCGAAAGCTTCAGGTTTAGTGAGTGGCAATTCCACTGCTTCCCTGAGTTCCCGTATCTGGTCATCCAGGCCGCCAATTTGTAAATATTCCACTTCAGGTGATTCTATAACTTCCACCCCCCTTATGAGATGACTTCTTGATGAAGGGAGCACACCAATTACAGCCAATGTCTGCTGGTTCATTGCTACCTGTATACCGGCCTCCAGTTCGGATTCCTTTATGAATTTGGATAGTCCAACCACGAATTGAGGGCCTGTGCTACTTCGTACAATAAGTTTACCATTTTCAAGCACGTCCACAACTGTTCCAACAATCAATGGAGCGGTCTTCAGCCGTTCAAGTTCACTTCTAAGTTGTCTCAATTCGCGCTCAAATTTCAATTTTTGAGATTCAGCATAACGTTTTTCAGCTTCAATTTTATGATTCTGCTCGCGTAACAGATGATTGCGTTCTTCAATTTGACTCATCCTGTCAGCCATGTATCTGGAAAAATCATCGTTTTCAAGTTCAGGTGGAACTTTTAAAGATAATCCTTTTGCAGGTTTGTCCTCTAAAATCTCTGCCATTTAATTAATCTCCGAATATTATTTAAGTCCAAACGATATATAGCCTTTTCGAAGGAATGGTTTTTAATGCAATGTGAAATCTGCGGTGTTGATATAATTGGTAAACCCAGAAATGTAGTGGTTGAAGGGACTGAAGTTGAAGTTTGTGGTAAATGTGCCCAATATGGTACAACACCCCAGTCATGGTCACCTGTCTCAAAAAAGGTGGCACCTGTGAGTAAAGCACCATTGCCACGTACGAAAAGGCCCAAACCCAATCCATACAATAATATGGGTGGAGAGATCATCTCTAATTACAGCCAGGTTATCAGAGAGGCCAGGGATGAAAAAGGATGGGCTCAGGAAGAACTTGCTCTCAAGATCAAGGTTAAAGTATCCCTTATCCGTAAAGTAGAGCGAGCAGAAATAATGCCAGAGGACTCGTTACGAAAAATACTGGAAAAAACCCTTGACATTAAACTTACCGAACGCGTAAGCAGTGACATAATGGAAGAGGGGGGCATGTTCAAAGGCACCACATTAGGCGATATTGTTAAAATTAAACGCAAATAAAAAGGTATACCTGAACAATCTTTTTTACGTCACCCGTTTCCTTGGGTTCGTATGTTACTCAAAGTCTTCTTCGTCTTCTTGTGAACGCAGGTCCATTTCAGGTAAATCGTCTATATCCGTGGCAAGTTTAGAAAATATAGAATGTTGGGGGCTTACAATAATTACATGAGCCGGAGGGTGTATTTTCTTCAGCCTGCCAATGGCTGAACTGGCATGATCGCCCAATGGGACCACTGCCGCACTACCACAAGGACTCTTAAGGTTGGTATGCATGACGTCTACAAGCACATTGTCAGCCTTTTGAGGTTCCATTTCCTTTGGACTGTCGTCGAAAGACATGTGACCATACCTCACAAGGTCTCTCAATGCGATATTAACTTTTGAGCTGCTATCAGCCCTTATTACAGCAAACGATTTCATTTTATGCACCCCGATAATAGTTTTTTTAATCTAAATTTTATGTTAGCTTTACATGCTAAGATAAACATCACTAATATATAGTAAGTATATTCTCTATAAGTACTTATACTATTTGATTTCAGTAACTAACACTTTTTAAACATTGTGCTCCTAACACCACTGAGACTTTTAAGATTCCAAGCAAAACTGACAAAAGCTCATAAAGTTTCAGGGGATGAATTATTTGAATAGCTATAGTTACTTTCATGGAACTATATTGAAATTATTTTCAGAAATTGGTTTAAATTTGTCAAAACCGTTAACAAATATGCTCTCTCTTTTGATTGTCTGCTTGCTGGAAGACAACAAAGCACATATCTCAAGATTGGGCGAATCTTTAGCTGTAGATGGTCCACGTGAGATGGCATGTATACAGCGCATCCGACGCTTTTTATCCAATAAAAAGTTGTCACAATCCATAACACTTCATGCGTGATTGGTTAAGTGATGAATCGTGATGAATTACTGATATTTTAGTAAATTATTGACTAAAAACATGATTTGATATTTGGGGCTACAACAAGCGATTTTTAATATTTAGTGGGAAATCATATGAATATTTTCACTCAAAAACGACAAGCGTTTAAGGAATAAAATCCCTTAACTGATTACCAATGCAAACGCCTTTTACCTCGAAAACACAAGAGTAACTGATCCAAAAAGGATCGAAACTCTACTGATTCCGATTGCTTTTGCTTATGTCTTATGTGTACTTGAGGGAGAGAGAAAAGAAGAAGCAGAAGAGGTTATTAAATCACGCAAGGGAAATGAGCGCATGGTCGGCCTTTTCCTGAGCGGTTTAAGGGAAATTTCTACGAAATTGAAACATGCTGGTATCAAGCAGTTCAGGATTTTCATCAAAGTTTTACTTCAACCGTTCTTCAAGGCTTGGAAAATATCGACATTCATGTAGTCAACAGCGTAAGAGGCAATTTGAAGAAAAATGAGGAAGCTGTGAAGGTAGGATGAGTGGATATTATCTTGTTTGAGGTGATATCATGGCTATCTGGATGGTTCAAATTCAGATATGTGTTCGAAGGCATAGGAAACTGTTCTTAAGTATGATAAAAAGGTGATGCAGGCACGTATTAAATTTACTGATTAGAGGGTCAAATTGCTTTTTGGATGATTATTGTGACAAAAAGTGTTAGTTACTGAATGGTGCTTATAATGATGCTTATATAGTAAAAATATATATGGAGGAAAGTCATTAACTTATAGGAGCAGGTAAACTTGGCTGCAAGTTCATTAATAAACAGAAACTGATAAATACGTTTAAAAAATAATTATATTAAATTTATTATCATTATTATTGGAGACAAAAAAGATGGAAAGTTATTCCCTGGGCATTGATAAACTGGATGAGAAACTTAAGGGGGTTAGAGGTGGTTCAAATATAATGATAATCGGACCGCCCATGAGCGGTAAAGAAACCATTGTTAACAATATTGTCTACAAGGGATTAAATGTAGGGGATGCTGCTGTAATCGTCACCACACGGGAACCCGGCGAGAATGTTGTTGATTGGTTTAATTATAATAATATGGAAATTCCCCTGGACCATCTTGGCATTGTAGATTGTGTGACTAAAACGTTGGGGGTACCCACATCTGATACAGCAATCATCAGGAGAGCCTCCAGTCCTGTTGATTTGACAGGTATTGGGGTTAAAATAAGTCAATTTCTCGAAGAATTCTGGATGAAAAAGAACATACGCAAGACCTGGTTGTGTATTAATTCCCTTTCTACTATCCTGATGTATTCCAACATCCAGACTGTTTTCCGGTTCCTGCATGTTTTCACTGGCAGGGTAAAAGCTGCTGGTGCAATTGGTATTTATGTTGTTGAAGATGGGATGCATGACAACCAGGCTGTTGCCACCTTAAAACAACTTTTTGATGGTGTAATTGAAATAAGGCAGGAAAACGACAATTATTTTATCAGGACAACGGGCATGAGCCAGAAACCATCCCCTTGGTATGAGTACTCAATTGAAGGAGCGGAACTTGTATTAAAGGATGGTGAATAGTCATGGTTGAGACTGGTATTCCAAAACTGGACGAATTCCTGGACGGAGGAATTCCTAAAGGGAAATCGCTGATATATTTCAACCATCCTGGTGTTGAAGGTGATGTGTTCGGTATGCAGACCCTTTACCACAATCTCGAAAAGGGTGGTACTTGCGTGTATGTGACATCCAGTTCGAGCCCGGAAACCATGAAGGATCAGGTCAAGGAATTTGGGTGGAATATCCAACAATTCGATGACAGGCTTTTAATAATTGATGGATTTTCATCCTTAATTGGAGGACTTTCAACCGAAAATTATGTGGTCTCTAACCCTGAGAGCATTGATAGCATGACTGAGATGATTGATCGTGCCATGAAGGATGTGCCAAAAGGTTCAATCATCATGTTCGGTTCTTTATCTTCAATAATGGACATGTGTGGTGAAGAGAATACCCTTAATGCCGTAAAGATGTGGAACAGGATGGCAATGATAAGGGAACATGTGATAATATACAACTTCACAGCATGGCCCTATGAAGAAAGTACCTTGAAAAGCATGAAGAGTAATATTTTTAACTGTGTCATAAGTGTTGGGGGTATAGAGGAACGTGTNCATGTGTGGTGAAGAGAATACCCTTAATGCCGTAAAGATGTGGAACAGGATGGCAATGATAAGGGAACATGTGATAATATACAACTTCACAGCATGGCCCTATGAAGAAAGTACCTTGAAAAGCATGAAGAGTAATATTTTTAACTGTGTCATAAGCGTTGGGGGTATAGAGGAACGTGTCATATTCGGGCAGTACTTCGGTGTGCTTAAAGCGGACTGGTCGGAAGTGGAAATGTGCTCAATGCTGTTTAGGGTATTGCGACCGGGCGGTATAAGGATATATATACCAAAGATACTGGTTACGGGACCATTTAATGCAGGCAAGTCATCATTTATCCATTCCCTATCTACCAAAGCAGTATCAGTAGACCGACTTGGTACCACAATTGCTCTTGATCACGGTCATATCGACTATAAAGGCTTTAGTGCTGATATTTTCGGGACTCCGGGCCAGGAGCGTTTCGATCCTATTATTAAGATGATAAGTGGTGAAGCTATGGGGATATTCCTGGTGGTTGACTCCACACTACCAAAAGATTTTATACGGGCCAAGCAAATGCTTGAAATTACAAAGGGGTATGGTCTTCCGCATATTATTGTTGCCAATAAGCAAGACCTGCCGGGTGCCTTGTCGGTAGATGAGATTCGCAATCATTTTAATATACCAGAAGATGTACCTATAATTCCAACAGTGGCGACCAGTAAGAAAGGTATATATGAAGCATTTGATATATTGGTGCAAAAGATAACAGGAGGCGACTAGATTGGATTCGACCATAGAAATGTTGGAGAGAGTGCTCACTGAACTTAAGCAAGTGGGCGGAGTCGAAGCCAGCGCTGCTGCCAGTCGTGATGGGCTGTTAATAAAAGCTATTATGCCTTCGGGACAACATGCAGAGACTTTTGCCGCAATGTCAGCCACTATGCTGGGTGCAGCGGAGACTGCCACCACAGAGTTAGGAAAAGGAATTCCTGAGCGGGTCATTGTAGAATCGGACCATGGTAAACTGATTGCCACGGGTGCGGGGCCAAAGGCCCTGTTGGTAGTGTTGACTACACCCGAAGCAGGACTTGGATTGATATTGCTTGAAATGGACAAGGCTGCCCATAAAGTGAAGGAACTCTTGTAGTATTAAAAGGACTACTTTTTTGAGTGAATTAAATGAATCGAACAACTTATGACCTGAAACGTGATGCTGTACATTTGAGCCCTATATTGAATGTGGGTAAAAGTGGCATTACTGACTCGCTTGTTGAAGAACTGTTTAAACAACTCAAGCAAAATAAACTGGTTAAAATAAAGATACTTAAATCAGCTGCGGTGGGTAGCACTGAACGCATGGCGTTAGCCGAGGAACTTTCAAGCCGGACTGGTACCCAGCTAGTGGAAGTAAGGGGAAGCAATGCTGTATTATACCAAAAAAGAGGGCGAAAATAGTATATATTAGCCGATAAGTTAATCAACCTTACCTTCATATACGAAGCCTCTTAGAATTATCTAAAATACCAAATAATCATTTGAGTTATCAAATCGGAGAATTATAATGACAACTTTGTACGATGTACCTGCAGATGCATTGATTAAGAATGTAGCACAGAAATTGAAAGATGAGAACATGGTGGAATCACCTGAATGGTCTGCACATGTAAAGACCGGAGTTCATAAAGAACTATCACCCCTTGACCCTGACTGGTTCTATACAAGATGCGCGTCTGTCGCGCGCAGGATATATATTGACGGTCCAGTAGGCATATCCAGGCTTAGAAGCTTCTATGGCGGCAAATATCGCAGAGGTTCAGCAACTGCCATCCATGCAAAGGGTAGTGGGTCTGTCATTAGTGAAGCAGTCCAGCAGCTTGAGAAGGCAGGTCTTCTAAAAACCCAGAAACAGGGTAGAGTAATATCTCCTGCAGGCAGGTCTTTGCTTGACAACATTGCACATGAAACAAAGGCAGGTTTACTGGAACAGTATCCTGGTCTTGAGAAATATTAATTGAATACTAAAATAGTTATTTACCTGAGGACTGATTATGGGCGGAGACGAACTTGAGGAAATAAGGCGTCGAAAAATGGAGCTGTTGCGGCAGCAACAGCAACAGCAGCAGCAGGGACAAATGCCAGATCCCCAGGCCGCAGCCCAGCAGGAACAGGCCAGGGCTGAAATGGAAGCCAGGAAACAGGCTATAATGCGTTCAATCCTTACCCCTGAAGCTAGGGAACGCCTGAATACCCTGCGAATGACCAAACCTGATATGGTTGAAAATGTTGAAGCCCAGCTTGTAGGACTGGCACAATCAGGTAGGCTACAGGGTAAACTGGACGATGCTAAACTGAGAAATCTCCTGATGCAGATACAGCCTAAAAAACGCGAGATGAGCATTACACGGAAATGAAGGTAAGTGTACTGTTCAGCAGTGGGAAAGACAGCTCACTGGCAGCGCTCCTGCTCGAACCGTTTTTTCAGGTAGAACTTGTTACGATCAACTTCGGAATTTCAGCAACACATGAATTTGCAGCAGAATCTGCCTCAAAACTTGGGTTGCCCCATATTGTACTGGCATTGCCCTCTTCTCTTGTAGAGGAGGCAGCATCGATGCTAATGGAGGATGGCTCACCCGGGCGGGCTATCAATCATCTTCATCATCAGGCCCTGGAGGCTGTTTGTTCACAATCTGATGTGCATGTGGTGGCCGATGGCACACGCAGGGATGACCGGGTGCCCTTGCTCACCCTGTCCCAGGTACAAAGTCTGGAGGACAGGCATAATATCAAGTATGTGCGTCCTCTTATCGGGTACGGACGTTCAGCCATTGATGCACTGGTCAGGCAACATCTGGAGGTTGTACAGGCACAAAGTGATACAGTGGATAAAGCCGACTATGAGGCCGAACTCAGGGCGTTCATACGAAAACAATATAATGAAGGTGAGAGTATTGTGGTGCGTTCATTCCCGGAACATATACAATCACACGTAATTAATCGAATATACCCTTAATATTATCAGGAGATAGGTGTAATAAAATGAGTCAGAAGACAAAAGGTAGGAAGATACGATTGGCCAAGGCGCACAATCAGAATCAGAGGGTCCCTTCATGGGCCATAATTAAAACCAACCGGGCTGTGGCGTCCCATCCCAAGAGACGGCATTGGAGACGTAGCAGTTTGAATATAGGATAATGGGGGCAGTATAATGGTAGAAATTGGTGAAGAACAGGTATATACAATACCCCTTAGGAATGCTAAGCATGCACCGCGGTGGGAGCGTAGCAAAAAGGCAGTAAAAGTGGTGTTCAAGTATCTTGAGCAGCACACTAAAACAGACCGTGAACTTATCAGGATTGACCCTAAGATAAGTGAAAAATTATGGGAGCGCGGGTCAGAAAAACCGCCTCANAATTGGTGAAGAACAGGTATATACAATACCCCTTAGGAATGCTAAGCATGCACCGCGGTGGGAGCGTAGCAAAAAGGCAGTAAAAGTGGTGTTCAAGTATCTCGAGCAGCATNACCCCTTAGGAATGCTAAGCATGCACCGCGGTGGGAGCGTAGCAAAAAGGCAGTAAAAGTGGTGTTCAAGTATCTTGAGCAGCACNCAAAAGGTAGGAAGATACGATTGGCCAAGGCGCACAATCAGAATCAGAGGGTCCCTTCATGGGCCATAATTAAAACCAACCGGGCTGTGGCGTCCCATCCCAAGAGACGGCATTGGAGACGTAGCAGTTTGAATATAGGATAATGGGGGCAGTATAATGGTAGAAATTGGTGAAGAACAGGTATATACAATACCCCTTAGGAATGCTAAGCATGCACCGCGGTGGGAGCGTAGCAAAAAGGCAGTAAAAGTGGTGTTCAAGTATCTCGAGCAGCATACTAAAACAGACCGTGAACTTATCAGGATTGACCCTAAGATAAGTGAAAAGTTATGGGAGCGCGGGTCAGAGAAACCGCCCCGTAAGATACGGGTCAAGGCCATGAAGTTTGAAAATGGTATCGTAGAAGCCGAACTGGCAGCTGAGTGATTATTCAGTTTTGCTACGGCTCACCCACTTTTTTTGAGATAGATAATGGAACACAGGACTAACCTGCAGGGAATATCAGTACTTGGAGTATTTGCCAGGTGTATTGAAGATTTTGTGCTGGTTCCCAGTGAAGCTGATGATGAATTCATACGAATCATTGAGAATGCTCTTAGTGTTACAGCTATCCCTACATCTATCGATGGCAGCAGTGTGGTCGGGTCATTATCCTGCGGTAACAGCAAGNTGAAGTTTGAAAATGGTATCGTAGAAGCCGAACTGGCAGCTGAGTGATTATTCAGTTTTGCTACGGCTCACCCACTTTTTTTGAGATAGATAATGGAACACAGGACTAACCTGCAGGGAATATCAGTACTTGGAGTATTTGCCAGGTGTATTGAAGATTTTGTGCTGGTTCCCAGTGAAGCTGATGATGAATTCATACGAATCATTGAGAATGCTCTTAGTGTTACAGCTATCCCTACATCTATCGATGGCAGCAGTGTGGTCGGGTCATTATCCTGCGGTAACACCAATGGATTCATGGTTTCAGAACGGGTCAATGAATCTGAACTGGCCCGGATAAGAAAATATGTGCCTGCTAAGAGACTTAAGGGTATTTACACAGCGGCAGGTAATAACGTACTGGTAAATGATACGGCTGCACTGGTCCATCCAAACCTATCTGATGAGGCCGTGGAAGATATCGGTAAGTTCCTGGATGTAGAGGTGCACAGAGGCACTGTAGGTGGACTTAAGACCGTGGGAATGGCTGGTTGCGTTACCAATACGGGTATGCTGGCTCATCCCAGGTCTAACGAGTTTGAACTTGAACGTCTGGGTGAAATTTTCGGACTTCCGGTGGATATCGGGACTGTCAATCTGGGTTCGCCGTTGGTGGGTTCGGGTCTGCTTGCAAATTCAAAAGGATATGTGGTGGGCACTGAGACCACCGGGCATGAGATGGGCCGGATAGTAGATGCCCTGGGTTATAACTGAATTATGTCTTAATTACTGTTCTTTCATTTCTTTAATTATTTTCACAATCTGCTTGATGTCTGTGATGATGATATCGGCTTCAGCAGATAATCTTTTCTGGCATGCCCCCATCTGCTGGATGGACAGCACAGCCTTGTCTGCTTCCCGTAGCGCCAGGATGTCGTTGATACCATCTCCTACCATGACTACCTTATCGTAGTGCTTTTTCAGGTGCCTTATCACCCATTCTTTTTTCTGGGGCGTAGCCACATCATACACTCGTTCAACAGGTATGCCCACTACCTGGGCGAGTATCTCAAGATTGCGCATGCTGTCCCCCGAAGCTATGAATGTATCCACACCCCACTTTTTTAAAGTGTTCAGGGCAGCCGGGGTGTTGGTGAAAGGCCTTCCGCATGTACAGACGGTATATACAATGGTGTTGGACTGTATTTCCACGATGATTCCTACGCCCAGGTAGAATATATCCGGACATTTGTTCCTTATTGTTGTAATCACATCATGCAGGTCCTGCATAGTGGTCCTGGTGTCAAGTTCAAGTGCTTTTTTCACCTGGTCCAGGGTGAGCGGACTGCTTGAGCAGCTCAGGTCGATTTCGATGTTATTTTCCTGAATAAAGTCGAATATCCTGTTATGAGGATTGCAGTTCATTATCCTGTCAGGGTTGGTGTGGAGTAATACCAGTCCGCAATGGGGATGTCGTCCCACAAGGTCAGTTGTAATTATTTCGTCGAGGTTTTCACCTGTGATAGTGTTCTTTGCCACCCTGTACATGTGCAACAGGGTGCCGGCACTGTCGAATACCACTGCAATTTTTGACTGCATGGTTATGATAATCGCCGCACACCGTTATTAAATTTCTTATTGCGATTTGTGCGAATAAGTATAAGTGTAAGTGTAATACTGAAAGGTTAGAATAGATACTTGCCTGAAAAACAGATGTGAGGGATAGTTAATGGATAGGACATATATTAGGTAGGGTATGGTATAACTATCTCGGGAGTATGCAAGTATCCAATAATATCATATATATTCATGATATATAAAATGGGTGGTTATTTGTTATGTATGAGTGTTGGTGAGTGGTAATGCAATGGTATGTCTAAAAAGAATATCTATGGCGGGCGCAGAGGGATTTGAACCCTCGATCTTCAGCTTAGGAGGCTGCTGCCATATCCAGGCTTGGCCATGCGCCCGCATTGGAGAAACAAGTCTTTACTGGTAATAATGAATATAAACATTTCCTAACACCTTGAAATTGAATTACGGTGGTCCGGGATTAGCCGATATGTTTATTATTATTAAATGTGTTTAAGGCCCAGTTACATATAATCACTATTATACTACAGAGGATTGAATAAATGAGATATCAGGGAAAATCAAAAAGAAAATATACTGGTGGGCGGCTCGTACGGTCCCAGGGTAAGAGGAAGTTGGAATTGGGCCGTGAGGCAGCAGAACCTCATCTGGCTGAGACCAGACGCAAAAATGTCGAAACTCTGGGCGGCAACCGGAAGGTACGCCTTTTGAGATGCAATATTGCCAATGTCACTGACCCTTCAAGTAACACTACCAAACAGGTTTCCATTGAAACCGTGACCGAAAACCCGGCAAATCTGTATTACATAAGAAGGAACATCCTGACCAAAGGTTCAATCATCAGGACCGATATGGGGAATGCCAGGGTTACAAGCAGGCCCGGCCAGGATGGTGTGGTGAACGCTGTACTCATCAATGAGTAATTAATAGCTAAAACACTTCACACCTACCCTTTTTTTTTAAAAAGGCTTGTTTTATATCAAAATATTTATGTACTTTTGATTTAACCTTTTTATGTGTACATGGAATGTAAACCTTAACTCGTAAGATAGGGAGGTGAACGCTCTGGAATTAGAGGACATTAAGAGAATACTTGAAAAGGATTCTGCTGAAGCTGCTGAAGAATTACTGGAAGGGGTAGAAAAATACTACGGTGAGATTCCGTATATTCTTCAGTTCATGAAGGACCAGCCTGACCTGTTAGTTCCAAAAATTCTTTATGACAATTCTATCTTAAGGGAATTCAAACGTCTAGATAAGAAGACCATTGAACTCATTTCCATTGCCGTATCATCAGCCATAAAGTGTACACACTGCCTGAATNAACGCTCTGGAATTAGAGGACATTAAGAGAATACTTGAAAAGGATTCTGCTGAAGCTGCTGAAGAATTACTGGAAGGGGTAGAAAAATACTACGGTGAGATTCCGTATATTCTTCAGTTCATGAAGGACCAGCCTGACCTGTTAGTTCCAAAAATTCTTTATGACAATTCTATCTTAAGGGAATTCAAGCGTCTAGATAAGAAGACCATTGAACTCATTTCCATTGCCGTATCATCAGCATTAAAGTGTACACACTGCCTGAGCATTCATCTGCGGGTGGCAAAGAGGATGGGGATACCAAAAGAAGAGATATTCGATGCAATACTAATTGCAAGTGTTCTTTCCAATGCTTCGGTACTTGCCTATGGTACCAGGGCAATGGATGCAGAATTGTCAGACGATGGACAAGCAGTCCATGAATGTGACAATGAATCCTGTGAATTTTGCAAAATTCTAGGAAAATAGCACAAAGATTACTGTTCACATGTTCAATTTTTAGGTGGAATACCCAGCATATTGACCATATCAATAAGTTCACTTAGTCCCTCGATTNAGTTCACTCAGTCCCTCGATTTCTCGCTGAATGACCTCATCCCTGGTCATGGATATGCTCATCTCACCATCGACTGTAAGTTTATCCGGACCCCTTCGAACCAGTCTGTCCCC
>NKAJ01001501.1_pt2 | contig 13092 bp, 14 predicted proteins | sample 1556001 | NCBI WGS metagenome assembly NKAJ01 (sample SAMN06204642, study PRJNA360343) | marine sediment metagenome | isolation source: Jiulong cold seep at northern South China Sea | place: China: South China Sea, Jiulong cold seep | collected 2013-06 | reverse complement strand
GGTCCTGGTCATTACCAAATGGCCTTGGCTTATTTGAAGATTGGAAGTCTGCGAGATGCCTTTTCCGAGCTTCAAAAGACCGTGGATGTAGACCCGGACAATGCCGATGCCCGCCTGAAGCTCGTCCAGATGTTTTTCCTTTCAAAGAAGATCGACGAGGCGGAAAAGCATGTGGAAGTGCTGCTTTCCAAGGATCCGTCAAATGTTGATGCTTTATTGTTAAAAGGAGCGTTATTACTTCACCAAGAGAAGCTTGATGATGCCATTTCCGTCTTCAGAAAAGCAGAGGACCAGGCACCTGATAACAGCAAGGTCTATATGGCCCTGGCAAGGGCATACTCCCAAAAAAAGGACCTGAATCAGGCAGAGCTTTTTCTGAAAAAGGCCATATCTGTCAGCGAGAAGGGAAAGGGCCGGGCGCAATCGAGGCTTGCCCTGTCTTCNTCTATATGGCCCTGGCAAGGGCATACTCCCAAAAAAAGGACCTGAATCAGGCAGAGCTTTTTCTGAAAAAGGCCATATCTGTCAGCGAGAAGGGAAAGGGCCGGGCGCAATCGAGGCTTGCCCTGTCTTCACTCTATGAATCCACAGGACAGGAAAAAAAGGCAGAACAAGAGATTAAGATTATTATTGGAGAAAATCCTGATGATGTGGATGCCCTGTTGATAATGGCCGGTTTCTATGTGCGAAACGGCCGGGATGCAGAANATTGGAGAAAATCCTGATGATGTGGATGCCCTGTTGATAATGGCCGGCTTCTACGTGCGAAACGGCCGAGATGCAGAGGCGGAATCAACACTTCAACAGGCAATAGACCTTTTCCCCGAGGCAACATCCCCTCTGTTGGCCTTTTCCGAGCTCCAGGTCAAGAAGGGGCATAAAGACGAGGCCGTGATTACACTTGAGAAGGCACTCAAGTTATCTCCGGACAATGCAAACATAATGGCAAGATTAGCTGACCTCAAATATGATCAAGGAAAATTTGAGGAGGCCGGATCCCTGGCTGAGGAAGCGTTAAAAAAGAATTCTATCAATCCAGTTGCCCTGCTGATAAAGGCAAAACTTGCCCTGAAAGACAAAGATTTAAAGACTGCAATTGAGTTGCTGGGCAAAATCCTTGACCGGCAGCCTGGAAACCCGGAGGCACTGTACTTCAGAGGGCTTGCATATCTGAGCACAGGTGAGCTTACCAAAGCAGAAGATGATCTGCAAAAGCTGGTCTCAAGACAACCAGGGTTTTTAAAGGCCAGATTGTTGCTTGCTGAAGTGGCCCTGAGAGAGCGCAAACCTGAAATAGTCACAGAGCAGACTGAGCTGATATTAGCGCGCATTCCAGATGAACCAAAGGCCCTGATTCTCCATGCTTCTGCTGCCTTGATGAACAAGGATTTAAAGACCGCTGAAAAAGACCTGCACAGGGCTCTTAAGGCATCTCCGGATGACGTGTCCGCCCGCTATCTCCTGGGCAGAACATATATGGCGCAAAAGGAGATTGAAAAGGCAAAAGAGTCTTTCAGGGGATTGTTATCGGAAAATCCAGGGCACCTTCCTGCGCTGACGTCTCTGGTGGCGCTATATTTATACGAAGAACAGCCGGATAAGGCACTCGATCTTTGCGATGAAATGAGGAAAAAGCAGCCGGATAACGCGGCAATAGCCATGGTTCAGGGAAGACTGCTTTTGCAGACAGGGCGTGTAGATCAGGCGGAAGCCGCTTTTAAAGATGCCATGGAGTTGAATCCTGATCTCATAGGGCCATATGTCTCTCTGGCAAAGATTTATATATCAACAAACAAGGCAGAGGAAGCTATTGCCCAGTACAGGATTCTGCTGGAAAAGAATCCTGATCTTGTAAGTGCTTACATGGCTATAGGCACCGTGGAAGAACAGCTAGGGCATTATGATAAAGCAGAGGAGGCGTATCTGCGGGCCCTGGAAATAAAACGGGATTTTGCGCCGGCTGCAAATAATCTGGCATGGCTGCTGGCGGAAAAAAAGCACGATCTGGACAAGGCCTTTATCTATGCACAGAAAGCCAAGGCGGCAGCCCCTGAACAACCGGCTATACTGGATACTGTTGGTTGGATACTTACGAAGAAGGGGAGCTACGAGCTTGCCATGTCGAACTTTGAAGAAGCCATTCAGAAGTGGCCGAATCAGCCTACCATCCGCTATCACATGGCCGTGGCTTTAAAGGGGATGAAAAAGGTCGATGCCGCAAAAGAGGAGCTTCAAAAGGCAATTAATACAAAAGAGGAATTCCCAGAGATTGAAGATGCCAGGAGGCTTCTGGAAGAGCTGTCGTGATCGACTTTCGCAGTCTTAGTCGAAGCGACCTTGAAATATGGGCAAGAGATCTGGGCCTGCCGGCCTTTAGAGGCCGGCAGCTCTTTAGCTGGCTTTGGAAGCCCGGGTTCCGGGACTTCTCCCAAATGACCGACTTTCCCAAGGCCCTGAGGGGAAAGGCTGCCCAAAAGGGCCTGCTTACCAACCTCAAGCTTGTGGCAGACCAACGTTCTGTTGATGGCACAAGCAAACTGGCATGGAGACTGCCGGATGGTTTAGTGGTAGAAAGCGTCGTGATCCCTGAACGGGGCCACAAGACCCTCTGCATATCCAGCCAGGTCGGGTGTGCTATGGGGTGCAGGTTTTGTCATACTGCCAGGATGGGTTTTCGTCGTCACCTTATTTCTTCAGAGATCGTGGGGCAGGTACTCGCCGCACTAGAACATATTGGAGAAAGGGAACAGCTCAGAAATCTCGTATTCATGGGGATGGGAGAGCCACTTGCAAACTACGGGAATGTCTTAAAATCCATTTACATACTAACTGATGACCTTGGACTTAACTTCTCATTGCGCAGGATGACCGTATCCACCTGTGGTCTGATTCCTGAGATATTGCGTCTTGGTCAAGACACAGATGTAGGCCTTGCGATCTCCCTGAATGCCCCTGATGATGAAACCCNCCACAAGACCCTCTGCATATCCAGCCAGGTCGGGTGTGCTATGGGGTGCAGGTTTTGTCATACTGCCAGGATGGGTTTTCGTCGTCACCTTATTTCTTCAGAGATCGTGGGGCAGGTACTCGCCGCACTAGAACATATTGGAGAAAGGGAACAGCTCAGAAATCTCGTATTCATGGGGATGGGAGAGCCCCTTGCAAACTACGGGAATGTCTTAAAGTCCATTTATATACTAACTGATGACCTTGGACTTAACTTCTCATTGCGCAGGATGACCGTGTCCACCTGTGGTCTTATTCCTGAGATATTGCGTCTTGGTCAAGATACAGATGTAGGCCTTGCCATTTCCCTGAATGCCCCTGATGATGAGACCANCTACGGGAATGTCTTAAAATCCATTTACATACTAACTGATGACCTTGGACTTAACTTCTCATTGCGCAGGATGACCGTATCCACCTGTGGTCTGATTCCTGAGATATTGCGTCTTGGTCAAGACACAGATGTAGGCCTTGCGATCTCCCTGAATGCCCCTGATGATGAAACCCGGGATAAGATAATGCCCATTAACAGGCGCTATCCCCTTCCACAGCTCATTGAGGCATGTAGAAATTATCGGCTTTCCCGCAGAAGGCGAATTACTTTTGAATATCTCCTCCTTGCCGGTGTGAATGACAGCGTCGAACAGGCAATTTCGCTTGCAAAACTTCTCAAAGGAATCCCTTCAAAAATCAACTTGATACCTTACAACGAAAGCAGTGATATTCCCTTCAAACGCCCTGTCCACGAACAGGTTCTGGCATTCCAGCAAGTACTCAAAGAGGCTGACTACACTGCCATCATTAGAAAGAGCAAGGGGCAAGACATATCCGCCGCCTGCGGTCAGCTCTATGCAGAAATAGAGGCCTAAACAATCAGCAGACGTTCACAGGTTCAGGGTTCAGGGTTACCTTTGAACCCCTGAACGCTAAACNTCAACTTGATACCTTACAACGAAAGCAGTGATATTCCCTTCAAACGCCCTGTCCACGAACAGGTTCTGGCATTCCAGCAAGTACTCAAAGAGGCTGACTACACTGCCATCATTAGAAAGAGCAAGGGGCAAGACATATCCGCCGCCTGCGGTCAGCTCTATGCAGAAATAGAGGCCTAAATAATCATTGGTAAAATTTTAGCCAAAGATTCAGATAAACGATATTTGGCAAGGTCATCATACGGAGTAGGATCTCTGTTGACAATTATAACAGGCTTTCCATTTGAATAAGCAACATCAACAAAAGAATTGGCTGGAAATACTTGAAGCGAGGTCCCCAGTGCCATAAATAAATCACACTCTCTCGAAGCCTTTTCTGCAATTACCAGATGCTCAGGATTTAGACCCTGACCAAAGGATACGGTATTTGGTTTAAGGAGTCCCCCGCATTTCTCACATTTTGGTTCAATTTCACCCCTATCAATCCTTTCAAGTACAGGTTTAATGTCAACAACTCTATTACAGGATAAACATATTGCTTCTCTGTTGGTTCCATGAAGCCTGACAATTCTTTTTTTGTCTACCCCTCCCTTCTCGTGCAATCCGTCAATATTTTGAGTCAACAGCCAAAAAAGTTTTCCCTGTTGATCCAATTTACCAATTGCCAAANTCAGGATTTAGACCCTGACCAAAGGATACGGTATTTGGTTTAAGGAGTCCCCCGCATTTCTCACATTTCGGTTCAACTTCACCCATATCAATCCTTTCAAGTACAGGTTTAATGTCAATAACTCTATTACAGGATAAACAAATTGCCTCTCTGTTAGTTCCATGGAGCCTGACAATTCTTTTTTTGTCTACTCCTCCCTCTTCGTGCAGTCCGTCAATATTTTGAGTCAGCAGCCAAAAGAGTTTTCCTTGTTGATCTAATTTACCAATTGCCAAGTGAGCATGGTTTGGTTTTGCCTTAAGCATCGAGGGTATAGTTTCACTTTTGTATTTCCAATAATATATTCGTTTTTCTCTATCACTGATAAATTCCTGGATCGTAACAGTTTTATATTTGCTCCAGACACCTCCCGGACTTCTAAAATCAGATATTCCGGATTCAGTAGACATCCCCGCTCCGGTAAGGATAGTGATATTATTTGATTCTTGGATTAATTCTTTAATGTTTTCTAAGCTCATCTTAGGATCATACAGGAAATTGTCTCGCCCTGCTTGTTTGTTATCTTGCCAATTCACTGAATTTGGAGTAAACAGCCTCACTTGNTCTTTAATGTTTTCTAAGCTCATCTTAGGATCATACAGGAAATTGTCTCGCCCTGCATGTTTGTTATCTTGCCAACTCATTGAATTTGGAGTAAACAGCCTCACTTGAACCTGAATTGAGCGTTTAGCTGTTAGCCATTAGCGTTTAGCTTTGAAAAATCAAGGTATTACGTTAATTAGAAATAACACCCAACAGGTGAAAGTTTGTAATAGCAGAACATCCTGTAATCATTAAACTAATAGCTAACCGCTAAAGGCTAACCGCTCAAAATAGGTTGAATGGAGTTGTTTGGTGGAGTTTTTATTTCTGTGTATTAGAGGGAATGAGTTATGGAATGTATTACAAATAAGCCAGGGGCCCAGTGCAAGTTTATGAGCCAAAATGGTTGCAAGTATTTGGGCGGGGCCTGCTTTGAAATAGTTGAGCAGTGTGAGGGCTGCGCAAGAGTTATAAACTATGATACGGGCAATTTTTGTTCGGTTTACCCGCATCCGGCAATGAAGTGGCGAAAGGGTATCTGCAACTTTGCAACCCATGTGAAGAAGGAAGTCCCAAAAGACGCTGCCGGCAGGAAGGTCAATCCTCTCAAGGCGGCAAAGCGAGCTTCAAGAGGGTATTAAAGCCAAAGCTATTTTGTAACCGTTCAAGGGTTCAGGANGGCAAAGCGAGCTTCAAGAGGGTATTAAAGCCAAAGCTATTTTGTAACCGAGGGGTTCAAGGTTCAGGGTTCAAAGGTTCAAGGTTCAGGGTTTACTGAAAATCTAAGCCGTTANAAACTATGATACGGGCAATTTTTGTTCGGTTTACCCGCATCCGGCAATGAAGTGGCGAAAGGGTATCTGCAACTTTGCAACCCATGTGAAGAAGGAAGTCCCAAAAGACGCTGCCGGCAGGAAGGTCAATCCTCTCAAGGCGGCAAAGCGAGCTTCAAGAGGGTATTAAAGCCAAAGCTATTTTGTAACCGATGGGTTCNAAGGCGGCAAAGCGAGCTTCAAGAGGGTATTAAAGCCAAAGCTATTTTGTAACCGAGGGGTGCAAGGTTCAGGGTTCAAAGGTTCAGGGTTTACTGAAAATCTAAGCCGTTGATTCGTGAATTCTGAACTGCATTCTTATGTCATTGGCCTTGGTCACAGAACAATAGCTGCAGTTTTGCCGGTTATCTTACTTGAGATTACTGAGAGCAGCGCTCAGCCTGTCCATCCCCTCCTGGATTATGCTAAGGTCTGTAGCATAGGAGAATCGCATAAAGCGGTCGTCTCCAAAGGCAACGCCCGGTACTCCGGCAATTCGGGCCTCTTCCAGCAGGTAGTCAGCCATGTCCAGCGAATCATTGATTTTTTGGCCTGATGCCTCTTTCCCATAATAAAATGAAAGATCCGGGAATACGTAAAAGGCCCCTTTGGGTTCTACACACGATATTCCCGGAATGGCCCTGAGTCTTTCCATAATGTAGTTTTTTCTTTCGAGAAAGGCCTCTTTCATCTTCAACACCCCGTCTTGGGGGCCGGTCAGTGCGGCTAAGGTGGCCTTTTGGGCTATTGAGTTGGGATTGGAAGTGCTCTGGCTCTGTATCTTGGTTGCCGCCTTTACTACAGCCTCCGGACCTGCGAGATATCCTATGCGCCAGCCGGTCATGGCATACGTCTTTGACACACCGTTTACCACCACCACGTGATCCTGTGCCTCAGGGACTACAGAGGCAATATTCTCCGGGCCTTCGTTGCCAAAGCGGATTTGATCATAGATGTCGTCAGTGATTACTACAAAATTATGTTCAACTGCCAGCTCAGCTACTGTCTTAAGGTCGTCTCTGCTATAGACAGCACCGGTGGGATTTGAGGGGCTGTTAAGGATTATGGCCTTGGTTTTGGATGTTAACATGGAACCCAGTGCCGCCAGGTCCAGGGCAAAGTCCTTGTCAGGGTCGCTTGGAAGGAACTTAACCTTGCCTCCTGCAAGCTCAACCATTGCAGGATAAGAGACCCAGTAGGGCACTGGAATTATGACTTCGTCCCCTGGGTCCAGAATGGCCTGAGCTACATTGTACAGGACCTGTTTTCCTCCGGTTGAGACCATGATTTGTTCAGGCCTGTATATCAGGCTATAGTCCTGTTCTATCTTGGCCGCTATAGCCTCCTTCAGCTCAGGAATACCACCTACCGGCGTATATTTTGTGAATCCATCCCGGATGGCCTTTATAGCAGCTTCTTTTATATGCTCAGGAGTATCAAAATCCGGTTCTCCTGCTGACAGATTTATTATGTCGACTCCTTGTGCTTTAAGAGTCTTGGCCTTTGTGTCTACTGCAAGTGTGGGTGACGGCTTGAGATTTCGTACACGTTCTGCAAGTGGTAACGTCCAGGACATTTATTGTTACTCCTTTCGATAATCATTAATAATGAACGGAATTTCGGATTTATCATAATAAACTTGTTTCAGATATAGACCCTGTGGTGGGGCGGTGGGACCTGCTGAAGAACGATCCTTAGAGGCAATCACAATGGCCATATCTTCATAAGATCTTGTTCCAAGANATATAGACCCTGTGGTGGGGCGGTGGGACCTGCTGAAGAACGATCCTTAGAGGCAAGCACATCGGCCATATCTTCATAAGATCTTATTCCAAGGCCGATTTGCACCAAAAGCCCCACAATATTCCTGACCATATAACGGAGGAAACCGTTAGCAGCAATAGTAAACATATAGTGCAGTCCTCCGGATGGAGGGAATATTTCCCGGGTTATCGGCCTGATTTCACATAAGTATATGGTGCGGATACCTGTCTTTGCGTTGCTTCCGCTGGCCTTAAAGGCACTGAAGTCATGGGTGCCTATGAGTGGGAGGAATGCCGTTTCCATGGAATGGATGTCCAGCGACCGGTTTAGCAACCATGCCCTTTTATTCCAAAAAGGAATCTTGGTATCTGAAACCAGGATGTGATAACAGTATATTTTACAGATTGAGTCCCGGATTGAGTGAAAGTCAGGGGAAGCCTCGGATGTGGCCAGTATAGCTATATCCTCCGGCAATAGACTGTTCAGACCCTTTAGAAATCCTTCAAGGGGTATTTTCGAATCAGTATGAAAATTTGCTACCTGGGCCAGGGCGTGTACCCCGGCATCAGTTCTACCGGAGCCGATCAGGCAGACCTGCTCACCTGTCATCTTTTCCAGGGCAGCTTCGATGATTCCTTGAATGCTTATCTGACCGATCTGCTTTTGCCAGCCATGATACTTTGTCCCGTTGTATTGGATGGTAAGCTTTATGTTTCTGGATGGAGGGCGGGATTGGTCTGAAGGGTCCATGGTCTAAGGACAGAGTGGTATTGTGTCCAGGCCCAGAGATTCGTCCAGACCGGCCATTATATTGAGGTTCTGGACAGCCTGTCCTGAGGCACCTTTTACCAGATTATCTATGGCGGATATAAGTATAAGTGTATTGGTGCGCCCGTCTACCTTTGCTCCGATATCGCAAAAGTTGCTTCCCCTCACATAGGATATGTCGGGGAAAGTGCCTTCCGGAAGTACACGTACAAAGGGAGAATCTTTGTAGAATTCTTTTATGGCAACAAGGACCTTGTCAGTGGATATTTCCTCAGTAAGTTGGGCATAGGTCGTGGTGAGGATACCCCGGGTCATGGGAACCAGATGCGGGATAAAGGTCATGGCCACGGGTTTGCCTGCTGCTACGGAGAGCTCTTGTTCTATTTCAGGCATGTGACGGTGCTCAGCCACTTTATATGCCTTGAGTGCCTCATTGACTTCACAGTAAAGGGTCCCCAGGGAGAGGCTTCGGCCGGCCCCGCTGACTCCGGATTTCGAATCTGCTATTATTCCTTGAGAGCTGATTATTCCCGAATGAAGCAAGGGGACAAGAGGGAGGATCGCACTGGTTGGGTAGCAGCCGGGGTTTGCTACAAGTTGCGCTGATGCGATATTTTTTCTGTAGATTTCAGGCAGTCCGTATACTGCCTTATCAAGCTGTTCAGGGGCAGTATGGGCCTGATACCAGATTTCATAGGTCCGGCGATCCCTCAGGCGAAAATCAGCTGAGAGATCTATGATCCTGCATCCTGCGTCAAAAAATTGCGGAACAACTGACATAGCAGCCTTATGTGGGACTGCTGTAAATATCCATTCGGCAGTTTTGCTCAGGTGAGTAACATCAGGCTCTGTAAAAAGAAGATCATNATCCATTCGGCAGTTTTGCTCAGGTGAGTAACATCAGGCTCTGTAAAAAGAAGATCATTGTAGCCATGCAGTGAGGGAAAGACCTCCTCCACAGGATGGCCTGCATATTTTCGTGAGGTCACTGCAACTACGTTTGCCTGTGGGTGGAGTTTCAGGATACGCAGGAGTTCAATTCCAGTATAACCAGACCCTCCTACTATTGCTATGCGTAACATTGTTTCGGGATAAGTGCCTAAACTTTTCCCNGTGGGACTGCTGTAAATATCCATTCGGCAGTTTTGCTCAGGTGAGTAACATCAGGCTCTGTAAAAAGAAGATCATTGTAGCCATGCAGTGAGGGAAAGACCTCCTCCACAGGATGGCCTGCATATTTTCGGGATGTTACTGCAACCACGTTTGCCTGTGGGTGGAGCTTCAGGATACGCAGGAGCTCAATTCCCGTATAACCAGACCCTCCTACTATTGCTATGCGTAACATTAGTGGTAACCGCTCGCACTCCTTGGCAAGGACTGAATAATTATTAGCTTTAGCGCTTCATAAAAAAAGGGAAGGAGACCCTTCCCTTTAAAAAATATTTCCATCCAATGAGTCTAGCGCTTGGAATACTGATAACGTTTTCTGGCCCCTGCGAGTCCATATTTTTTGCGCTCTTTTTTTCTGGCGTCCCTGGAAAGGAGACCTGCCTTCTTTAAGGGAATTCGANACTGCAACTACGTTTGCCTGTGGGTGGAGTTTCAGGATACGCAGGAGTTCAATTCCAGTATAACCAGACCCTCCTACTATTGCTATGCGTAACATTGTTTCGGGATAAGTGCCTAAACTTTTCCCATGAGTCTAGCGCTTGGAATACTGATAACGTTTTCTGGCCCCTGCGAGTCCATATTTTTTGCGCTCTTTTTTTCTGGCGTCCCTGGAAAGGAGACCTGCCTTCTTTAAGGGAATTCGATGTCCTTCATCGACCAGTNTCACTGCAACTACGTTTGCCTGTGGGTGGAGTTTCAGGATACGCAGGAGTTCAATTCCAGTATAACCAGACCCTCCTACTATTGCTATGCGTAACATTGTTTCGGGATAAGTGCCTAAACTTTTCCCATGAGTCTAGCGCTTGGAATACTGATAACGTTTTCTGGCCCCTGCGAGTCCATATTTTTTGCGCTCTTTTTTTCTGGCGTCCCTGGAAAGGAGACCTGCCTTCTTTAAGGGAATTCGATATCCTTCATCGACCAGCAGGAGCGCACAGGCTATACCATGGCGGACTGCCTCGGACTGACTGCTTTTCCCACCACCCTTGACTTTGATCATGGCATCGAATTTGCCGAGCGTATTTGTAATAGCAAAGGGCTGTTCTGTAAGAAGACGGGCAGTATCTACATCAAAGTACTCATCAAAGGGTTTGTCGTTAGCCGTCATTCTACCTTCACCAGGGTATATCCATACGCGGGCTACAGCAGTCTTTCTTTTGCCGGTGGCATAGTGGCGTGTCTGTTCCATATTGCCGATATCCTTAAAGGGGTCGTTAGTTTAAGTGTTTAGCTGAAGCTGTTCAGGAACCTGGGCCTGATGTGGATGCTGTGGGCCGGCATAGATTTTGAGTTTTTTGAGCTGGCTGCGCCCCAGACGATTTTTGGGTAACATGCGCTTAACTGCCAGTTGAATAACCTTTTCCGGCTTTGTCTCCAATAATTTGCGAGCAGTAACCGCCTTCATGCTTCCAAGATAGCCTGAATGCCTGTAATATAATTTTTTATCCAGTTTTTCCCCGGTAAGCCTGATCTTGTCCGCATTTACTACTATAATAAAGTCACCAGTATCCAGATGAGGAGTGAAAATAGGTTTGTGCTTACCCCTCAGTCTTGTGGCAATTTGAGTTGCCAATCGGCCCAGGACCTTATCACTAGCATCTACAACATACCATTTACGTTCAATTTCGTTCACCTTTGGAAGAGGCGTTGTCATACAATAAGCTCCAATTTCTAACTGCGAAAGACATTTGTCCTCTCTGAATGAAAGGCACTGGAGATCTAAAAGAAATAGAGATAATTGTCAAGGGTAAAAATATTATCGGTGATTACTTAGGTCTTTGTTTTCCTGGATCTGATTCCGCCTGATCAGCTCGATAGGTTGCCCATGGATTCACGACTTGAATATCACAGGCTTTGAAGTCTTTTTCATTTCTTGTCACAAGGGTGAGAGATTTTGAAATGCATATTGCTGCAATCAATGAATCCAATATTGGCATTTTCCATGTTAGCGGGCGTTCTTTTCATAATAATATCTTTAGTGTCTCAAACAATCTGAACCACAATATCTTGTGATTGACTTTTTTATAAAAAAATCCGATAAAAGATAATGGAATCTTTTAAAAAAAGAAAAAGTAAAGGCAAAATCGTTTATTTGTAATTTCAGTTAAATGTTTCCATCTTTTTTTGAACTTCCCTCGCTTATGGAATATAAGGGCTGGCATGGAAATTACTGTTCAATTTAGTATGAAGTTACCTGTCAAGGTCACAAAACGTCCAAAATGGTTTATTGCTTCGTGTCCTATTCTCGATATTTTTTCTCAAGGGGAGACAGAAAAACAGGCCAAGAATAACTTAGCTGAAGCTTTGACCCTGTTTTTTATTTCTTGTTTTGAACGAGGAACATTGGATAGTGTTCTCAAAGAATCCGGCTTCAAACCCGCCTATTTGCAGCACGCCTATCACCCACCAGAGGAGCCTTGGGACGCTGATAATTTTATTGATCTTCCTATCCCATTTCTTGTAAACCAACCCGATCGTCTTGAATGCCAGGTATAACGCCAGTTTACTGGAAAGTCCTTGAATGCATTTTCAAGAAGCCCGGTTTTGTTTTCGATCGACAACAAGGCGATCACAGATGTTACGTCAAAAAGGGGATTTTGAGGCCCGTTGTTATTCCCACTTATAGAGAAGTTGACCAAGACATAATTCATTCCAATATGCGAACAGCTAAAATGACTCGGAAGCGCTACTTCGAACTCTTGAAAAAATGCAAATAAAAAAGTACTGGACAGCATTGTTTTTCATGCAATAGCCCATTGCATTATGCTTTTTCATGATATATAATCGTTTTTCATGGACTCCGAAACTCAGCATCGTTTTTCAGGGGCAGTCACGGTTTTTCATGAAAGGCGTCTGCCTGAAAGGGCAACGCCGGCCGGATATTCGGCCCTGATTGGCGCCTATAATTTGTCGGTTCCGTTGCCGCGCACCCTCTCTGCCACAGGAGAACGTCACAAGGTTTACGAGGATGCGGGGTGGCGCATCCTGACGCCACGCCATGCGCCGAAGGCGAGCGTAGAAGGTCACCTTACCTTTGCCCTCAAATACGAGGGGCTGGACCTTGCCGTGCTCAAGCGTCTCTTTACTGCGGCCGGACCGGACGAAATAGCAGCCCTGGTGCTCGCCAAACCCACGGGCCGTTATGCACGACGCATCTGGTTCCTCTATGAGTGGCTTACGGGCGAGCAACTGGATTTGCCCGATGCCGGGAAAGGAACATATGTGCCCGCTGTCGATCCCCACAAGCAATGGGCGATCGAAGGGAAAAACTCCCTNGGAAAGGAACATATGTGCCCGCTGTCGATCCCCACAAGCAATGGGCGATCGAAGGGGAGAACTCCCCGCGCCACCGCGTAAGGAACAACCTTCCGGGCACGCCGGCATTCTG
>NKAJ01000439.1_pt1 | contig 13094 bp, 15 predicted proteins | sample 1556001 | NCBI WGS metagenome assembly NKAJ01 (sample SAMN06204642, study PRJNA360343) | marine sediment metagenome | isolation source: Jiulong cold seep at northern South China Sea | place: China: South China Sea, Jiulong cold seep | collected 2013-06 | reverse complement strand
GATTGGTGTAATAACAAGATTAGTACTAGGAGTATGAAAGGAGGTGATAAAGATGGCACTTAGCGATACAGTGATAAAGAAAGTGGGAGACATTATGGGAATGAAGGTAGGCAAGAGTGCGGTAGAAAGAAGACTAAAAGCATTAGGCCAAGATCTTACCACTGCATCACGAGATGATTATTTAAAAGTCCTGGATGATATTGAGAAATCGACGTTAACACCTATGCTTGGAGCAGGAGTGGCAAAAGAACAAATTGATAAAATCCGGGCTGTGATTTGAAAATCGCTTTTAGTGCTTTAAATCCCTGCCCTCTTTTTNTCACGAGATGATTATTTAAAAGTCCTGGATGATATTGAGAAATCGACGTTAACACCTATGCTTGGAGCAGGAGTGGCAAAAGAACAAATTGATAAAATCCGGGCTGTGATTTGAAAATCGCTTTTAGTGCTTTAAATCCCTGCCCTCTTTTTTTTCTTTCTCGTTGATTATGCGAAGGAACCAGGACCGACATCATCGCCACGCTTAACCTTATCTTTAACTCTAAATCAAATCATCCACTTCATCTATATCCATGCTGATAAAAAAATATAACAAACTTTTTTGCATGTGGTAATAAATTAGGGTAACATGCAAATCCTTGTGGTAACAGGTAGAAAAGCGGCTGAAACTGTCAATGCTGTTGTGGGCAGCATTGCAGATGTTTNTGATATTGAGAAATCGACGTTAACACCTATGCTTGGAGCAGGAGTGGCAAAAGAACAAATTGATAAAATCCGGGCTGTGATTTGAAAATCGCTTTTAGTGCTTTAAATCCCTGCCCTCTTTTTTTTCTTTCTCGTTGATTATGCGAAGGAACCAGGACCGACATCATCGCCACGCTTATCATTATCTTTAACTCTAAATCAAATCATCCACTTCATCTATATCCATGCTGATAAAAAAATATAACAAACTTTTTTGCATGTGGTAATAAATTAGGGTAACATGCAAATCCTTGTGGTAACAGGTAGAAAAGCGGCTGAAACTGTCAATGCTGTTGTGGGCAGCATTGCAGATGTTTTGGTGCTGGACATTGATGTTGCTGCTTTTACCACACCCCTGCGGCTGGAAAAATCCATGCCGCATAATAATTTTGACCTTATAATCATCCCAGGTCTGGTCTCGGCTGATTTTTCCCATCTTGAGAAGCAGTTGAAAACTCCCATACGGCTGGGTCCGAAAAATGCAGTTGACCTGGGGCTGGTATTATCATCAATAGGGGATATCGAACTTTCTACCACTGTACCTGCCTGTGAAATGCTCCAAATTAAACGAATGGAGGCAGCCACATCAGGGCTGCAGGATATCGAGGCGGCTGCAACGTCTGCATTTCTACTCAGGAACCTGAAGATCGGCGGGAGTTCTATTATGAAAGTGATGGGGGAAGTGGTGGATGCCACGTCATTATCCGGGGATGAGCTTATTGAAAGAGTTGTGCTGTTCCAGGAAAAAGGCGCTGATATCATCGACCTGGGGGTTGGTATGGCTGCTACCGTTGCTGAAGTGGAACATGCGGCCTCAATAGCCAGAAAGGCGGTAGCAGTGCCGTTGAGTATTGACACCCTTGACCCGCAGTTAATAATGGCGGCATTGGACTCAGGTGTGGATATGGTGCTGAGCTTGAACTCCAGTAATATGGAAGAGGTAGGACCCGCAATTGCCAGGAAGGGTTTAGCTGCAGTGGTCATCCCGGACAATGATCAGGGAGGGCAGGGGCTTGACAGCCTTGTGGTCAATATCGCCCGTGCACAGGAATTTGGAATATCACGCATACTTGCCGACCCGGTACTGGACCCGCCCGGGCAGGGAATGGTTGATTCTATGGTCCGGTATAAGAGGTGCAGGGAACTGTTGCCAGATATTCCAATGTTCTTTGGAGCAGGTAACATCACCGAGCTGATGGATGCTGATACGGTTGGGGTGAATGCCCTGCTCACTGCAATTAGCCATGATGTGGGCGCAGATGTTCTGTTCACGCCGGAATATAGTGACAAGGCCAGGGGAAGTATATCTGAACTGAAGACTGCTGCCGGGATGATGGCATTAGCAGCACAGCGTAGCAGTCCGCCAAAAGACCTTGGCATAGACCTGCTGCAGCTCAAAGAAAAGAGGTTCAGGCCTTTTGATGTAGTGCCAGATGAGTTCATAGAGGCTGAAGACAGCTACCAGTGGACCCGGGACCCGGCAGGTAGTTTCAGTATCAACATCAGCAGGAGTTCTTTAAAGGACGGAGTAGTTGAGAAGGGGAGGATAATTGCGCGGCACACAAAATATACCATTGTAGGGGATAACGCGAAGGAAATAATGGACACTGCCATTGAGTTAGGGCTGGTGTCAAGACTGGACCATGCTGCGTATCTGGGCAAGGAATTGATGAGGGCTGAGCTGGCCCTGAAACTGGGGCGCAGTTATGCACAGGATGATGAGTTCTAAATGTCCTGTTGACGTTGGGACATGTACATTAGGTTGCTTAATCTTATTTTGAATATCAAACAGATTAATAAGCCCATTAAAGTTAAATAATGTTAAAATAAATATTAATGTTTACAAAGTATTTCAAATGTTGGATGCTGGTGCATGTTCATCCAGGATTATGTAGAAAATACTGAGTAATAGTTAGGTGATAAGAATGGATATTATAACTCAACTTTGGGGATTGCTTGCATTACTAGCAGTGATATGGGTAATATATGATGTATTGACCCAGAATAGGGCGCTGACAAATGTAATGAAAGCAGTATGGATAATTGTGGCTCTGTTATTTGGAATTATCGGGGCAGTTGTTTATTATTTCATCGGCAAGGCAAAATAACATTGATTCTTGCTGTTGCACACTACCAAAAATATACCATAGATTAGTCTGGGGTTTTCTTTTTTTTTATTGTTTAGCAAATGGTTTTTACAGTACTTACTCAAAGAGATACTTTTTTTCGGGTACTTCCCTGACAACAAAATCCCCATACTCTTCTTCAAGCATGAACAGGGTATGTGTCTTACGCCCTTCCTTTTTTCGGATATATGATATCTGCCCACCCTTTTCAAGATACTGGGAATAAATAATGTCGAACTCTTTGCGTTCTGATTCCTTGAGTTCAATATGTCGGGTGCGGTCACGCATCTGGTCATATGCTATCAATACATCCGCTTCCCTGACCCTCTTGAGTTCTTCCAGGGTATTGGAGTCTGTGGATTCATCGATGTAAACGCTTTTCTTTAGCCTGGGAGACCAGCCCATACTACGATTTTCGAGATTCAGGATTGTGATGGGAATCCATTCTTCATAATCTTGTCTGGAGGAATAGTTGACTTTGTTCAATGTGTTTATGTATTGTTGCAATAGATACTAAACAGTTTTTGCTGGAATACAGAATTGTGAAATTATTTCATAAGAAACATGCTTATATTTAGGTAACAGTTCCATCCCAAAACACCTCATTATGATGACTATCATTATAATATGTTCCTAAATATATTTCCACCCGAAATAAAGGGGTTCTGTTACACATAATTTACAATGATATGTGATCAAATTGATATTGAATATTTTTAATATCAACCCATTTTATAAAAATCAAATTCGATACACCCGGCTTTATCCTGCTACCAGTATCCTGCGAGGCATACTCAGTTTCACCTTAAAATAAACGGGCGCAAAGTAAGTATCAACACATGCGGTTTTTTACTTTTTTGTCTTTAGTTTAAAATCGCTAACCTACAGAACATGTCACCATCTTCCTATCAAGTTTCATATCAGCAGGGTCGTCCTCCACATCAAAATGAGGAATCCCGTATTCCTCGTTCATTTCTGCAACAATTGTCCCAAAATCTGACCCAGCCATCAGTTCCCGAAAAAGCACAGCCATTTGCCCAATCTTCTTGTAATCGCAGAACCACTGATGCAGGATAAGGTCTACACCTTCATGTCCTACAAAATCCCTGAATGCATCTTTGTAATACATTTCGCTCTTACAGCAGTCAAGATAATACAATTGATACGGTTTTTTATCTGGATGTTCAAATCCTGCTTTCATTGCTTCAGTAAAGATACCCACATCGTCGCTCAGGCTGATATGTTTACCATATCCTGCATGGGATTTTAGGTATATGACATCCTCATTTATCAGAGATTCCTTCCAGAGTTCCTGCAGGTCTTTATCATAATCCCTGCCGTGGACAAGGCGTATGCGCGCGGTAACGTCGCTGTTATCATAGCTGAATGTGGTCCTTAATTCATCATACCCGCTGCGATGTTCTGTAATCCTGAAACCGATGTTCCTGAGCCTGAGCCGGGCTCCCTGGAATACACTATAGTCGTAATAAGCATCCCACGGGTCAGGACCTATCAGGAGGGTGGCATTGAAATTACCTCCATCGAACAGCATGTCATATCTTGGTGCATTCCGGCTATTATGGGTCATCAGTAATGTTTTCTCTTATTTTCAGTGAATATAACATTAACGCATTGGAAAGCCTGTGTTCATCTGCGGTTAGTTTGAACGTACCAAAACATAAGAATTAAGAACTATTCACCATTATTACTTGAACTACGTATATTATGATAATTGTATAGAGGATTTAAAATGAACTACAGAAGAATTATCCCCTGTTTGGATGTAAAGGACGGCCGACTGGTAAAAGGAGTTAATTTTGTAGATTTAAAAGACGTGGGCAATCCGGCAGAAAATGGTGCAGCATACAGTGATGCCGGAGCAGACGAACTGGTGTTCCTGGATATCACAGCGACAATCGAAAACCGGAAGACTATGGTAGATGCTGTGGCAAAAACTGTTGATAATATCTCCATACCGCTGACTGTGGGCGGTGGCATTGCAAGTGTCCAGGACATTCAAAGAATGCTGGACGTGGGAGTATCCAAGCTTTCCATAAACTCTGCCGCAGTGCGGGCACCAGAACTTGTAAAAGAAGCAGCTTCAGAATTCGGCAGCGAGACAATAACCATTGCTATCGATACCCGCCAGAACCCACAACTGCCGTCCGGGTTTGAGGTAATGGTTAACGGCGGCAATCAACCTACAGGTATAGACGCTGTCCAATGGGCTAAGCAGGTAGAGGAACTGGGCGCAGGTGCCATCCTGCCCACCAGCATGGATGCGGACGGGACACTTGCCGGATATGATATACCCATGACACGGGCCATTGCAGATGCTGTCAGCCTTCCAGTTATTGCATCGGGCGGTGCTGGCACGCTGGAACACCTCTATGAGGCCATTAATGATGCACATGCCGATGCAGTCCTTGTCGCATCCATTGCCCACTTTGGTACATTCACCATTCAGGAAATGAAAGAATATCTGGCAGGAAAGGGCATCCCTGTGAGCTTATAATACATAATATACCATATATGTTCGGGACTATACGAAATAGTTAAATTGCATAACACCCAATTTATAAAAGTGGATGAATAATTTCAAGGTCCCGGATAACTTCGTGTTCATTGACTGTAATGGCAACACCTTGCATATAGGCAGTCCTGTAAGGTATACAGGAACTGGAACAACTGGTTTTATCATTGACCTTGAGTTCGAGGAATGTGAAATGTGGGTCAGGTTGGACAGTACCGGTCTTACATACCACTCCAGCACCATTGTGCTTATTGATGCCGATAAGGTCAAAGTGAAAGGAAATTATGGTAAGACCAACCTTTCAGTTGCTGAGATGCGCGAGGAAATGAAACGTAAGCTTCTGGGCGAGGTCACAGGTGCAGATGACCGCAATATTATAGGCCATTGAATTTCGAAGTCTTTTTGAGGTATTGAAGCCCTTACTTCCTCATATGACTGAAAAAATGACCTATGCCCGTTCGGGCGTTGATATACATCTCGAGGAAAAAGCCATCAAAGCACTTGCTGCTGGCATCACTTATAAGCGTACAGGTCTGGGTGCACCTCTAACAGACATAGGTCATTATGCCGGTCTTATAGAGTTCGGCGAATATGCTCTGGGACTGGCCACAGACGGTGTTGGCTCCAAAGTGCTCATCGCCACTGAAATGCAGCGCTGGAACACCGTAGGAATAGACTGCATTGCCATGAACGTCAACGACTTGCTGGCCATAGGTGCAGAACCCCTGTCCTTTGTAGATTACCTTGCCATCGCTAAACCCGATGAAGACCAAATGGCCCAGATAGGTGAAGGGTTGCAGCGGGGTGCCCAGCTGAGCAGGATGACAATTGTAGGTGGGGAGACTGCCACCCTGCCCGAGATCGTCAACGGGTTCGACCTGGCCGGCACCTGCCTGGGCGCAGTAAAAAAGGACCATGTCATCACCGGTGAGCACATCACCGAAGGTGATGCACTGGTAGGAGTGCCGTCCTCAGGTATCCACAGTAATGGATACACCCTTGTCCGTAAGATAATGGATCAGTCATCTTATGGTTATCATGACCCTTTCCCTTACAATCAGGAGACCACTATTGGTGACGAGATGCTCATCCCCACACGCATATATATTGAGCTCCTGGATGTGATACAGGAATGCGATGTGCATGGCCTGGCCCACATAACGGGTAGTGGAGTGCTGAAACTTCGCAGGATAACTGACCTTGGTTTTAATATACATTCCCCACTTGGACCTCAGCCCATCTTCAAATTCCTGCAAGAAGAAGGTAATGTTGAAGATTTTGAAATGTTCAAAACCTTCAACATGGGCATGGGATTCCTGATAGTCCTGCCAGAAAAAGATGCACCCCGGGCTGCAGAGATAACAGGTGGTAGGATAGTGGGAGAGATTGTGGATTCGGGTATTAAAGTCGGCGATATGGAGTTTGAATGAAATTGATACTGTGCCCGAGTAAAAACTTGCCCCTAACTATTATCGATTATTAATTTGTATTGCAGTGAATCATCCACAAAAGTATTCAACACAATGACTCTGGCAGGTCATCCTTTTCAAGCACAATCATACCAGTTTTCAATTTATCGGCGTCTTCAGGCGACAGTTCCTGCCTGCTTGCCCGCTCAGATATGATAGCACTATTGCCAAGTGGATCTTCGATGATAATAGTAATATCCAGTTCACCACGTTTCACCTTATCCAGTGCATTTAACACTTCATGGGCCCGGTCAGTGGTCTGTGGCGGCTCATCCTGCCAGCGGCTCACCATGCCCACCACATCTTCTATACGGCACAGTACACCTTCCACATTGGAAATATAGGACTCACTGGCAGAGCCCGGCTCGATGTTAATGCCAAGCTCAGGTATTCTAATTGTGCCGGATGTGGAACGTACTACCCTGGCATTTAGGTCGGCCAGTGACTCAACTCTCAACGTGTACTTTACAGGCTCACGCTGGGTAAGTACCATAGTGTCAGCATACTTAAAGCCACAATCGCACTTGGCACTGTTAAGTACGACTTCACCAAAATAAGGAATATTATCTACCTGCCAGGTGAGAATAATATCACTTTGGCATAAGGGGCATGTTGTCCTGGTTAAAAATGGTTCGATGTCCTCACTCACTTTCTGGCACCGATTATTTTGGAGCGGTTAATCCTTACACCCATTGGAGTCAGGATAACCTGATCTTCCCCAATCCCAGCTATATCTCCGTGAGTATCTTCTACTACCTGCTTGAGTTCTTTAATTGCCCGGTCCAGATTGAATTTATCCTGTTTGATCAGAGATATATCCACCAAAAGCATATTTCCATTATATATCTCTTTTTTCAAATCCGGTATATCATTCAGGTTATTTAGCTCTGCAATGCGGATATACATCTCTGCAGGTTCATTTTCAACAACCTCTTCATAATCACTGAGGTCAAGATCCACATATTCTTCACTTACTGATTTTGAAGACGATGCGCCACCGAATATTTTCTTGAATGCTGCCATAATATTTTCCCCTGAATAATTTTAATTAGGATAATTTAGTTTAATATACTTGTGCCACTACATATATATTTTGATATACTACACCTGTAAATTCCACAATTTATCGCCTACAATGTGTACAGTTTTAATTGCTTTCCCACTCCCTTCGGTCATCTGGTCTCCTGGCACCAGTGCACGACCCACGGCTAATGGTTTACCATGGGTTTCTTCCGTGACTATTACGAAACCCCCTTCTGTTATACCCGGGTCTGCAGACACAATACCCGGTTTCATGACGTCAGCACCCTTTACCACAAAAGGTATCGCACCTGCATCTACAGTTACTATCATCTTATCCGGATTTAGCTTCAGTGCTCCTTTTACTGTGAAGAACGGCTCACCATCCATTATAAAAAAAAGAGGTTCTCCGTCGACTAACAGCAGTTCAAATTCATCTGTAACTGCAATCTCAAGCTTTTTTTTGGCAAGTTTGGTATTTGCATCGGTTAATGATTCCCCAATCTTACGTATCATATCTTTTGACTGGCTTTTTCGTAACTGATGTCTGGATCTAATTTTCACGTCTGTTATACCTCTGGATTCGATAGTTATAAGTATGTCTATTACAACTTTGAAGCACTATTAATTGGTTTAGCATTTAAGTTTTTGCAATGCAATTAAATGTGAAGCCTGTACTTGAAAAATACATCCGTGAGATGTACATCATATATTAAATAATAATAGGAGTAAAGAAAATGGGGAAAAGACCTCTGGATATACTCAACAATACTCTTGGGAAATCAGTCATCATTAAACTTAAAGGCGAGCGCATTTTCAGGGGAACACTGGAAGGTTATGACATTCATATGAACCTGGTATTGGAAAATGCAGAAGAATTGAAAGAAGGCGAAACAGAGAAAAAATTCGGGACTATTGTTGTCAGAGGAGATAATGTGGTATACATATCTCCGTGATATCCACAATATATATTTAGTCTGAACACATAGGGGATTTCCCTTAACATAGAATTATCACGTAATTATAATCATCCAAGGTGTAAAATAATGTCAAAAGGTACTCCATCTCAAGGAAAGAGACAGAAGCGCACCCACATTAAATGTAGGCGTTGCGGTAGTGTTTCATTGAACATTCATTCAAAATTATGCGTATCATGCGGATTCGGTAAGACAACACGTATGAGAAGTTATAAATGGGTCCGTAAATCAGGATTGAACGGCGATTAATCTTTAATAATTCAAACAATCAGGTGAACCTTATTGCGTGAATCGTGCGGGATTGTCGGTCTCGCATTAACTGATCGGGAATCGGATAAAGCAGCCCTGCCCATATATTATTCGCTGTATGCCCTGCAACATCGAGGGCAGGAATCCACAGGTATTACAGTGCATGACGGTAAAAGTGCCCAGACCCAAAAGGGAATGGGACTTGTGCCTGACGTTTTTAAAAAATATAATTTAAAAGACCTGAAAGGTTATGTAGGAATCGGGCACGTAAGGTATTCTACTACTGGCGATTCTAACATCGAGAACACCCAGCCTTTGATTGTGAATTTCATGGACCGTACCATTGCCATTGCCCACAATGGCAACCTGGTGAACAGTTCAGAATTGAGATCTGAGTTCGAAGCCGAAGGCCAGATATTTTTAACTTCATCAGATACCGAAGTCATTGCCCGCCTGCTGGTAAAAGAACTGATAAACACTGATATTCTGGGTGCAATAAAAGAACTGATGAAACGTCTGGAGGGGTCATACAGTCTTACGATACTGGTGGATGACGTCCTGGTGGTAGTCAGGGACCCTTTAGGTTTCAAGCCGTTATGCCTGGGTGAAGTTGACGGTGGGTATGTGGTTGCATCTGAAAGTGTTGCTATTGATACCATAAGCGGCACCCTCATTCGAGATGTGCGGCCAGGCGAGGTTATTATTTTCAAAGATGGCAGGTATCACTCTCACCAGCTTAGTAAAACACGTAATACGGCAAAATGCGTGTTCGAATACATTTATTTTGCCCGTCCGGATTCAGTCATTGATGGTAAACTTGTGTACCAGACCCGGGTACGAATTGGTGAACACCTGGTTAATGAACATCCGGTCAATGCTGATATCATATCACCTATACCGGACAGTGGCATAACATTCGGCATAGGATACAGTAAAAAATCCGGCATTGATTATATGGAGGGCCTGATGAAGAACAGGTATATTGGCCGGACCTTTATTATGCCTGACCAGAATATGCGGGAGACTGCAGTGAAGTTGAAACTCAATACCATACCCCAGAACATTAAGGATCAGAGCGTTATCCTGATGGACGACAGCATTGTCAGGGGGACCACTTCAAGGCGTATCGTTGATATGGTGCGAAAGGCCNATAACATTCGGCATAGGATACAGTAAAAAATCCGGCATTGATTATATGGAGGGCCTGATGAAGAACAGGTATATTGGCCGGACCTTTATTATGCCTGACCAGAATATGCGGGAGACTGCAGTGAAGTTGAAACTCAATACCATACCCCAGAACATTAAGGATCAGAGCGTTATCCTGATGGACGACAGCATTGTCAGGGGGACCACTTCAAGGCGTATTGTGGACATGGTGCGAAAGGCCGGGGCCAAAGAAGTACATGTGCGTATCGGCAGCCCGCCAATAGTGGCGCCCTGTTTTATGGGCATCGATATGGCTACGAGGGAAGAACTGGTTGCTGCCCACAAAACTGTGGCAGGTGTGGAAGCGGTCATCAATGCTGACAGTCTTGGATATATCAGTGTAGAAGGGCTGGTGGATGCTGTGGGGATACCTGCGGATGACCTTTGCCTGGCTTGCCTGACAGGAGTTTACCCTATAGAAGTACCTGGTGAAATATGTAATCGGCGCCAGTTGACCCTCAGTCAATTTTAATCGCATTTACATTATTTTTTGCATCTGCTGCATGTATGCAATATTTCTACAACATTTTTGGCACACGTCTGATGCATTTCTTCTACGTTGGCTAAAATATATTTTCTGACACAATACCAAAATCAAGTTATACAGTGGATAGAACAGATGCAGATGCGACAACAAATCTGTGTAAATCAGTGAAATCCGTGTCTTTTTATTTTTAAGACACTGATTCACACCGATGAACACTGATTTTTCCTAAAGTCAATGTCAATATAAATAACTGAATTTTGGAACTGCCATATTTTCTATACCTTTGCTTTCCCGAACATATACCCACCCAGGCCTATGGTGGTTGCAGCAAAAAAGACCAGAACCGCAAGGCAAATGTTTATTGGTATTTCAGTCTCTCCTATTAGTGTGAAGCGCAGTGCCATGATGCCGTAGGTCAGCGGGTCAAGGTAAACCAGTATCTTCATCCAAGATGGCAGGTCTCCTATCCTGAAGAACGCACCGCTAAGCAATAGTACGGGCATTGTGATGAAGGTCATGATCATCTGGAACCCTTCATGACTTTCAATATGGGATGCAAGTGCTATACCCAATCCAATGAACCCCAATCCGATAAGAAGCATCACACCCATACTGGCCACCATTCCCAGGTAAGACTGGTATTCAACGCCCAGAGCAAATGCGNAGCATCACACCCATACTGGCCACCATTCCCAGGTAAGACTGGTATTCAACGCCCAGGGCAAATGCAATAAGCATGATAAGTGTGCCCTGTATCATAGCCGTGGTAACCCCACCCAATGCTTTTCCCAGCGCAACAAAGAACCTTGACACCGGGGCGATTAGAATCTCTTTCAGGAATCCAAATTCACGCTCCCAGATGATGCTAACGCCTCCTGTAAGGGATGAGAACAGGATTGACATACCGATAATACCAGGGGCCAGGAATGATATATCGGTCTGGCCAGTACCACCTTTCATCTGGAATGACGAGTTGAAAGCCGTTCCCAGGATCACCAGGAAGAACATGGGCGTTGCAAGTGAGCCTATGATACGGCTCTTGGAACGCCTGAACCTGATCATTTCACGCAGCCAGAGGGTATAGACCGTGTTCATGGAAGTCAGGGTGTTTTGTTTGAATCCAGATATCTGGCTCGTCATTTTATCGTCTCCTTCCCTGGAGTTTGTAAGTAATACGGTCCATATCACTGGTTTCTTCCATCCGTATATCCCTGCCGGTATGGGAAAGGAACACATCATCCAGGGTTGGTCTATGTAAGTCAACTGACAGGATGGTAATGCCTGCCTCAGCAGCGAGTTTCAGCAAATGGGGTATCTGGTGTGTTCCGTCCTGAATAGTGATCAAGACATTGCTGTCTTTGTAGTGTACATTACCGGCACTCCCATTTTTGTTATACAGGTCACATAGCACCGATGCCTGGCTCTCATTTTCTGTGCCCAGTCCAACCACATCCCCTCCCAATGCATTTTTCAGGTTTTCAGGGGTGTCCAGTGCTTTGATACTGCCGTGGTCGATTATGGCTATTCGCTCGCACAACTGGTCAGCTTCTTCCATATAGTGAGTAGTAAGCATTATCGTAACATTTTCTTCGCGGTTCAGGCGCTTGATATAGTCCCAGATATGATTGCGTGTCTGCGGGTCCAGTCCCAGTGTGGGCTCGTCCAGGAACAGTACTCTGGGATGGTGCATCAGTCCCCTGGCGATTTCCAGGCGCCTCATCATACCTCCGCTATAGGTCTTGACCAGTACTTCGGCCTTGTCACCCAGTTCCACAAGTTCCAGCACTTCGTTAATTCTCTGTTTTCGCAGATTTTTGGAAAGACCGTACAGGCGACCGTGCAGGTCCAGGTTCTCCCTGCCTGTCATTTTGTCGTCCAGTGTTGTACCCTGGAACACCACGCCAATGTTCTGCCTGACCCTGGATGGGNTCTTGACCAGTACTTCGGCCTTGTCACCCAGTTCCACAAGTTCCAGCACTTCGTTAATTCTCTGTTTTCGCAGATTTTTGGAAAGACCGTACAGGCGACCGTGCAAATCCAGGTTCTCCCTGCCTGTCATTTTGTCGTCCAGTGTTGTACCCTGGAACACTACGCCAATGTTCTGCCTGACCCTGGATGGGTTTGCTCTTACGTCAATACCCCATACTTCGGCCCTACCGTCACTGGGGGGTATCATGGTGGAGAGCATGTTGATAAGTGTGGTCTTGCCTGCACCATTGGGTCCGAGCAGCCCGAAGAGTTCGCCCTGTTCAATCGTGAGGCTGATTTTATCTACCGCTA
>NKAJ01000493.1_pt3 | contig 13098 bp, 12 predicted proteins | sample 1556001 | NCBI WGS metagenome assembly NKAJ01 (sample SAMN06204642, study PRJNA360343) | marine sediment metagenome | isolation source: Jiulong cold seep at northern South China Sea | place: China: South China Sea, Jiulong cold seep | collected 2013-06 | reverse complement strand
ACCCAGGCCGTCAGGATGGTGGGAGGAGCACAGTACATTCACAGGCTGCTGGAAGGGCGGCCCATCAAGAAAGGACAGCAAATAAGGATTGAGACGGTCAGCAATCCATTGAACTTTGTTGTGATTACCACACAGCCCACTGGTCCGGTGTTCGTGGGTAAGAGCACGACCATTCACCTCAAGGAAGAGGTTGTCAACCAGAGCGAACTTATCGGTGCACCACAGACCACATATGAGGATATCGGAGGTTTGAGACGCGAGATAGAACTTGTCAGGGAGATGATAGAACTTNACCCAGGCCGTCAGGATGGTGGGAGGAGCACAGTACATTCACAGGCTGCTGGAAGGCAGGCCTATCAAGAAAGGACAACAGATAAGGATTGAGACGGTCAGCAATCCATTGAATTTTGTTGTGGTGACCACACAGCCCACTGGTCCGGTGTTCGTGGGTAAGAGCACTACAATTCACCTCAAGGAAGAGGTTGTCAACCAGAGCGAACTTATCGGTGCACCACATACCACATATGAGGATATCGGAGGTTTGAGACGCGAGATAGAACTTGTCAGGGAGATGATAGAACTTCCGTTGCGCCATCCGGAACTATTCCAGAAACTGGGAATTGAACCGCCAAAAGGCGTACTACTCCACGGGCCGCCAGGCACGGGCAAGACCCTGATAGCCAAGGCAGTAGCTAACGAGACCGATGCTAATTTCGTGTCCATCAGCGGTCCGGAGATTGTATCCAAGTATTACGGTGAGAGTGAAAAGCATCTCAGGGACATCTTTGATGAGGCTGAAAAGAATGCCCCCACCATCATATTTATTGATGAGATAGATAGTATCGCTCCCAAGCGGGGCGAGGTTACTGGTGAAGTAGAGCGCAGGGTAGTTGCCCAGCTGCTCAGCCTGATGGATGGGTTGAAAAACAGAGGCGAGGTCATTGTCATCGCTGCTACGAACAGGCCCAATTCCATTGATGAGGCACTACGCCGGGGCGGCAGGTTTGACCGTGAGATAGAGATAGGTATCCCGGATGCGAATGGCAGGCTGGAGATTCTCCAGGTGCACACACGTGGTATGCCGCTCACATCCGAACTAAAAGGTGAAGGAAATAATGACGGCAAACTTAAGATGATAGCCGACCGTACCCACGGGTTTGTTGGCGCTGACCTGTCCTCACTGGGCAAGGAAGCTGCCATGCACGCATTGCGCAAGTTCCTTCCAGAGATAAACATTGATGAGGAAATACCTGATGAGGCGCTGGACAAACTGATAGTGACCACTACTGACTTTGAAGATGCATTGAAGAACATTGAACCTTCGGCATTGAGGGAAGTATTCTTTGAGGTACCCCAGGTGAAATGGGGTGATATCGGCGGACTGGACCTCGTTAAGCAGGAACTTGTGGAGGCTGTGGAATGGCCGCTCAAGTACCCTGAAGCTTTCGAGGCGATTGATACCAGACCGGCCCAGGGTTTATTGCTTTTCGGGCCGCCTGGTACAGGCAAGACCATGCTGGCAAAGGCTGTGGCCAACGAAAGCGAGGCCAACTTTATCAGCATTAAAGGTCCTGAACTGTTGAGCAAATACGTGGGCGAGAGTGAAAAAGCTGTGCGCGAGGTGTTCAGGAAGGCAAGACAGGCCAGTCCTACTGTTATCTTCTTTGATGAAGTGGATAGCATTGCACCTACCAGGGGAGCCGGTTTTGACAGTCATGTGACCGAACGGGTCATCAGCCAGATGCTGACAGAAATGGATGGTATGGAAGACCTCAAGGATGTGCTGGTGATTGCTGCTACCAACCGGCCTGATATGGTGGATGCGGCACTGCTGCGTCCCGGCAGGCTGGACCGGTTGGTGTATATCACACCGCCTGATGCCGAAGCCAGGAATGCCATATTCAAGATTCACGTGGAAGGCAAGCCGCTGGATGAAAAGGTTGACCTGACCGAACTGGCCAGGATGACTGACGGTTACGTAGGAGCAGATATCGAGGCTATCTGCCGCGAGGCGTCTATCATGGCGCTGAGAGAGGTAATCACCCCTGGTATGGAGAGGGAAATGGCAAAGGAAGTTTCAACTTCTATCATCATCACCATGGATCATTTCGACAGGGCAATGACCCGGGTGAAGCCTACTACGTCCAGGAATAAACTCCAGGACTATGAGAAGGTGGCCCAGGAATTTGCCAGGTATGCCACCGTGGGTGCAAAAGCTGAGGCTGAAGAGAAACTTGGAATATACGCATGAGAATGCAGATTAAATTAATGAGGTGAATAACAATGAGGGACAGACGAAGAAGGGACATGTTTGAAGACATCTTTGAAGAGATTGACGAGATGCTTGGAAACATGTTGAATTCAAGGCTTGAAGCGGGTGAAGGTGCAAATGGTGAACCCATGGTGTGGGGCTTTTCCATGACCCAGAGAGGTGACGAGCCCCCTGAGATCAGGGAGTTTGGGAATGTGGACCTGCGTTCTGCTACCGGATTGCCAGATGAGTTGGCAGCCTACTCCCAGCAAATGGAGGGGGGCATGAGGAAGCCCCTTATCGATATCATGGAGGCTGAGGACTCGCTTCATGTGGTGGTTGAGATGCCGGGTGTTTCCAAGAAGGACATTACCCTTGATTCTAACGGGACTACGCTGGATATCAGGGCACTTACCGAGGACAGGAAGTATTCCGAGCATGTGGAACTGCCTGCCAAGGTGCTGCCGGATTCGGCAGAGGCCACTTATAAGAATGGTGTGCTGGAAGTGATTTTCCAGTATGATAAGTCTGATAACCGTTCTATTAAGGTAAGTTAGGCTTTGATACATTTTTGCGCCGGTATTGTGTGGTTTTACCGGCGCATATCTTCTTTTTTTATTTGATGTTGTTAGCACCGATTAACAGGTAGTTTTACATCAATCATCCCATCTACCAGTTTAGTCCCGAATGGATGGGCTGGTTATCGAGGCTGTTGCATGGGAATTCTATCACAATAGTTCCCATCTCACGATACATCCTTATATCCTCATGCACCATACCACACATCATGGCAAGTTACAAGAGGATAGTAAAAGCTGTAATAAAAAAAGCTGATGTCCTTCTTGAAGTCGTTGATGCCCGGTTTCCTGACGAGACACGAAACAGCGAGGTTGAGCGTGATATAGCACGTGCAAAGAAGCCGTTCATAATAGTCCTTAACAAATGCGACCTTGTATCAAAAGAAAAACTTGAAAAAACCAAATCCCGGCTGTCAAAAATTGCACCCACGGTCTTTGTGTCCAGTAAGGACAGGTTCGGGACAACAATGTTGCGGCACAAGATACTTGAAACCGCCAACATAAGAGGGCGCGAAATACTGGTCGGTTCCCTTGGATATCCCAACACAGGCAAGTCATCGGTGGTCAATGCCGTGACAGGGAAACACAGTGCTGGTACATCCTCAATATCCGGACATACAAAGGGCGTGCAGCATATTAAAGCGGGTTCCCGTATAAAGTTCATTGATACGCCCGGAGTGATTCCTTTTGACGAGAATGACGAGACTATTCAGGGACTGCTTGCAGTAAAAGATTCAACTCACCTGCAGGACCCAATCGGCGTGGCTTTGAAGATTATTGAGAAATTGTGCGGTGAAAATAAAACAGCCCTGGAATCTTTCTATCATGTCACAATAGAGGAGGAGAATTCTTATGAGGTGCTTGAACTGATTGGCAGGCAGAGGAACTTTTTGAAGAAGAAAGGTGAGGTTGATGAGACAAGGGCTGCAGTCATGATAATTAATGACTGGCAAAAAGGGCGGCTAATGATTTAGTCGGTTTAGGCGGCTTATTCTGCAACTGTTGTGTGGATTTCCTTCACTCTTCCTACCTGACCATCTTCTAATTGAACCTTAATTCCATGTGGATGATTGGAAGAGTTTGTCAGGATTCTATTTACAATACCCTGGGTTATTTTCCCACTCCTCTGGTCTTGTTTTAGTACAATTCCTACGCTTAATCCTGGTTTAATGTTTTTCCTGGTATTGCCTTCGTTCATGGTGGAATGTGGGTTTATGGTTATTTAAGCATATACATTCCTGAAAAATTCAAATTTGAAAATTTGTTACTTTACGTGAGTTTTGGGCCAGCCTGACACATATGCTTTGCTCTATTCTACTGCAGGACATGAATAGAACATCCACAAATATGTGGGCCATTAAAATATGCCACCAATTAAAGGCAGAACAAGTGCCCATAACACCAATGCAGCTGCGCCCACACCTATCAGGATAAGGAAACTACCCTTTATCTTCTTTTCCAATTCATCCGAACCTGACCATTTCACAAGCAGTATCTTATTCGAGGTACTGACCACGCATGCCAGTACTGCCACAAGTGCTGCTGTTGATGGTGATAACGAACCACCCAATGCAAGTGCTCCTACTGATGCAGTGACCGCTGCAGAACTTACAAGCCCACCCAATGCCACAAAAAATACACCGGTACTGCCAAACCACAGGTTCAGGTAATGGGAGACAAGTATGAGCAGGGTGAACCCGAATGCGAACTTAAAAGCAGGTTTGAGAGCAAATGGGGATTCAATATCCAGCGATTCTTTGCCATCTGGCTGCGGCCTGCCTTTCTTAATAACCATACCTATATTCACAGCAATGATAACCAGCTGGGGTGGGAGCATAAATTTCAGGACCTGTCCGGTCGGGTCCACGATAAGAGCAATTATAAGGTTGCGTATAAGCATAGTTGCATTTGATAGCACTATGCCTTGGTAACTGGTATCTACCAGATTGTCCTTTTTTTTAGATAGTGCTGCAAGTGAACCGGTTGTGGCTTCACTGTTGACAAGTCCGCCAATGAAACCTGATAGAGGTATACCTCGTTCAGTACCGGTCTTTTTCATCAGCAGAAAACTGATAAAACTGATAGAAGCGACCATTACTACTATGCCCAGAGTATATCTTGGATTCAGTACCTCCAGTACCGTGGTGTTGGGGGTGATAGGGAACAAGATAAATATAACAATTAAAAACTGGACCGCATTGGTTACTTCATTCTGGTTTAAATTAGTTGCAAAATCCCTGAGCGTATCTTTTTCAACCAGCAAGAATGTAACAGCTACGGCACCCATTATGGCAAAAAGATAATAGTCAAAAGCCACCATCACACCCATAAGAAACACAAAGTACATTGTGACGCCACCAGTGGTTCCAATCTGCCGGTACACAACATTTTTTATGTATATCATGATGGCGGCTATAATCACAAAAAAGACCATAGTGATGTATAATATCTCGTACACACCCTGGTTTATGGCAATGTATGTGCCTATCATGCCTGATATGGAGGCTATAGTATAGGTCCTGGCCCCTGCAAATATGTCTTTACCTTCTGATTTACGTTCCCGCTCTATTCCAATGAGGATACCGATAATTGCAGAAAGACCGAATTTTTCCAAAAAATCATAGGTAACCGGGTCTATGAAAGACAACCATTGCTGAATGGTGAAAGCAATAAGTTCGGATATATCATACATTGGCTACACGCTCACTGAATATTATTAAAGATGTTTTTAAAATTAATAAGAGTATCCTATGCTTTTTTTAGAAATAGAATGCCAGCAGTGGCAACAGCAGCACACCCATAGCATGGCTCCGCCTAACCTTCAGGTAAGGCGCAAGCATTCCAATAGGTACACCCATCCCGAATACCACAAGCCCGAACCAGCCTGAAAAAAGGAACACCATTCCAGTCAGCCCGGTCAGAATCACCATACACAGCCTCCGGTAATTTATCCTGGTCACTATGGTCAATATCCTGTCGCCCAGGAAGATGGTCGCAAAATACGCTGCAATGGATACACCGACAATGATAATCAATAAAAGGCCAAGAGTATCCAGATCCAGGTGTGCACCACCCATTATATCCGCCACTGCCACCATAGCCCCGCTGCGGGTCTTGCCGATCACGTAAAGCGCTATCAAGCCAAAAATTGCATTAGCAGTGTTGACACCTGAAATAGATACTATGAACTCCCGGCCGGAATCTTCATCCGCATAATCCTCCTTCACCCCAAGTCGGGCCAATACCGTGGCTACTGCAGCTGTTATCCCAGGCAACCATGCCACAAATGCCCCGGCAGTGCTGCCGATGATGGTTCCCCGCAATATGCGTCTCCGGGACAACACCAGTCTGGAACTTACCTGAGCGGGAATCATAGTGTCGGTCATCATGCTGATGACAAGCATCGAAGCCCCGAACAGGCCGCTGAACAATGGCATCAGTATCGAAGGCTCCCCTATGGTGATTACAGGGTCCATCATCGTCTGCGACTCAAAGGCCATGAGACCCAGCAATCCTGACATCAAGAATAACATTGCTGCAAACGCCCTGTATTTCAAGCGGACCAGTGAACCCTGCCCTTCTATCACCTCACCCTTCTCGGTATATATCAATACCAGCACCACACCCAGCAGTATCCACCCCATATACCTATCCAACAATGGATACATGACAGCAAAAGATGCTGAAAGCGGCAGCATCAATACCAGTGATACTAATACCGCACCAGCACTCCCCAATGCGGACAGCCTTACCGCCTCGGCACCAAAACCATCCAGAAGCAACCTATGTCCTGGAAGCACTGCCAGTGAAGTATCTGCCTCAGGTGCACCCAAAAAAACAGATGGGATGATGTTAATAAATGTATGTGTCAGCGAAGCTGAAACAATAGTGGCAGCAATACATAACGGGGATAAGCCTAACTCAAGCAGCCATGGAGCAAAAGCTGCTAAAATGAAAGCAAAGGTGTTGGTATGTATACCGGGTATCAGTCCGCTGACCACACCGAGCAAAAACCCTGCCACTATGCTAAATATGAGCAGACTGAGATTCATACCGGAATCCCTCTATTATTGATGTAAATGCTTCTGGTTAATTTTAGGTTTATGTTCATTTTTATGTTCATTACTATTACCATTCGGGGTACAGAAACCGGGTATAATGGATATAAATTTTTTGATAAGGCATCACAACCTATTTGGAAGCTGTTAAATCATATATTGAAGATATGGAATCTAATGAAAATTGCAGTGACCCGTCTTGAAGAAAAGTCTAAAGGTACTCATGAACTCTTTGCCCGGTTCGGTCATGAGGCTGTACTGGTTCCAACTATGAAGACTGCACCTGTCCAGAACCAGGATTCATTGAACGGACTGTGTGCAAAAGTGGCTGGGGGAGATGTCCACTTCTTGACATTTTCAAGTACAATGGGCGTCAAATATTTCTTCGAGCAATGCAAAAAGGTGCCTGATGGCATTATCATGATAGCTGTTGGTCCAAAAACTGCCGATGCTGTCAGTGAAAAGGGGTTCACCTGCGAGACCATTCGCTCATATTCCTCTGACCACTTTGCATCCCACCTCGGGTCCCGCATCAAAGGTAAGACTGTGGGGTTGGTACGGCCTGATGTTACCAACCCGCAACTTGTGGAGTCGCTCACTTCACTGGGTGCACAGGTAGTCGAAGGCATAGCATACCGGCTTTTGCCATTAGGTCATGAATTTAATAAAATCTTGCCAGCTGTGGATGCCGTAATCTTCACCAGCGGCAAGTCATTCACACTGGCAGGAGTAGCAGCTGAAGAACTGGACGGTAAAATTGTGGTAGCTATTGGTCCAAAATGTGCTGATGTCATGGAAAGCCAGAGTGTCACACCTGACATAACCGGAAATGGTACACTGGAAGGTTGTTTAACAGCCCTGTCACATCATTCCAGATAGACAAGTGCTTTGTTAGGGCATATCTCGATACACTTGCCACACAGTGTGCATTTATCATAATCTATCCGGGCCTCACCATCCACCCGGTACAGGGCACCTGTTGGGCAGATATTATCACACTTACCGCATTTGCGGCAGCTGTGAACCACTACATACCCGTCTTTTTCCATTTATACCATCAATAAACTATATATGTGACCAAATACAATGGTTTTGTACAAACTGTACAATATTGTATTTAACATTTACCACTAAACCGGACAATCAAATAATATCGAGGATAAAAAATGCCCAGTTCAATACCTGAGATGATACATGGGAATTTCAATTGCAGTGATATTGCCAAATGCGTGCTTGGATTGAAAACCCTGGACCTTGAAACATATCGTCTGCTGGTACAGGAAGGTCCCAGGACTGCGGAAGAACTCGGTGAATTATTACACAGGGAACGTAGTACTGCTTACCGGGCACTTCAAAATCTTATGTCGTGCGGATTGGTCTACCGGGAGACAAAGACAATAGAAGGCGGTGGATATTTTTACATCTACAAGGCACTTGACCCTTGNTACACAGGGAACGCAGTACTGCTTACCGGGCACTTCAAAATCTTATGTCATGCAGATTGGTCTACAGGGAGACAAAGACCATAGAAGGCGGCGGATATTTTTACATCTACAAGGCACTTGACCCTTGCAAGTTAAAGGACATGGTACAGGACAATATCAATGCCTGGTATGAGAAGATGAGTGCCCTNTGGCATGAGAAGATGACTGCTCTGGCCCAGGATATTGAAAAAAATGTCCTGGAATAGCCCTGAATGGCCTTAAATAACCTTAAACAACTTTAGGCCGCTTCAAACAGCCTTAAACGATGTGGCACAGTATTATTTATACCTAAAACAACTGGTCACAGATTTCTTCTACCTTTTCCCTTAACTCCCGCTGACCGATTCCCATCATACCTGCAGCAAACATTGCACCGCCGGCACCAACGCCTTCTTTTACTACACCTGACTCGTACATTCTAAGTCCCTGGTTCCTTGATTGGTCAAAACCCGGATCTACGATATGTGCTGCATATCCCAGTGTCGATACCGTATCCAGGAAACTGGCAGTCTCATCCTGTGCCACATATTTTGTGGTGGCAATGGACACATTGTTTGTTATACCTAAAAGTTTAATAAGTGCCAGGACTGCCATCATCTGGGTGCCTCCTGCCAATACTGATGTAGTATCTTTTAACCCATCCAGAAGACCACATACACACGCCATCATGGGGTCACCGATACATTCTATAGCGCGCATAGGTTCATTTGACAGCCCCCCAAAAGAAATACCTGACCTATCAAGGGCTTGTGCCACTACCTGCTGTTTTATATCAACAGGATTTTGCAGGTGACTGCTGCTCACCCTGCCATCAATACCAATTGCCTGCAATACAGCCATGGCAGTAGTCGTGCCGCCAGGTACGCTTTCACCAATCACCACGAAGTCGGAAATGCGCCTTATCTGGCGTCCCAGTTCCAGTGAGTTGTCATATATCAGTCTTGCATCCTGAACCGCATTGCCATTCCTGATGTCGCCGCCGGGTTTTGCGCCCACATCCAGCAGGGGTATCCGGGGACGTATGTGCAGACCACTGTTAATGAACATAAAAGGTATATCTGTAAGCTGCATGGCTGCACGTGTAATCACAGCAGGTGTCGGACTGTTGCCGGTCATGGGAGGTTCAGTATTGCAAATAGTCCTGCCAAATGTTACCAGTTCAGCATCCGCTGCCGGGGTATAGGCGATGACATCAGGTGACCTGCCTGCTGCTGAAATACCTGGGATCTTTGCAGTATCGGTATTTGAAAGGACACATAAAAATAAGGGACGTTCTGCGTTAAATGCTGGTGGTTCAGATGATATCCAGTGGTCCATAAGGCATCCTGCGTTAAAAGTATAGGTTATTAGGATGAACCTATTTCACGGGTTATATTAAATATATTGCGTTTCGACCGGTTGCGATTTAACATTTCCGGAAAATCCTCCCTTTTGGTTGGATCTACTTGAATATATACAGTTACAGTGTTTGTTTAAAAAAAATCATAATGTAAAGAACGGTCATAACATTCATTACATTTTATTTTTGAAAGTTGATACCTTTTAGCTTTTCAATATTAAACAGGGTTTTCTCAGCTTCCTTTTTGGTTTTTTCTTCAAGATGTAAAACGATTTCATTCATGGGAACAGCTAGTTTATAAACCTTCATAGGCCTACCCTTGCCTTCTTTTTTAATCTCCCTCTCTTCCAGCCATCCATAGGTCCTCAATTCCCGCATGGCAATGCTTACTTCGGGCTGCCTGAGTTCTGAACCCAGTTCAAGGTCTTTTGATGTTGCTTCATCGACATTTGCAAGATAAGCGAGTGTTGAAGCTACGTTACGCGATATGTTAAGGTTGCGCAGAATGTCAATAAATTCAAGGTCATGGTCATCGAAAACTCTCATTTCTGAATGTCTCATAAATATCACATCTTTTTATTGTTTTACTTACATATTTTAGTTATAATATAAATAGTTAATTCGAATAATAATATTTAATTCAAGTTACTTTAAGTAGCCTATCTAATTTAACAGTTTTGTTATATATTTCCTTAGTATTATATCTCATAATATACTATTATTTAACATGAAATCAATTCCTCATACTGAAAAGAGGTCCTCATGAAAAAAATAGCTGCAAGCCAAAGTATGCAAGAATACTTCACGTTAATGGAATCTAAACTCAATTCTGCCATTGAGATTGCAGCAAAGGCCAGAAGTAAAGGACTTGACCCCCAACCCAATATTGAGATACCCCTGGCCCAGGACCTTGCAGACAGGGTGGAAAAACTTATCGGCATTGAGGGAGTGGCGCCGCGTATCAGGGAACTGGAAAAGGATATGAGCCGGGAAGAGGCAGCATTGCATATTGGTGTGGATGTGGCTACCGGCAAGGTGCAGCCCTTTGACTCTGAGACCCAGGCCCTGGATGCCGCTGTAAGGGTGTCTGTGGCGATGCTTACCGAAGGCGTGGTGGCGGCACCCATTGAAGGTATTGACCGGGTGGATATCGAAACCAATGCTGATGGTTCAAGATTTGTAAGGATATATTATGCTGGCCCCATCAGGAGTGCAGGCGGTACTGCACAGGCACTTTCGGTACTGGTTGCCGATTTTGTCAGGAGAAGCATGGATATTGGCAGGTACATACCCACCAAGAACGAAGTTGACAGGTATGTGGAAGAAGTACAGTTATACAGACGTGTAGCAAGCCTGCAATATACTCCGAGTGAGGAAGAGATTCGACTTATTGTGGAAAACTGTCCCGTATGTATAGACGGGGAACCCACCGAGGATGCGGAAGTAGATGGTCACAGGGACCTGCCCCGAATCCCCACAAACAGGGTTAGGGGTGGGATGTGTCTGGTTATGGCCGAAGGCCTGGCCTTAAAAGCGCCGAAAATAAAAAAACATGTGACCAACCTCAAACTGGATGGCTGGGACTGGCTGGATACGTTCATTAGTGGCGGAAAAAAAGACGATGATGCAGATGATAAAGACGGTGTAAAGGTCAAACCCAAGGACAAGTACCTGCAAGACCTGATTGCTGGCAGGCCCGTGTTTTCATATCCATCCAGGCCAGGAGGTTTCAGGCTCAGGTATGGACGCAGCAGGAACACCAGCTTTGCGGGCGGAGGTACCAGCCCTGCCACCATGGTACTGATGGATGATTTCCTGGCAGCTGGCACACAGATTAAAGTGGAACGACCGGGCAAGGCGCTGGGCATAGCTCCCGTGGACAGTCTGGAAGGTCCGACTGTACGGCTGTTCAATGGTAATGTGCTCAGGGTGGATTCCATGGAACAGGCTCATCAGGTCAGGAGTTCCATATCACAGATACTGGACATAGGCGAGTTGNCTGGGCATAGCTCCCGTGGACAGTCTGGAAGGTCCGACTGTACGGCTGTTCAATGGTAATGTGCTCAGGGTGGATTCCATGGAACAGGCTCATCAGGTCAGGAGTTCCATATCCCAGATACTGGACATTGGCGAGTTGCTGATAAACTACGGAGATTTTCTAGAGAACAATCACTTGCTGGTGCCCTCAGCATACTGTTTTGAATGGTGGATACAGGAACTGGAGACGGCGGCTGTAAAGATGGGTAATGACATATCGTATGAAGAATCAGAACTTACCAAACCTTCCGGCGCTATGGCACTGGAGTTATCTGATACATTCCAAATCCCGCTTCATCCCCAATACACCTATCTATGGCATGATGTCACCTCACAGGATATTCTCACACTTTCAACCTATGTGGAGCACAACGCAACATATGAAAACGCAGAACTGGTACTTCCAGTCGATAGCGCTATTAAGCACATACTGGAAATACTGCTTGTCCAGCACAGTGTACACGATAACAGGGTCCATATCGACCAGGCAGGACCGCTGGTTCGGTGCCTGGGTCTTGACGATTTTCTGCATCGTGTCAGGAATGCTTCCGTAGATGAGAAGCCTGACCCAATGGATATGGTAAACCACCTTAGCCAGCTCACCATCAGGATGCGGGCACCGTACCGTATCGGTTCCAGAATGGGCAGGCCTGAAAAATCTGATAAGCGTGAGATGAAACCTGCTCCGAACTTGCTGTTCCCTGTGGGTGAAGCAGGAGGGCGCAAACGTTCTATGATAGAAGCAAAGAACTATTCCAAATCATTCAAAGAAAACGTGGGCACATTTGAAGTGGAAATAGATACCAGGGCATGTACCAGATGCGGAGCGGCAACCTTCAGGCGTTTTTGCTCCGATTGCGGCGGGCCCACCCGGGCAAAATTACATTGTCCGGCATGTAATATTGAGGTGGGTGAGCCGATATGTCCCAAATGTGGACTTGAGACCACCTCTGCTGATAAACTTACTATTAATTTCAAGGATGAATATCTCAAAGCATTTGAAAATATCGGTGAGCGGGATAACCTGGCCAGTTTTAAGGGTGTGCAAGGACTGATATCTAAAAACAAGACACCAGAACCCATTGAAAAAGGGATTCTGCGCGCCAGGCACGAGGTGGTCACCTTCAAGGACGGTACAGTGCGTTATGATATGTCAGACCTGCCCCTTACCCATATAAGACCCGCTGAGATTGGTACTGATGTGCAGACCATGCACCGGCTTGGATACACGGTTGATATGGATGGAAAAGAACTCGTGGACCCCTCGCAGGTTGTGGAACTGAATGTGCAGGATTTGGTAGTATCCCATCACTGCGGTGAATATCTGCTAAAAGCTGCCTGTTTCATTGAT